>Ga0181535_10003913_pt1 | contig 16962 bp, 9 predicted proteins | sample PEATcosm2014_Bin_44_FD_119774 | JGI IMG/M metagenome (GOLD analysis project Ga0181535, IMG submission 119774) | Peatland microbial communities from MTU Mesocosm Facility, Houghton, MI, USA - PEATcosm2014_Bin17_30_metaG | ecosystem: Environmental > Terrestrial > Soil > Wetlands > Peat | place... | reverse complement strand
TTTTCAGCCGGCTTTTTGCCTGTTTTTAGCCCAAACCGGAAAAATTTGACGGTGGCACAGCCGTTGCTCACGGAGGGATTGCGATGAAATGCGCCGACGTGATCAAAATTCAACCCCGGGCGGCCTTGAGTTCAACCCGGTCACTCTAATCTCTTAAAAAACAACGGCAATTGTGCGAAGACTTTTCGATTCGATATTTGATCCGCAAGGGTGCTGACTTATGATACGTCCTGCTACACCAACCAACCCCTTGCCGTCCCTGAACGCCTCGGCCCTTCTCCTACCGAATGGCGTCCTGAAGCCTGAAACCGTCCCGGCGATACCCATTAAAGACTGATTGCTTATGACGTCCGAGCTCAAAGCCCCGGTTGATTTGCCCGAGTACAACCTGCACGCGGTTGGCGAGGCCGACAACCGGCCGTGCAACATCGTTATCTCCGGCACTAATTTTTGGAACCCGGGCGACGATTTTGTCCGGGAAGGCGTCATGCGCGTGATCAGAAAGGTGTTCGGCAGCCGGCCGTTGAACTTCCTTTTTTATAACTTCAACCCGGATTTTTACCAGCATCACGAACTTTTCGCCGGTAGCAACATTCTCTCCCAAGATGATTTAGAGCAATACCATGACGTTGTGGATGCCGTGGTGGTTGTGGGGGTTTCCGCCGGTCATGAGGTCAAACCATTGTACCGTTGGATTCTTGCCAATCATTTGGAAAGCAAGGTTTACCTGATCAGCGGCCATTACGAGAGCCGCTACTGTGAGGACCATATTGCCGAGGAACCGGAGGCAACCATCTTCCGGCATGCTCGGGTGATTATTGGCCGCACCAAAAAGTATCCCGAGTTCATCCGCTCGGCCGGCAAGGAATATCATTACGTCAACTGCCCTGCTTTGCTGTCCGTGTCGGAAGTCAAAACCGTGCCGCCCGGCCGGCAAATCGAACGCATTGGGTTTTCAATCCAGTTGCCCCGCCTGCTCGGAGGGTTGGTCAATCAGTTCTGCGGGGAAAATCCATATCAACTGGCGGTCACGGCCCTCCGCAACCTCGCCGCGCGCTATCGGGTTGAGGTCGTTGCCCACCACAAGAGCGAATATTTTCATTTCCTGAAATTGCTCGAAGGGACGGGCATCCCCGTCCTCTTTTCCTCCTTTTATTCTGACTTTTTCGAGATTTACCGGCGCTATGATCTGGTCATCACCACGCGGCTCCACGCCAGTTTGTTTGCGAACGGTCACGGCATTCCAGGCATCATCATCAACGACACCGACCGTCATACCCACACTCTCGAAGGGTTTCTCCATTCGCCTTGGGTCAACACGGTGGAGGCTTTTGAAGCAGCGCTGGTCCGTTGGGAGAAAGCCGACTTGGCCGTGATTGCCCGGGAGTCGCAGGAATTTAAATCAAAATTGCTGGCCCAATATGTTCAAATTCTGTCCCCGGCGATGGTTGGACAGGTTTTGCCGGTGGCCCGTGCCGCCGCCAAGACGCCGGCACCGTCACAACCCGCGCCGGCTGCTTCCGCCCCGGTCAAACCCCCCACCATTCTGGACGGCGCCCAGCGCATTGTTTTTGTCCGCACCGATTCCATTGGCGACCTGGTCCTCGCCTCCGGGCTGCTCGAACCAATCCGTAAGAAGTTCCCCCAGGCCAAACTCGCCCTGTTGTGCCAGCAGCATGTGGCCGGCTTGTTTACCGCCTGCCCGTTCGTCGATTCCATTATCTGCTACGATCGCAAAAAAATGGCTGATCCCAAGGAATATGAGCAGATCGTTTCCGAAATTGCCGCGTTCCAGCCGGATGTGATTTTGAATTCGGTGCGGTCGCGGGACAAGTTTTCCGACGATCTCACCCTGGCTTTCCCCGGGGCGCTGCATGTGGGCATTGCAAGCGACCTGGACAACCTGTCGGCAGCAGAGCGCGAGGGGGCTGCGGCCCACTATGAACTGCTCATTCCGAGCGCACCCGCGTCCACCAGCGAGTTGGAACGACACGCGGATTTATTGCGTGGCTTGGGCATCGAGACGCCGCCCCTGCAACCGATCGTTTGGACCTCGCCGGCCGACGAGGATTTGGCAAACGCATTTTTCCAGCAGCAAAACCTGAATCCTGAGCGCACGCTGGCGTTGTTTCCGTTCACGCAGCACGCCATCAAAGATTATCCTGCGTTCGCCGCCGCCCTGAAAGATTTTGCCGGTTGGGATATTTTGCTGATGGGCGGCGAGGAAGTCGCTGGGCGCGCCGGCCAGCTTGCCGCCGAGCTGCCTGGCCGGGTCCGCAATCTCGCCGGGCGCACCACCCTGCGTGAAATGGCCGCCCTGATACGCCGGTGCAAGTTGCTGGTCGGCTCGGATTCCTGCGCCTCGCACATCGCGTGCGCGGTAGGCGTACCTAATGTAGTGGTGTTGGGGGGCGGCCATTTCGGCCGTTTCATGCCTTACAGCCGGCTGACCACGGCGGTGTCTCTGCCCCTGGATTGCTTTGGTTGCAACTGGCATTGCCAGTATTCCAGCCCCCATTGTATCACCCGGCTGACACCGGAAGTGGTTGCCGCAGCCATTGCCGCGGCGTTGAAAGCCCCCCGGCAGAAGCCGGCGGTGTTTGCCCAGACCGACCTGTGCGGCGGAGCCCTGCCGGCTCCCATGGCCGCGTGGTTCGCGCCCGAAGAGATTGATTTCACGCCATTGGCCACCAGCCGGCCGGTACCCCTGGTCTGGCCCTCGGTTCAGTATGGCGCAGGGATTCACAAAGATGAGGGTGATTTCCGATGGCTCGACGCGGAAGCGGAACTTCAGGTCGCAGTGCCAGCCGGAGGGAAACCCGTGACTTTGTATTTCGAACTGCGCGCCGGCAAAATGGCTTGGTATCGCAGCCCGCTCCTCCACGTCCAAGTGATGTTGAACGGCCGGGTCCAGCAACACTTTATCTTTCAGAACGATCACCAGTCCGCTCACCTCCGGTTGCCTCTGCCACCAGCGGAAACCCCCTATGCCGTCGGCATCCGGACCGATCAGTTCTTCGTCGGAGATGATCCGTCACGCCGTTTGGCGATCCAGTTGCGCCAGATTCAATTGACCGAGTGCCGGCCGGTGGCATCCCCGGCGAAGCCGCCCGGGAATCCGGAAGCGGCGCTGTCGCGGGCGGCGGATCTATGCGGCCAAGTCGGGCGGTTGGAATACAACCAGCTTAAGAAAGTCTATCCCAAATTCGAGGAGGCGCTGGATGCCTGGATCACACCGCGGCTGGGGTTTTCCATCCAAGCCAATCCCTTCGACCAGATTTTCCCGCTGGTTCAAGCGGTGTTTGAATCGCATCTCAGCGCCATGCGGTTGCATGCCGCCGAGGTCATTCCGTTCATTCAATCTCCCAAGCTGACCTCCATCCCGCAGAACAAAGTGGATGACGTGACGCCGTTTTGGTCGAACGATTATTTCCATCCCGGCGACGCGCGTCTGGCTTATGCCATGGTTGCGCGCTTCCGGCCAAAACGCATCATCGAATGCGGCTGCGGCAATTCCACCAAATTCATGCGGCGGGCGGCGGTGGATTATCAAACCGGCACGCAGATCATCTGTATTGACCCTGAGCCGCGGGCCAATATCCGCGGCGTCGCCGACGAGTTTCATCCGGCCAGTACCACCGCCATGGCGCCTGTTTTTTTTGACCAGCTTGATGCCGGCGACTTTCTCTTTGTGGACGGCAGCCATCTGGTCATGAATGGCAGCGATTGCGTGCATCTTTTTTTGAACGTATTGCCGCGGCTGCGTTCCGGCGTCTGGGTTCACTTCCATGATGTTTTCCTGCCCCACGACTACCCCTACGAGATGCACGTCTCCTGCCGCTACAATGAACAATACCTGCTGGCCCAGCTTTTCCTGAATTCACGCGATTGGCTGCCGGCGCTGCCAATCTATTACGCCCATAAAAAGAAAATCCTGCCGTATGGCGGCGGTTCCTTCTGGATGCTTAAACTCTGATGCTCTAACCGCAGGAAATCCATGACACCCGATCCGCTCCCAAAAATTTCGATCGCCATTCCTTCCTTCAACCAAGGCCAATACATCGAAGACACGATCACGAGCATCCTGGACCAGGCATATCCGGAGCTTGAAATCTTTGTGTTCGACGGCGGCTCCACCGATTCGACGGTGGACGTGCTCAAGAAGTACGACCGCCATCTGACGTACTGGGTGAGCGAAAAGGACAAGGGCCAAACGGACGCCATCAACAAGGGACTGCGCCGGGCCACGGGACAAATTCTGGCGTATCTGAATTCAGACGATTTCTTCCTGCCCAATGCGTTCCAGTATATTGCCCAGGCCTACCAAAAGTATCCGCAGGCCGGGCTTTATACCGGCAACGGCTTGATCGTCGATGGCCGCAAGCAAAACCCGCGGCGTTACATGCGGGAAATCGGCTATACCTACGAATCGCTGCTCCGCGGCTCCTGCTATTTGCTCCAGCCTTCCACCTTCATAAACCGCGAAGCCTGGAACCGGGCGGGCGAATTCGATGATACCCTGCGGTTTGCCATGGACTTGGAATACTGGCTCCGCGTCGGGCGCGATTTTGAGGTGGTGCTGCTGAACGAGCCGCTTTCCGCGTGGCGGATGCACGAGGATATCAAAACCTCAAACGGCGGCATGGTCCGATGGAACGAACTTTGGCAACTGTATCGCAAATATACCAAAGATCAAATTACCCCAGGATTATTGGTGGAATTGTTTTCCGTCCTGCGAAGCCCGCTCATCAGCCAGCAACTTGGAATGGACATCGGCGCCATGGCCGGCCAGTGCTTTAACACGCTTTATGCGGAGATGCAAAAAACATTGAAACTGCGGGATTGTATTCCCGTGGGCCAGGGCACTGTCTTCCAGCCGGTTCCTCCCTCCGGACCGCAGCCGGTCTTCCGTGCCTATCCGCCGCGACCGGCCGGGGTTTTCCCGGCACCGGGGGAAGCGGCGCCCATCCCGGCAAAGGCCCCCGCCGTGCCGGCCAGCGTCAAGCCGGCCGCCAGCGGACCGCGCGTGGATATCGTGCTTCAGGCCACCGGCGAACATGCCTGGGCCGTGGGCGGCGGCTGGGAGACGGCCGCGCGCCAGTTGGGCGTGCATCACCGCACGTTCCGCCCGCGGGCGCAGTGGGGCGCGCCGGAGGTGCAGACCGACGACGGGCTGTTTGCCGCGCTGGGGGATCCCCAGGCGGACATTTTGTTCTTGGCCGGTTTCGACTGGCATTCCCAGGTGCTGCACGGGTGTCCGCGCTGGCAGGACCGCTGGCTGCAATGCCGCGCCCGCAAAATTCTGTACGTGCAGGAGTCCGTGCTCAATCACGAAAAACTGTCCGGCAACCAAAGCATGGAACAGGCGTTCCGGCGCGCCGCCGGCTTGGTAGACGCCATCATTTACACCGACTTAAGCGACCGCCCGCTGATGGAAGCCATCGGCAAGCCGGCGTTGTTCCAGCCGTTCGGAGTCGATGAAACGATCTTTTTCCGGCATACGCCGTTCGCGGAACGTCTCCCGCGCGCGTTTTTCCGCGGCAAACACCAGCCCTTCGCCGGACAGGCCACCTCCTATCAAGACCGACGCTCGCTGATCCAGCACTTGCTCGATCACCAGGCGCTGGAACTGGTACCCTACCAGGCCAAGCCAGTGACGCCGCAGGACCTGGCAGCCGATTTCAACCGCTACCAGATCGCGGCGAATTTTCCGTCGGTGTTTTCCAATCACCCGACGCGCCTTTACGAGGCCATGGCCTGCGGCTGCGCGGTGGTGACCAACCGTACGGGAGTGGCGGAAATTGACCGACAGTTCGAGCCTGGCCGGCATCTGTTATATTATTCCAACCGGGAGGAACTGCTCGCGGCGGTCCGTGAACTTACGGCCCGGCCGGAACTGGCCGCCCGGATCGCCGAACAGGGCTGGCAGGCAGTCCGCGATAAACATGCGCTGCACCGCCGGCTGACGGAGGCGGTCAACTGGCTTGGCACGCTGCCCCAGCAACCGGCCGCCGCCACCCCAACCACCGCCGCACGGGCGGGCGTTTCCATTACCACGCCGGGCTCCGCCGCCAAGGGAAACATCGTCATTGATGGCGTGATCTTTGACCTCCAACGCGGACGGCCCCACGGCATCAGCCGCGTCTGGCATCGGTTGCTGGAGCAGCTCGCGAAGTCGCCGCTGGCCAAGGACATTGTTTTGCTGGATCGCGACGGCACGGCCCCGGTCATTCCAGGAATCCGCAAACGCACCGTCGCGGCCTACGATTATCAGCGTTTTGAGTCGGACTCCCTGTGGGTGCAGCGCTGGTGCGACGAGGAAAATGCCGGGCTGTTCATCTCCACCTACTATAGCTACGCGGAAACCACGCCCACCGTCATCATGGTTCATGACATGATTCCGGAGCTGACGGGACAGAATTTGTTGAAACCTGAATGGCGGGCGAAATCCCGGGCGCTCAAAAAGGCCATCGGATATTTTGCGGTCTCGGAATCCACGGTGAACGATTTTCACCGGCTCCAGCCGCAACTTGCGGCCCGAAAAATATTCCTCACCCCGAATGCCGTGGGCGACGATTTCCATCCCGTGCCCGCGGACGGGATCCGCGCCTTCCGCCAAAAATACAACCTCCGGAAACCGTATTTCCTCCTGGTGGGAAACCGCGCCGACTATAAAAACGCGCAATTGTTCTTCCGGGCGTTTGCCGGGCTGCCGGATCGCGGCCAGTACGAAATCGTATGTGCCGGCGGCGCGCAAAAGCTGGAGGCGGAGTTCCAGCCCTTGGTGGCGGATACCTCGTGCCGGGTATTGCGTGTCAGCGACGAGGAACTTTGCGCGGCCTACAGCGGAGCCATCGCGCTCGCCTATCCCTCACGCTACGAAGGCTTCGGCCTGCCCATTTTGGAAGCCCAGAAATGCGGTTGTCCGGTCATCACCTGCCGGAATTCATCCCTGCCGGAAGTGGGGGGCGACTCGGTCATTTATGTGGGCGACTCGGATGAGGCGGCCATGCGGCAGGCGCTGCTGGACGTGCAACGTCAGGATTTGCGCCAACGGCTGACCCAGGCGGGCAAAAAAAATGTGGGCCGCTTTTCCTGGGAAACCACCGGCGGCCAACTGGCCGGGGCAATGCAGGCGTTGCGCCAGCTGGCGGCCGTGCTGCCACCCCAGGCCGGTGATCCTCTGGACTCAATCCGGCGGCTGATTTTTGTTCTCGATCGGGGTGATGAAACGTCCCGCAAATTGAGCATCCAGCTCCGGACCTTGGCCTGGCAATACGAAGGGTTTGAATACTACCACCGCCAGCGCGCGGGTGCGGCTGAAGCTGCCGCCGCCATTCTGTTCAACCAACTGTCCCCGCACTTCTTGAAACAGCTCGCGCCGCTGTCCGATCTCGACTGCTTGACCGCACTGGTGCTTGGGTTGGCTGCGGAAGTCCGCCGGGATTGGCGCCACGCCTGGGCCTGTTATTCGCACGCGATGACCCGGTCCGCCGGGGGAATCCTCGGATTTCGCCTGGCCATCCGGCTGGCACGCGTGGCCGCCAGCGGCGGGGATGGCGCCATGGCCGAGTCGCTCAGGCAACAACTGGTGCCCAAGATGCGCCGCACTCTCATCGAGACGTTGGACGCCGACGCCGAGGAAAGAGCCGTGCTCGACTGGCCTGCGGCGGTGCCACCGCCAAGCCCGTCCGGCCAGAAACCCACCCGCATGGGCTTGAAAACCGCCGCCCGCCCGCTCGTGACCGCCATTGTCTCGACCTACAAATCCGAGCGCTTCCTGCGCGGCTGCCTCGAGGATCTGGAAGCGCAGACCATTGCCGATCGCCTGGAGATCATTGTGGTGGACAGTCATTCGCCGCAAAACGAACGTGGCATCGTGGAAGAATTTCAGCAGCGCTACACCAACATTGTTTACATCCGCACGCAGGAACGCGAGACCGTCTATGGCGCGTGGAACCGCGGCGCCCGCGCGGCGCACGGCCAATACCTGACCAACGCCAACACCGACGACCGCCACCGGGCCGATGCCTTGGAAATTCTGGCCCGCACGCTGGAGGAAAATCCCGACGTGTCACTGGCCTATGCGGATAGCATGATCACGGCACACGAAAATGAAACTTTCGACACCGGCAATCCGATCGGTTGTTACCATTGGCTTGAATTCAATGCCCAGGACTTGTGGTCCGAGGGTTGTTTCGCCGGACCCCAGCCGATGTGGCGGCGCGAGGTACACGATGAACACGGCTATTTCGACGCGCAAATGATTTCCGCCGGCGACTATGAATTCTGGCTGCGGTTGGCCCAAAATCGAAAATTTCTGCACGTCCGCCTCGTGCTCGGCCTTTATCTCAAGTCGCCGACCAGCGTGGAACACGCCAACCGGGACGTTGGCGCCAAGGAAATCAGCCTCGCCCGCGAACGTTATCGGGATTCAATCATGGCCGGCAAACCGCCCTTCCGGCCGCAGCTCCCCGAGCCGGCGGTCACGGTGGAAATCATGACCGGCGGCGAAAGCAAACCGCTCCCGGCACGACCAGCCGCGCCCCCGGCGACGCCGGCAGTCGCCCGGCTCGGCCAGCTAAACGAGGCACGCGAATTGTTTGGCCAGAAAAACCTCGCCGGCGCCTGGCAGGCCGCCAACGAAGCGATCACCCGTCGTCCCTTCCACCCGGAAGCCTTCCTGCTACTCGCGGAAATCGCCCTCGGCGCCGGCGCCGGCAAAACCGCGCGCCTCTGCGCCCAACGCGCCCGTGAACTGGCGCCGGCTTGGGCCCCCCCGCGCCAATTCCTGGCCCGCCCCATGAAAGGCGATGCCAAACCGGCCTGGCTCCAATCCGCCAGCCTCACCGCCCCGCCCGCCCCGCGGCTATCCATCTGTCTGATCGTGAAAAACGAGGAGCACTTCCTCGCCCAATGCCTCCAATCGGTCCGCGCACTCGCCGCCCAGATCATCGTCGTGGACACTGGTTCCACCGATCGAACGGTCGAAATCGCCCGGGAGTTCGGCGCCGAGATTCATTCCTTCACTTGGTGCGATGACTTTGCCGCCGCCCGCAATGCCGCACTCGAACATGCCACCGGCGATTGGATTCTGATGCTGGATGCCGATGAGGAGCTGCCCGCCACCCAGCACCCCCGGCTCTTGGCCGACCTGAAACGCGCCGCCACCATTGCGTACCGCCTGCCGCTCATCAATGTGGGCGACGAGGACGAAGGCCGCAGTTTCGTGCCCCGGCTGTTCCGTAACCTCCCCGGCGCTTGTTTCAAGGGCCGGATTCACGAGCAGGTCTTCACCAGTCTCCTGGATCGCGCGGAAAACTGGGGGCTTAAAACCGCGTTTGGCTCAGCCGAAATCCTGCACCACGGCTACTCCCAGCAGTTGGTGCAGGATCGCAACAAGATCGCACGCAACCTGAAGCTGCTGCGCGCCGCCGTCGCGGAGGATCCCACCGACGCGAATCTGGTGATGAATCTGGGCCTGGAACTGGTGCGCTCCGACGACCTCCCGGGCGGCATCGAAAAATATCGCGAGGCCTTCCGGCTGATGTCCGCCCAGCCCCCCCACAAGCTGGTGCCGGAATTGCGCGAAGTGCTGTTGACGCAGTTCACCAGCCAGCTTTACAAGATCCGCGCCCACGAGGAAATCGTGCAGGTGCTCAATTCGCCGCTGGCCCGTCACCAAGAGCTCACCGCCTCCCTCCATTTTGCTTTGGGCTTGGCGCACTTTGAATTGAAGCAGTTCCGCGAAGCTGCCGATCAAATGCGCCAATGCCTGAGCCAGCGCCAGCAGGCCTGTCTCACGCCCATCAACACGGATATTCGCACGGCCGCCCCCCAGCATTGTCTGGCCCTCTGCCTGGCCCAACTCGGCGATTTGGCGGGGGCGGAAAAAGCCTTTGCCGGCGCCCTCACGGCCACCGGCCACGCCGAGAAAGCCCGGCTCGATTATGCCCGCTTCCTCCGCACCCAAACCCGCCTCGTGGAGGCGCTGCAACAGCTGCATGCGCTGGCCCAGTCCCAACCACGCTTGGCCGATGCCTGGCAGCTCGGCGGCGAAATCGCCTTGAGCCGCCCCGAGTTCATCGAGTTCGCGCTCGAATGGACGAGGGAAGCCGTCAAGGCGCTGCCTCAGAATCCGCTGGTTGCCGCCCAGCGCGCCGAGGCCTTGATGCTCAACGACCGGGCTCCCGAGGCGACCGGGTTGTGGGAAAAGCTCTGGCGTAGCGAACCCGAACCGCGCACGCTGGCGGCGCTGATCCTCTGCGAAATCGCCGCCGGCTCAGGTCCGCATCTCCCCGCCCAAGGACCGGATGAACAGGCCACCAGCGTCGCGTTTGTCCAGTGGTACCAGCGGTTGATCGCGGCCCGGGCCAAGCCGATGATTGGAAAAATCAATGGCGGATTGGAACCGCTGTCCCGCGTGCTTCCCCTGGCGGCACAGATGCTGCAAAACGCCTTCGCCGAGGCCGAGGCCCCCGTCACCACGACCGTGGGCTGACCTGGCCGAGCCCGCCGCGCGAGCTTGCCTGGTGGGCCACCCCGCCGGCTTCAGCCGGGTTTCAACTGCCGGAGCAACGCCGCCGCCGGTGCGTAATTTTGTCGGGCCGCCGCCTCCAGGCAGGGGCGCGCCCGCACGTTATCACCCAGCGCGTGGTAGAAAACGCCCAGATTGTAATTGGCCAGGAAACTCCCGGTGCCTTCCACGCTCTTGTATTTGTCTGTCTCCCCCAAAGCCAGACAGCGCCGGAAACTTTGCTCAATTTTGGGCATATCCCCGAGGTGTTTGGCTGGATCACTCCCGATATAGCGCATGTAAAACAGCCCGCAAACGTGATGAAAATCCGGAAAATCCGCCAACCACCCTTCTCCCGCCCGGATGGCTTCGAGTCCGGCGGCGTATTGCTTTAGTTCCATGGCCGCATAGAGGAAATCCACCACGACATTGGGCGCAAACGGATCCGAAGGCGCCATGAGGGCGTGGGCCTTCTCCAGGCAGGCAAAGGCCTCCGCCGTGCGCCCCAACGCGGTGTATTCCAGCGCCAGTTGAAAGTGAAGATAGGCGCTGCGCGGTTCACGCAACAGCTCCGCCTGCAACAACCCGATATTCCGTTCCGATTTCCGAGTCTCCAAATAGCCGTCGTGCCACAGTTCCCCCCGCAAATTGACCCGCGGCAACGGCGAAGCCACTTGCTCATGAATTCGGCCCTCGAACCGGATCCCCCGGGGAAACAGCCGCGCCACCTGCGTGCTGGACCGCAACGTCTGGCCTTTGTGCCGGAAATCACTGACAATCTTCAGCCGGCCAATCCGTGGCGGTCCCCCAATGAACGCCCGGATCTCCCGGCCCAACGCCTCGCTGGCGTGCTCGTCCGCATCCAGCACCAGCAACCAATCGCCGCCCGCCTGCGCCAGCGCAAAATTCCGCGCTGCCGCAAAGTCGTTGGTCCAGGCAAAAGACACCACTTGGGCTCCGTACCGCTTGGCAATGGCCACCGAGTCATCGGTCGACCCGGTGTCGGCCACCACGATTTCATCCACCACCGGGCGGATGCTGGTCAGGCAACGCGCCAGGCAACGGGCCTCGTCCTTGACGATCATGGCCAGCGATAATTTGATGGGGGAAGGGCTCATGCTGTCCATGCCCTGAAAAATAACAAACGCCAAGGTGGAAAACCACCTTGGCGTGCGATTGTTAAAGCCTGTGCCAAAAAATTGGCGCCCGGCTTGTGGGCCGGCTATTGCGCCGGCGGATTTTGCTGCCCCGCATTGGCCTGGAGCGCTTTGATGGCATCATCCACCGCCTGCTTCTGGTCCGGCTTGAGGCTGGCATCACCAGACATCTGCTGCAAGGTCGCCACGGCAACGTCGGTTTTACCATACCGGAGCGAATATGTGACCCCTTGGTAAAAATTGCTTTGGACTTCGGGACTGGCCGTAGCCATCGCCGAGCGGAGATCGGCCATGCTTTGCTCCACCGTCTTCACCTGATTGGCCGCGGTCTTTTTGCCGCTGCAACCCGCACTGGCCAGCAAGATCAAACCGCAGGCCGCCAGTCCACATAGAATATTGAGTTTTTTCATGTTAATCAAGGGATAGTGCCAGTGGACCTTTTCCGCGAAGCATGCCAGGCCAGCCAGTACCAGTCATTGTACTCGAGACTGCCAACCGTACTGATCGTCTTGGCATACGCAGTCGTATTGAGATTAAAGACGGAGGACTTCCACTTATGCACCTCGGAATGGCCATCGCAAAAGGAAAAGCCGCAGGCCCCACGATGCAGGGAAGTCGGCCAATCGATTATTTTCGGTGTGGCTGCCACGACCGCCAAGCCTGCGTCATTGATGCTCCACGGACTCTCGTCATCGTAAATGAAGATGTCGGAAGGACTGATCGTTCCAAAATCACTCGACTTGCCAAAAGTGGCATAAGTTGTCTGTAGCTCGCTACCGCCACCGGGTAGCCACTGACCGCCCACCGCATGGGTCGGCACGCCAGCATGACTGCCACCACCGAGCCACGAGATGTCCGCCGTGCCCACGCCTTGATTGGCCGAGCAACTGCGGATCACCGGAACAACCTGGCCTTTAAAAGTGCAAACGCGGGGATCGGCCGGGCACTTGAAGATGTTGACGCTCTTGCCCAAATAGGGTGCCAGCAGGCAATTATTAGCGTCGGTCAAATAAGAGGTATCCCCGGCTGAAGGGTCACCGCCGGCGGACAGGCTGGGCATCCAACCTTCCACGCTGCCACGAACCCAGATGTAACCGGCAGGCGCAGCGCCATCGTCAGGATTGGGTGGAAAATATTCGTGGTAATCCCCGGTGTACATGGCGGTACACTTCATCATTTGATTGAAGTTGTTCATGCACTGAACAGCCTGTGCCCGGGCTTTGGCCGCAGACAGGGCGGGCAGCAACATGGCTGCCAAAATTGCTATGATGGCTATAACCACCAGCAATTCTATCAGGGTGAATCCATACGTTCGAGACGAGGTGTGAATCTCGTGACTTTTTTTCATATCGCGTGCTTTTCTTAAGTTTATTCGGTGTTTCGGTAGCAACCATTGCCATCTTAAGACCGTGCACAGGGATTGTCAATCGCATGTTTATCACCGGCTAATGCAGCCAACCCAATGTTTTAGCCCTGGCTATTCTGGCCGCTCCCAAAGGCGCGGAACGGAGGCGGTGCGCCGCACCGGGGAAGAATGAGACAGCAACACGCGTTGACCGAGCCAGCCAACACCTCAGATGGGAAGATGACTCATACCGGTGACCAGCGCCTGATGATCGCGATATCGTTCGTTCCAGCGCCCCACCAAGTCCTTGGACAATTTCAAAAAGTCCAGCAACCTTGGAAAATCCTCCCGCTTAAGCGCTTGTGGATTCTCGAAACCGTAGGCCAGGATATTTCCCAGCGCCACGCACGCCGCCATGCGTTCGAAACCCTCCGCTTTTTCCGGGTCGTGAGAATACTGCACCGCGGCCACGGTCGGCTGCGGCAATTTCCAGTCCGCCAACAAGGCCGCCCCCACTTCCGCGTGGGTACAGCCAAAGAACTCGCGTTCGCGCGCCAGCGAAGCGGCTTCCGACGGTTTTTCGTACAATTCGACCGCCGTCGGCAACCGTTCTTGCGCCAAAATGACCTTCCCAAGGTCGTGCAGCAACCCAGCCGTAAACAGCAAATTGCCATCCGCTTCTGCCGATTCCGCCACGAACTTGGCATTAAACGCCACCATCAAACTATGGCGCCACAGCTTGGTGGCATCTATCCCCTTCGGCGTCGGACACGGAAAACAGGCACTCCCGCTGATCATCGCCACCAACAGATACACGGCCTGGTAGCCCACCCGGCTCACCGCTTCAGACACCGAGGTCACCTCGGACTCGTGCCCGAAATAGGCACTATTACAAATCTGCAGAAGTTTGGCCGTCAGTGAGGGATCCAAGGCAATCAACTCCACGACCTCATCGAAATTGGTGTCCACGTCGCTCAGCTTGGGCAACAACCTGGGTAGCAAGACCGGAGAGAGCGGCAGCACCTCGACCTTGCTCAAATGATCGCGGACGATTTTCTCCATGAATTGAGTTTGGGCTTCTAAGCCCAACGAATTTACCGAGTAAAGCCGTCCTATTTCAACACATTTGAGGATCTTTTTTGGCCGCGGGCAACCACGACCGGCTGAATAGGTTTTCGCCGGCGGCGGCCAGGACGGACTTCCCGGCGGGGTAATTCCAGCCCTAATCAGGGTTCCGGGCTTGGAATTCCTGCCAGACCGCCACAAAAGACGGCGCCAGTTCATCGCGTTTCTCCGCCACCCAGGCCTGGACCGCCGCCACGGTGAACCAGGCCCCCGTCTCAATCTCTTCCGGCTGCAGGACAAACGGCCCTTCGTTTTCATTCCGGTAGATCCAGCAAAACTCCCAGCCGGTTTCCGGTCGGGCCTCCAGCTTGAAAAGCCGCTGGGGCGCCTGGCGGGCCACCAACCCGATTTCTTCCCGCAACTCACGCACCGCACAGGCGTCATAGTCTTCGCCACTATCCACGTGGCCGGAAGCCGAGGAATCCCACTTGCCGGGGGCCGAGTCTTTCAATTGCGAGCGCTTCTGCAAAAAGACCTCGCCGCGGGCGTTGAAGACCAACACATGCACCGCCCGATGGCGCCAACCCCGGGCATGCACCTCCCGGCGCGGCGCCTGGCCAATCACCTCATCGCGTTCGTTGACCACATCGAATATCTCTTCAGCCATAGCGACTGCCATTGTGGAAATATCCGACCCCAAAAGGCAACGCCCAAAACGCCCCCCTCAGCGGATTGGTTGGCGCCACCGGCGGCTTTGCGCTAAAATCCACCTTCGCGTGACTCCGCCCGAAACCTTTGCCCGACTACTGCAAAGAACCACGCCGCTCCTGGCGCTGGCTCCCATGCAGGATGTCACCACCCTCGAATTCATGCGCGTCATCGCGCGCTATGGCGGACCCGATGTTTATTGGACAGAATATTTCCGCGTTCACGGCGAATCCCGGCCCGAAAAGTGGATTCTGGCCTCGATCACCCAAAACCCCACCCGCCAACCCGTGGTGGCCCAGCTCATCGGCAACGACATCCCGGCGTTGGTGCGCACGGCCAAAGTTCTGCAAACATATCCCGTGGCCGCGATCGACCTCAACCTCGGCTGCCCGGCGCCCGTCGTCTATCGCAAGTGCGCCGGGGGCGGCTTGCTGCGGGATCCGCAACAGATTGACGCCATCCTCGGCGCTCTGCGCCAGGCCGTCAGCATCCCCTTTACGGTCAAAACCCGGATTGGCTTCGACTCGCCCGCCGAATTTGAATGCCTGCTGCCCGTGTTTGCCCGCCACCAACTCGATCTCCTCACGGTGCACGCCCGGACCGTGACGCAAATGTACCGGCCCGGCGTGCGGTACGACCTGATCGCGCACGCCGCCGCCGCGCTCAAATGCCCCGTTCTGGCCAATGGAAATGTCCCCTCCGCCGCCCAAGCCCGCCAGTTGCTGGCGGAAACGGGGGTGCGCGGTCTGATGATCGGCCGCGGCGCCATCCGCAGTCCCTGGCTGTTCGAGCAGATTCGCGCGGAATTGCGCGGAGAACCCTTTCCCCGGCCCACCGGCCGCGACGTGCTGGCCTATCTCCGCGAACTCTGGCAGCATGAAATCACTCCCGGCGTGCGGGAATCAGCACAAGTACAACGCATGAAAAAGTTCACCAATTTTATCGGCGAAGGCGTCGGCACCGGCTTCCTGTTTGAGATCCGGCGGGTCGCCACGACCGCCGACTTCTGGCGCGTCGCCGAAACCTACCTGGACCATGACCAGCCGATGGCCTTGCTGCCGGTTGAAACCAGCGCCCAGGGCCTCCCGTGACACGCTGTCCGCCCACGCCAGCCAGGATGACCCAGACCAAGACATTCTTCATCACCGGCACGAATACCGGCGTGGGAAAAACCGTTCTCACGGTGCTGCTCACGGAGTTCCTGCGCCGCCGCCGCGCCCGCGTGGCGGCCCTAAAACCACTCTGTTCGGGAGGCCGCGCCGATGCCCGGCGGCTTTACCGCGCGCTGGGCGGGTCCCTTTCTTTGGACCAGATCAATCCCTGGTATTTCCGCGCTGCCATCGCTCCCTCCGCCGCCGCCCGGGCGGAAAACAAAGCCGTGCGACTCACCACCGTGCTGCAATACATTCGCTCGATCCAACCCACCTGCGACCTGCTCCTCGTGGAAGGCGCCGGCGGCCTGCTCAGCCCCTTGGGTGCCGACTTCAATGGGCGCGATTTGATCTCGGCGCTGGACGCCATCCCCGTGATCGTGGCCGTCAACCGGCTGGGCGTGGTAAACCACCTTCTGCTCACCTTGGAGGCGTTGCCCCAGTCGGCCCGCCGCCAAGCCCGGATCGTGCTGATGGCCCCTTCCCGGCCGGATTCCGCCACCGCCCTAAACGCGGGCCTGCTGCAAAAACTGGTGCCCCAGCCGGTGTTCTTGTTGCCGCGCTTTGACCGCCAAACCGAGCCGGGGGTCCGGCTGCGCTCGCCTGGCTTGCGGCATGCGCTCGAGGGAATCCTGCACGGCGCGCCGATCCTTGACTGAGGGAACGGCAGGCGGAGTTCACCCGGGACCCGGGCACAAAGTTTCTCCGGCTGGCGAGGATTTGCTGTTGCTGATGGCAGCCAATTGCGTAAAATAACCACGTAAACCACTCGCTCCGGCGCGTGGGCCCGTTTTGGGGCAAGAGAGAGATGAGCAACGTCAATCCTGCGGCCTTGTTTCGCGCGCTGATCGTTTATGCGATCTGCGTACCCGCGGCCATTTTGGTCGGCTACCTCGTCACGGATCCCCTTCAGCAGCAGTCCATTGCAATCGTGGCTTTGGTTCTAGGTTTCCTGGTCTTCCCCATCCTGATCAAGTGGCATTACCCGCTGTTGATTTTCAGTTGGAGTCTGCCCGTCAC
>Ga0181535_10003909_pt1 | contig 16969 bp, 14 predicted proteins | sample PEATcosm2014_Bin_44_FD_119774 | JGI IMG/M metagenome (GOLD analysis project Ga0181535, IMG submission 119774) | Peatland microbial communities from MTU Mesocosm Facility, Houghton, MI, USA - PEATcosm2014_Bin17_30_metaG | ecosystem: Environmental > Terrestrial > Soil > Wetlands > Peat | place... | reverse complement strand
GCTTGATTTTGAGAATCATATCTCGCCGTGAACCGTTCGATGAATTTTTGCAGCTTAGCGGGATTTTGCAAATCGGCGATGTTGAGCTCACTCGTGATCATCTTGACCTGAACGTTGATGGCCGCTTCCGACATGGAAACCGGCAATCCGAGCGCCGTCTGGACCACGCTCAGGAGAGTCTTGTCGCCAAGGATGCTGTAGGCGCTCGTAGTATTGGGGGCCATGCGCTGAAAGTACAGCGCCATTTGAGCGCCCTGGTTTTGCTGACCGACATTGGTTTCAAGTGTCTGCTCGACATAGTTGTTGACCGTGGTTTGTTGGAGCGTCGTCGAGCTTGTTGTTGTGTTGCCGTCGGAAGCGAAGTTGAAGGCCGAGGCCAAGGCTAAGTAACGGGGATCGTTCAGCGTATTCGCGAGGCTTTTGGGGTTGGAGACACCGCCTTCGAGAACCTGGCGGATCAGCGCTTTGGCGTTCGTCATGTCAGCGAGGCCGAAGGCCGTCATGACATAGGTGTACAGCTTGCTGTTGTTGATAAGATCGTTGACGGTTTTCGCCTTGCCGATATTGGCGAGGAAATATTGTGTTTGCTGGGCAACCGACGGTTCGGCCGCGGTTGTGGCCAAAGTCTTGGAATAATCTTTTGTTATTGCGTTGTAATAGAGAGTAGCTGTGAGCATGGCTCCTCGCCTCGGCATACGTTCTCGACTTTTGCAAATGGAGCTTGCCAGGGCCTTGCCAGTGAAGCCGCAATTCTATGCATCCGCCTTTGCACCCGCGCGGTTCCGCCAATCTGCGAACAGCCGGGGGATCTTAATTCTTGTCAGGCATCGAGAATTTTCCGCTTTGGCTTTCAATTGAGCTTTCAAATTCAGTTTGGAGCAAGGCCCGCGATTTAACGATTTGCGAGGTCATTCGGGCGGGAGCGGATCGCGTGGGTTTTGTAATCGGAATGGTCATTGCCCTCGGTTGCATCCTTGGCGGCTTTGCCGCGATGGGCGGTCATCTTTCCGTTATTTGGCAGCCTTGGGAATTTGTCATTATCGGCGGGGCCTCGCTAGGCACATTCATTATCGCCAACCCGATGTCGACGATCAAGGACGCCGGCCGCGCCATGATGGAGGCGATCTTAGACCGAACGCCGACGCAACGCCATTATCTCGACGTTCTTGGTGTTCTCTACACATTGATGCGGGAATTGCGCGGCTAGGGCCGCAACGAGCTTGAGCAACATGTCGATAATCCGAGTGAGTCGACAATTTTCAAAAGTTTCCCAAGGGTTCTAGCTGATAAGGATCTGACGCATTTCATTTGCGATTATTGCCGACTGATCATAATCGGGAACGCCCGTACCCATGAGATCGAAGCCTTGATGGACGAGGAGATTCAAACAGTCACTCGGGACAGACTGAAATCTTATCATGCCTTGACCTCGGTCAGTGACGGCCTTCCAGCGCTTGGGATTGTTGCTGCCGTGCTGGGCGTGATCAAGGCGATGGGCGCTCTCGACGAAGCCCCGGAAATTCTTGGTCACCTCATCGGAGCGGCACTCGTTGGCACTTTCGCCGGAATATTTATGTCCTACGCCTTGCTGCAGCCCATCGCTCTCAAGATCAAATCGACCCGCGAACAGAGCTGCCGACTCTATATCATAGTCAAGCAGACACTTCTGGCTTTCATGAATGGAGCGATGCCGCAAATAGCGCTCGAGCACGGCCGGAAAACCATAACGGCGAAAGATCGGCCTTCAATCGACATGGTTGAGAACGAGACGGTGTCGGGTGGCGCGGGCAGCGAACAACAAGCGGCGTGATAGGACATGCAAGAAACAAGCACTCATGATTATATGGTGATGAAGGCCAGGGAGATGCTTCTCGATGGCGCTGGAATCTCCGTCGATCGCATGCCTCTGTTGCATGTCATCTTCGAGCGGATGGCTGCCCAGTGCTCTGAGAGCTTACGGCAATTGTCGGCATCACCCGCATTATTCCTGGTCGAATCCGCCGCCACCGAGCGGATCGGGGATGTTCTCGATGGCTATGAAGCCAACGTCGTGTTCGGGATAATCCACGCTCAACCCTGGGACTCCCGTTTGCTAATCGGGCTTGAGCACGAATTCGTATTTGCATTGGCGGAGGCTTTGTATGGCGGCGACGGCAGCGAGTCGACCGTGATCGATAAACGTCAACCTTCGAACATTGAATTGCGTCTCGCGAGGAAAGCCTTCGATCTGTTTGCACAGGCGCTCCAAAATTCTTTCGCGACCATATGTGAAACAATATTCAAAGTGGACCGCGTTGAGACAAGGCTTGATTTTGTCACCATCGCACCGCGAACCGCATTCGGGGTGAGAGCAAAACTTATGCTTCGGATTCTGGGGCGCGAGGGTAATATGTTTGTCCTAATTCCACAAACGGCGCTTAACTCCGTTCGTCACGATTTGGCGCGTGATGTAGCCTCTGAAATATCGGTTCGTGATCCGCGTTGGGAAAAGCAGATTCAAAACGAGATCGGCCAGACCGAAGTTAAGATCCGGGGAGTCATCGAACAGCGGCACTTCAGCTTAGTGGATATTGCCGCTCTAAAAATAGGACAAGTGCTAACGTTGGAGGCCACGGCGAAAACTCGGGTCAAGCTCGAATGCAACGCGGAGTCCCTTTTCTGGTGCGAGCTTGGTCAAGCCGACGGGTTCTATACACTTCGTGTCGAGGATTTCGTAAGTCGCGAGCGGGAGCTCATCGATGTCATCCTGCCTAATTGATGCTGCCACGATACCGTATTTGGGACGGTCATCTGCCCAGCCACGGCTCATAGGGCTGAACATGTGGGCGGAATCCACGGATTAGCACCGTGTCTGCCAGCGCGGCGCCGCGGCGGTGACGCCGGAGCATTCCTTTGCGTACTATCGAACCCTGAATAGGAGCAGTCGAGACCATGTCTGAAAGTGATGAGTCTTTCTCAGGGGTAGGGGACAGCATCGAGAGTCAGTTGGTGTCTCAACCCACTCGGAATCTCGAGACTATCTTGCGCATCCCCGTGTCTGTCCAGGTTGTACTTGGTTCGGCGGTGATGCCGGTTTCGAATCTTCTTAAGCTGGGGCGCGGCGCGGTTATCCCGCTTGATCACCGTGTGGGGGAGCCGGTGGATATCATCGTAAACGGGCGGGTCATTGCGCGTGGCGAGATTGTTGTCGTTGAGGATGACAATGCGCGGCTCGGCGTCTCCTTGACGGAGATTGCCGGTCTTGCCCGAACCGTCGCATAACTGATGGCCTCTCCAGTTGCTTCGAAAAGCGGCGCGAGCGCGAGGGCCTTGAAAGGGCCAGACAAGGCGGCTGCTTTGCTGCTTTGCATGGGAAAACCGCTTGCATCCCGGCTGTTGAGGCAGTTCGATTCCGATGAGCTGAAGCAATTATCGCGCTCAATCGCACAGCTCGGAACCGTGCCGGTTCCCACCCTCGAGGCTCTCGTAGAAGAATTCGCCAGCCAGTTCGCAAATGGCGTTGATCTGTTGGGTTCGCCCGACGAGGTCCAGCAGATGCTTGATGGCATTCTGCCGCCGGAGCAGATCGCTGATGTCATGTCGGACGTCACAGGCAATTCGAATCACGCGATGTGGGAGCGCCTCTCGAATGTTCCCGAAGCCGTTTTCGCAGGCTTTCTTGTTAATGAACATCCGCAAACGGCAGCGTTCATCGTCTCGAAGATTAGTCCTGCCTGCGCCGCCAAGGTCATCGGCCAAATGCCGCGCGAACTTCGTAATGAGATCATGCGGCGCATGTTGAGCATCGGGCCTGTCACGGAGGCAGCAGTGCGGATCATTCAAGGGCAGTTGCAGGAGGACCTTTTGTCGAATGTTTCGCGCCACGTAGGAAGCGATCAAAATGCTCGAATGGCCGATATCATCAATAAATTGGATCGCAACCACATGGAGGACGTCATGCAAAGTTTAGCTGCTGCACGTCCCAAAACCGCTGATATCCTGCGTAAACTTATGTTTACCTTTGATGATATTGTTAAATTGCAGCCCAAGGCACGGAGCGTGCTTTTCGACAAAATTCCAACCGAGTTGGTTGTACTCGCCTTGAAGGGCACGGATACGGCGTTTAGGGATTCTATTCTTTCGTCGCTCGCCACGCGGGCGAGGCGCATTGTCGATAGCGAACTCGCGACTGGCGGTCCTGCCTTGCAACGTGATGTGCTCAAGGCGCGCCGCACAATTGCCGATACGGCGCTCGAGCTGGCGAGCGGCGGAGAGATCGAACTCAATTCACCGGAAGACGAGGTTGAGTTTTTCGATTGATTGGGTGTTGAAGGGCAATGGCGCAACAAGCCGACAGAGAAAGCAGGACTGAAGAACCGACAGAAAAAAAGATTGTCGATGAAGCGGAAAAGGGTAACATTCCGGTTTCCCGGGAAGCTTCCTTTTTCGCTTTTACGCTTGCCATGCTGGCCATCACCGCCTTTATGGCAAAGGATTTGCTGAGGTCCGTAGGTTACACCCTCCAGCAACTGTCAAGCGATCCGAGCGGGGTGCTGATTCAAAACAGTGCCGATGCGGTAACATTCTTCAACACACTCGTCTGGGAAATTGGTACGCCATTCATTCCGATTCTGGCGATCCTGCTGATGGCGGGTCTTGCTTCTTCGTTTTTGCAGCATCCGCCCCGCATCGTATTCGACCGGATCAAGCCGGATTGGACACGTATATCTTTGATCAACGGTTGGCACCGTATATTCAGCGCGCGGGGTCAGGCGGAATTTTTCAAAGGCGTGTGCAAATTGCTATCCATCGGCATCGTGATTTGGACTGTGTTGCGCTGGCAACAAAATGCCTTCACCGACACGATGTCGCTCGATCCGGATGCCATTCCGGAATTGCTCCTCATGATCGCCATGCGGCTCTTAACCGTCGTTGGCGTTGTGACAATCCTGCTCCTTGCCGTGGATCTTGTTTGGGTGCGTATGCTTTGGCGCAGGGATATCCGCATGAGCAAGCAAGAAATCAAGGACGAAATGAAAGAACTCGAGGGCGACCCCTTGAAGAAAGCCAGGCTTCGTTCATTGGCCCTCGATCGAAGACGCAAGAGCATGATCGCCGCGGTTCCCCGCGCAACGCTGGTGATTGCCAATCCCACCCATTACGCCATCGCGCTTCGTTACGTACGAGAGGAAGGCGGCGCCCCCCCTGGTGCTTTCGAAAGGCAAAGATCTCATCGCGCTTAAAATACGTGAAATAGCTGAGCAGCATTTGATTCCAATTGTTGAAGATAAGCTTTTGGCAAGATCGATGTACGACAGCGTTGAAGTCGACCGGCCAATTCCGCCTGAATTTTATAAAGCTGTAGCGGAATTGATTCACATTCTCTATGCTAAAAGTTCACGCAAAGGGGTAGCGAAATGAGAGCGTCCCATATGGTGATAGGACAGCGTGACGTGCATGGGGACCATCTGGCGAACGTCGTCAGCGCAGCCTTTGAATCGGTTGCCGCTGAATTGCGGCTGGTCGACGCTGGTAATTTCATCGCGTTTATCCACGATGAAAAATTTGCCAATTTACAGGATATCGTCAACTCATCGGTGGAATTGTTTTTCAAACCGGGGACTGTGTCATTCGGTTGGGGCGCGGATTACGAACTTGATTGGAATAGTTCACCCGTAATAAGGCTCGCCATGGAGTTTCGTCACGGCTCCGTGTGGCTAGTCTTCACCCTTATTTTGCGCGCGCTGCATACGGATGTGACGATCGCGTATTTCTCGTCCGGCAGATCCTCGGGCGAGACGGGACAGGAACTGGCGGCTCTGACCGAAGCATTGGCCGACGCCCGGCGGAACTCCGGCGAACGATAAAGGCCGGTATAACAGGTAAGAGATTCTTATAGCACTCCGCGCAGCTTCGGTAGGCGCAGTGCTCTACACGCCCCGCTGATAGCTGATGAACTCCAAGAGCGAGCCATCTGGGTCGCGAAAATAAACGCTGATGGCATCACCCCTTATGCCGCGCGTTGCTACGGGACCGAGTTCGACGGCGATGTGATGCTTTTCGAGATGCGAGACGGCAGCCGCAATCGGACCCGGCCATTCGAAACAAAGGTCGCTATTGCCGGGCTGAACGGGAATCCGGGCGACCGCATTAGCCACGATGCCTGGCCCATGACAATTCAAAAGAATATCGCCGATCTTATAGGAAAAACCGTTTTGCCGATGCACCACTTCGGCACCAAGAACTTGACTATAAAAACTGTTCGAACGTCCCCAATCCGAGACATGAATGACGCAATGATCGAGCTTCAATGCGTTCATTTCGTTTCCGCTACAGGACGAATCCTTTTCTCTGGTGTGCCCCTTGGCTACCACGCATGAATCGAGGAATAGGGGGCTCTTAAAATAGCCCAGTAACCTTGCCGCTGTCATCGAGATCGATCTTGGTGGCCGCAGGCACCTTCGGCAAGCCCGGCATGGTCATGATCTCGCCGCACACCATGACGACGAACTCGGCGCCGGCGGCGAGGCGGACTTCGCGGATATTGATCTCATGGCCCGACGGCGCGCCGCGCAGGCTTGCGTCGGTCGAGAACGAATATTGGGTTTTGGCGATGCAAACGGGGTAATGGCCATAACCGCCGTCTTGAAGCTTTTTGATTTGCCCGCGAACCTTCGATTCGGCGGTGACTTTGCTTGCACCATAGAGTTTGGTGGCGATCGCCGTCACCTTGTCCCAAAGCGTCGCTTCGTCTCCATACACGAATTGAAAATCCACCGGCACCTTATCGACGATATCGACGACGGTGCGGGCCAGTTCAACGGCGCCCTTGCCGCCTTCCGCCCAATGCCGGCAAACGACGATCGGGGCTTCGTGATGCGCCATTTTTTTCTTCAACAGTTCGATTTCGGCGTCCGTGTCAAAGGTGAAATGATTGATCGCGACGACGCAAGGCAACCCGTAATGGTTGCGGATGTTGTTGACATGGCGTTCCAAATTGGCAACGCCTTTTGCCAAAGCATCGAGGTTTTCCGTATTGAGTACCTTCAGATCGGCGCCCCCATGATATTTGAGGGCGCGAATGGTCGCGACAATCACCACCACTTGCGGGCGAAGGCCGGATTTGCGGCATTTGATGTCGATGAATTTCTCGGCGCCGAGATCGGCGCCAAATCCAGCCTCGGTTACCACATAATCGGAAAGTTTTAGCGCAGTCTTGGTGGCGAGCACGGAATTGCAGCCATGCGCGATGTTGGCGAACGGCCCGCCGTGAATGAAGGCCGGGTTGTTTTCGAGTGTTTGCACGAGGTTCGGCTTAAGCGCATTTTTCAAAAGCACCGCCATGGCGCCGTGCGCGCTCAGATCGGCCGCGTGAATGGGCTTTTGCTCTCGCGTGTAGCCAATCACGATCCGTCCCAGCCGGTCCTTCAAATCCTTGATCGAGGTGGCAAGGCAGAAGATAGCCATGATTTCGGAAGCGACCACGATGTCGAAACCATCCTCGCGCGGATAGCCGTTTCCGACCCCTCCCAAAGCCACGGTGATCTGCCGCAGGGCCCGGTCGTTCATATCGACAACGCGTTTCCATGCGATGCGGCGCACATCGAAATTCAGTTCGTTGCCGTGGTGAATATGATTGTCGATCATCGCGGAGAGAAGATTATGGGCAAGGCCAATGGCACCGAAGTCGCCCGTAAAATGCAGATTGATGTCCTCCATCGGCACAACCTGCGCATAACCGCCTCCGGCGGCACCGCCCTTCATCCCAAAAACCGGTCCGAGCGAGGGCTCGCGGAGGCAAATGGACGCCTTCTTGCCGATCAGGTTCAGCGCGTCGCCAAGTCCAACCGTTGTTGTCGTCTTGCCTTCTCCTGCCGGAGTGGGACTGATCGCCGTCACAAGGATCAGCTTGCCGTCCGGCCGGTCCTTGAGACTATCCACATATTCCAACGATATCTTGGCCTTGTAATAGCCAAACGGCTCCAGGTTCTCGTCCCCGATACCGAGTTTTTCCTGCGCCACTTCGCTGATACGGCGCATATGGGCTTGTTGCGCAATTTCGATATCCGCCGGCATAGTCCCTCCACTCGAAGCCGATCTCAGGCTTCCACGACGTTTTGCGGTTTGCCCGCCGCGAACGCTTCTACATTATCGATAAGCTGGTCGGCGAGGATCTGCATGGCCTCGCGGCTCGCCCAAGCGACATGAGGCGTGACGATGAAATTCGGCAGCCGCAAATCGAGCAGAATATTGCCTTGCTTGGGCGGCTCGACTGTCAATACGTCGAAACCCGCGCCGCCGATGGTTTTGTTGGTCAGCGCCTCGGCCAAGGCTTGCTCATCGACGAGGCCGCCGCGGCCGGTGTTGATCAAAATGGCGTCTTTCTTCATCAGCTTCAACTCGCGCGCGCCGATCATATTCTTGGTCTGCGGCGTCAGCGGCAGATGCAAAGTAATAATGTCGCTCTCGCGCAGCAAAATTTCGAAATCGGTCAGGCCCGGTTGCGGAAAGATGTCGTACGCCAGAACCTTCTGGCCAAAGGCCTCGGCGATCCGCGCCACCGCCTTGCCAATCGCGCCATAGCCGACGATGCCCAGCGTCGAGCCGCGCATATCGCGGATCGGATGGTCGAAGAAACAGAATTGGTCGCATTCCTGCCAGCGCCCGGCGCGCACATCATCGCGGTAGGCGAGGATATTCCGGCGAAGGGCGAAGGCCAGCGCGAAGACATGTTCCGGAACCGTATTGAACGCATAATTGCGGATGTTCGAGACGGTGATGCCATGCGCTTTGCAGTAGGCCTTGTCCACGACATCGGTGCCGGTCGCCGCGACCGCGATCAATTTAAGATTGGGCAGCCGCGCGAGCGTCGCTTCGCGCATGGGCACCTTGTTGATAATCGCGATTGTCGCAGTCTCGAGGCGATCGACGATCTCGTCCGGCCAGGTGACCGCATATTCCTTATAGCTATGCGGAAAGTCCGGTGTTCGCAGATTGGCCTCAAGGGTCGAACGGTCGAGAAAGACGATCGAATGTGGCACGGCGTAATCTTTCTTTGATTCGATAGGGCCCGGTAAAGCATGCCCGTGAGACCCGCTCCGGGTCCCATCTGGACGCGTGCACGATGATTTTAGACTGATTCAATCCAAAATCATGAGCGTCGTCGAGTCCGAAATTGAGAGAAGAGGGAGGCCTAAGAGCGGCTTCCTTTTCCTCGTCCCGCGCTCGTAGAGGCCGTCCAGGCTTTCTTCCTCCAGCCGCCGCATGGCGTCGACCCAAAGGGTATCGCCGCACGGCGCAATCGCGGGTGGCCTTTGTGGCCGCCCGCGATTGCTGGCGTAGACGGCCATGGAACGCAAGACACGGGTTCAAGGTCTCAGTCGTTGAGGACGCCTTCCGGGTGCAGCTCGGCGAAATGCTCCTGCTCCGTCGGCTTCTTTTCCTTGGCCATGATCGTCGAGCGGAAATGCTCCTGGGCGGCGGCAACACCGCTGCCGAGCTTAATCTCGATACCGACATCGCGCATCGCCATTTCGGCCCCGGAAATCGCGCCAAGAACCATGAGGTCGTTCAGATCGCCGAGATGGCCGATCCGGAACACCTTGCCCGCGACCTGGGACAGGCCGGCACCGAGCGACAAATTGTAGCGGCGGAAAGCGGCGTCGATGACATCGGCGCCGTTGAAGCCCGGCGGGACGACGATCGCGGTCACCGTATCGGAATACCATTTCGGTTCCTTGGCACAGGGATGCAGCCCCCAAGCCTTGACCGCCGCGCGCACGCCGCTCGCCAGAACATTATGGCGCTCGAACACACGTTCGAGCTTTTCCTCGAACAGGATCTTTAACGCTTCCCGCAGGCCATACAGCATCGGTAAGGCTGGGGTGTAGGGGAAATAACCCGTCGCATTGGCCTTGATCATATCGCCGAAATCGAAATAGACCCGCTTGAGACCAGCGCCCTTATAGGCGGCCAGCGCGCGGGGGCTCGCGCAAACGATGCCGAGGCCGGCCGGCAGCATCAGACCTTTCTGGGAGCCAGCGACAGCAAGATCGACGCGCCAGTCATCCTGGCGGAAATCGATGCTGCCGATCGAACTCACGCCGTCGACGTACAGCAGCGCCGGATGATTGGCGGCGTCGATCGCCTTGCGGACCGCGCCAATATCGCTCGTCACGCCGGTCGCGGTCTCGTTTTGAACGGCCAGCACGGCCTTGATTTGGTGGCTTTTATCGGCGCGCAAAATGGCTTCGATTTTATCCGGCTTGACGCCTGTTCCCCATTCTTCTTCCAAAATCTGGACGTCGAGGCCGAGCCGCTGCGCCAGATCAATCCACAAATGGCTGAACTGACCGAACCGCGAGGCCAACACCTTGTCGCCGGGCGATAGCGTGTTGGAGAGAGACGCTTCCCAAGCACCGGTTCCGGACGAGGGGAAAATAAACACTTGCCCATCGGTGCTCTTGAAGACTTTCTTCAAATCCTGAAACAAGGGCAGCGTGAGCTCCGGAAATTTCGAGGAGCGGTGATCCTCCATCGCGACCATCATGGCGCGGGTGACGCGGTCAGGGACGTTCGTCGGCCCTGGGACGAAAAGAAAGTGGCGGCCCGCCATATTAATCCTCCATGTGTTAGCCAGGTTACACTCTTAACAAAACCATTGGATCAAGCGCAACCGCCGTGGACGCGCCTAAGATATTCCTCTTCATAGACCATGCTATTCAAAACTGGAAACAGGTTTCGCGGCCCGAAGATGCGGCATAGCAGCATCTCGCGCGCGTCCGCGCCAGGGTGACGAGATCGGGGACGCTCCATGATCAGTTCTGCCTTACGGAATCACCAAAATGGCGCGGAAATCGTTCACATTGGTGAGGGTTGGCCCGGTGACGACCAGATCCCCTAGAGCAGCGAAAAAACTATAGGGGTCGTTATTGGCGAGCATAGCTTTAGCCGATATGCCCAAATTCGCCGCGCGCGAAAGGCTATCCGGCAAAAGCAGCGCGCCAGCGTTATCTTCTGAGCCGTCGATTCCGTCGGTATCTGCAGCAAGCGCGTAAATGTTAGGATGGCCATCCAAGGCGATGCCAAGCGCGAGGAGAAATTCGGAGTTGCGGCCGCCGCGCCCCGATCCCCGAAGGGTTACCGACGTTTCGCCGCCGGAAATCAGAACACAAGGCGGCGCCACTGGCTGTGCAAATGCGTGAACTTGCTGTGCGATCGCCGCATGCACCAAAGCCACGTCGCGCGCTTCGCCCTCGATGGCATTGGCGAGGATGAGCGGGGTGATACCGGCCTTGCGCACGACTTCGGCGGCGGCTTCAAGCGCCATTTGCGGCGTTGCGATCATCACATTGGTGACGCCAGCGAGGCGTGGATCGCCCGGTTTCAAGGTCTCGGCACCGGCCGAGGTTAGATGTGCGAGGACGTTATCTGGCGCGGCGATGGCGTATTTTTGCAGAATTGCCAGCGCGTCTGCCGACGTCGTCGGGTCGGCGACGGTCGGCCCCGAGGCGATCACGCAAGGATCATCGCCCGGCACGTCCGAAATCATTAGGGTGACCACCCGTGCGGGTGCGGCAGCGGCGGCGAGCCGGCCACCCTTGATCGCTGACAAATGCCGGCGAACGCAGTTCATTTCCGAGATGGTCGCGCCGCTCTTCAACAGCGCCTTGTTGATCGCCTGCTTGTCGGCGAGCGTCACGCCATCGGCGGGGAGCGCGAGAAGGGCCGAGCCGCCGCCCGAAATGAGGCAAAGCACAAGATCCTCAGACGTCAAACCCTTGAGCATGGCGAGAATGCGTTTGGCCGCTTCGAGCCCGGCGGCGTCGGGAACCGGATGACTGGCCTCGACCACCTCGATCCGCCGGCATGGGGCGCCGTGGCCATAGCGCGTGACCACCAAGCCTTCGAGCGGACCCGGCCAATGATCCTCGACCGCCTTGGCCATCGCGCCGCCGGCTTTGCCTGCGCCTACGACAATGGTGCGGCCCGGCGGCCGCGGTGGAAGATGCGGGGCCAAGCATTTCGAAGGCAAAGCCGCGCCGACCGCTGCATCAAACATGCTGCGAAGCAGCGAACGCGCATCGATTGTCATTGCGTTTTGAACTTCTCGTTAAAATGGATGCGGGGTCATCAAATAGGGGCCCGGGCACAAAAGCCCGGCAAGCGCCTTGGGACGCGCTCTTCCGTTGGTGCCGTTACATACCCATAAATCGCGGGCTTTCAACTATTTTCTCGCCAGCCGTCTGTTGCGCCGCAACAGACGATGCGAATTCAAGGGATGTGACTCCGATGCCCGCATCGATCGCCGCCCTTTCCACAGCGACGCTTCCATGTGACTTTCATTTGACGCGGATGGTTCGCAGGAAGCCAGAGCCCCCGAGGCGCATGGGAATAGGTGTTACCGCGATCTTGCGCAATTCGTCAGAGGGTGCCAACAGGAGGGTTGCTAAGGCCCAAATTTGGCAATAAGCCTTCCGCTGCATGACCTGATTGCGTGCCTGCCGGGCAAGCAGGTTGCACGACACTGGTAAGACAATCCAATTGAGCAAGCCCGGCCTGCCTCGCGTGGCGCGACGTTGTAACGAAGTTGTAAGGAGGGGTGTTTGGACATTCATGAGTATCAGGCCAAGGAGATCTTGGCGAATTTCGGTGTGGCAACACCGAATGGGGCGGTCGCCTATAGTCCCGAGCAAGCGGTCTATTGCGCGACCGAACTTGGCGGCTGGCATTGGGCCGTCAAGGCTCAGATCCATTCCGGCGGCCGCGGCAAGGCAGGAGGCGTCAAGCTTTGCAAGACCTATAATGAAGTGCGCTCCGCCGCGGCGGAGCTGCTTGGCAAAACCCTCGTCACCAATCAGACCGGCCCGGAAGGCAAGGTCGTCCAGCGAGTCTATATCGAGGTCGCCGAACCGTTCGAGCGGGAGATATACCTCGGCTTCGTTCTCGACCGGAAGGTCGAGCGCGTGCGGATCATCGCATCGCGCTTCGGCGGCATGGAAATCGAGGAGATCGCTAAGGAGCATCCGGAAGAAATTCTGCAGGTCGTCGTCGAGCCAGCGGTTGGCCTCCAGCCTTTCGAGGCCCGCGAGCTCGCCTTCGGTCTTGGCCTCACGTTGAAGCAGGTGAGCCGTGCCGTCACCAGCATCCTCGGCTGCTACCGGGCGTTCCGCGATCTCGATGCCACCATGGTCGAGATCAATCCGCTCGTTGTCACCAAGGATGACCGGGTGCTTGCTCTCGATGCAAAGATGTCGTTCGACGACAATGCGCTGTTCCGGCGGCATACCGTCGCCGACATGCGCGACCACTCGCAAGAAGATCCGCGCGAGGTTCAGGCCGCCGAGCATAACCTCAACTATGTCGGTCTCGACGGCAATATCGGCTGCATTGTCAATGGCGCCGGGCTTGCCATGGCAACGATGGACACGATCAAATATGCAGGTGGCAGCCCGGCGAATTTCCTTGATGTCGGCGGCGGCGCCTCGCCGGAACGGGTTGCGGCGGCGTTTCGCTTGGTGCTGTCCGACCACAACGTCAGGGCTATTCTCGTCAATGTGTTCGCGGGCATCAATCGTTGCGATTGGGTGGCCGAAGGCGTCGTCAAGGCCTGCCGCGAATTGAAGGTCGATGTCCCGTTGGTGGTGCGTCTTTCGGGCACGAATGTCGAGGCCGGGCGCGATATCATCGCGAAAAGCGGCCTGCCGATCATCTCCGCCGATACTTTGGCCGATGCCGCCAAGGCGGCGGTCGAAGCTGCCCGCAGCGCGCCGCTAAGAGATGCCCGCACGGCCTGACCTCGCGACAGGCCACGCGGTTTCCTTGCAGTTTGATTCCTAAAAGCACTCGTAAAGGCGTGCTTTTTTCGCATGTACCGGTGGCGAAAAGGCCCCTCGCCTTCGCTGCAAATTGTTCCAAGGGAAGTCTTAAGCCATGAGCATTCTGATTGACGAAACAAGCCGGGTCCTGATTCAGGGCTTCACGGGCGACAAGGGGACATTCCACGCCAAGGAGATGATTGCCTATGGCACCAAGGTCGTCGGCGGGGTCACGCCCGGCAAGGGTGGCGCCACCCATCTTGGCTTGCCGGTGTTCAACACCGTGAAGGAAGCCATTAAGCAGACCGGCGCGACCCACAGCATCACTTTCGTTGCGCCGGCGTTCTGCGCTGACGCGATCATGGAGGCGGCCGACGCGGGTATCAAGCTCGTCTGCTCGATCACCGACGGGATTCCCGCGCAAGACATGATGCGGGTGAAGCGCTATCTGTTGCGCTATCAGCGCGACCACCGGACATTGCTGGTTGGACCCAATTGCGCCGGCATCATCAGCCCCGGCAAGGCGATGCTCGGGATCATGCCTGGCCATATTTATGAGCGTGGCTCGGTCGGCATTGTTTCGCGTTCGGGCACGCTCGGCTATGAAGCGGCGGCGCAAATGAAGGACCTCGGGATCGGCATCACGACGAGCGTCGGGATCGGCGGCGATCCGATCAATGGCAGCTCCTTCCTCGACCATCTGGTGCTTTTCGAGCGCGACCCCGAAACCAAGGCGGTCATGATGATCGGCGAAATCGGCGGGCCCCAGGAAGCCGAGGCCGCAGCGTGGATCAAGAGCCACATGACCAAACCGGTGGTTGGCTATGTCGCCGGTCTGACCGCGCCGAAAGGCCGCCGCATGGGCCATGCCGGCGCGATCATTTCAGCCAGCGGCGACAGCGCCGCCGAAAAGTCGGAAATCATGAAATCCTACGGACTCACAGTGGCGCCAAGCCCAAGCGAACTCGGGACAACCGTCGCCAAGGTTCTGGCGCATTAAACCGCTTTTTCTCCACATGGAGTCGCGTAATTGAAGGGAATTGCTCGAAATCAAAGACTTGGAGAAAGACTTGGAGAAAAACTTGGAGCATGTCCTTATTGAAAAAGCCGGGCAGCTTTTTAAGGACATGCTTTAAGGCCACGCCGCGCTGCGGCCCGCGCAATTGCGCACATCTCTAGTCTCCGAAGGCAAATGCTCATTTTCCGTTGCAGCGCCGTTAGGTTCCGTAAGCCCAAAAACCTGGCGTCTGGTTGCCGCGGGGAGCGCTCATGACTGGCTACAGGACCAGCCGGCAAGGGGTCGAGACCGGCAATGCGCCTGGAAGCATTCAGGCCGCGCTCGACGGCGAGGAAGCCGCGGACATATTGTTCGAGTTGCTGGCAAATGTCGTGCACCGCCAGCATCCAGAGGTCGCGGCGGTCCTACGCGGAAAATCCGAGCCGGGAGATTTCGCGCCGGAACGCCTCGCCCGGGTTTTCCAGGCCCACGGGATTTGGTTCCAGCTGCTGGCGATCGTCGAACAACATACCGCGATGAGGCTGCGCCGCCAAACCGAGCGTGTGCGTGGCGAAACCGCGGTGCAGGGCACATTTGCCAGTCTCATCGCCGAGGCGGCAAACCGCGGCACGTCCGCGAAAGAGCTGCGTGGCCTGTTCGCCTCGACGCGCATCAGGCCGGTTATCACCGCGCATCCCACCGAAGCAAAGCGGGTAACCGTCCTTGAAAAACACCGCCGCATCTACCGGCTTTTGGTCGAGATGGAGCAACCACGATGGACGGCGCGGGAACGGGCCGGCATCATCGACAAATTGCGTGACGAGATCACGCTGCTTTGGATGACGGGGGAACTGCGCCTGGAGAAACCCTCCGTCGATCAGGAAGTCGCCTGGGGCCTGCATTTTTTCCACGAGACATTGTTCGATGGCGTCCCCGATCTCTTGAAAAAACTTGATCGGGCCCTCGATCAATTTTATCCGGGCGAGCATGCCGCGCTGACGCCGTTTCTCCAATTTGGGTCTTGGATCGGCGGCGACCGCGACGGCAACCCATTCGTCACCAATGATGTCACCCGGCGTGCGCTCAAGCAAAATGCCTTGGCGAGCCTGCGCCATTACGAGCAGCATCTTTCCTCGCTGTTGCAAAGCATGTCGATCGCCGAGCGCGCCATGCCACTTTCACCGGCATTCAAGGAGGCGCTTGCAAATACCCTTGCCAATCCCGAGTGCGCGCGCATAGCGCAACGCAATGTTGGCGAACCTTACCGGCAATTCCTCTTCTGCATGCTGCGCAGGCTGCAGCTCGCCATCGCGCGGATAGAAGGCGGCCACGCCTTCGGCGCTGTCGGTTATGCCAAAGCGGACGAGCTGATCGCCGACCTCCAGATTCTTGAGGATGCGCTGATCGCGGGCGGCGCCGATGATCTTGCGAGGGACCTCGTGTTCCCGGTGCGGTGGGCGGTGGAGATCTTCCGCTTCCGCACCGTCAGGCTCGATCTCCGCGAGAACACCACGCGTCTCACCCAAACCTTGCAAGCGCTGTGGCAGGCAAGTGCCGGCCAGAACGGCGGCTCTCCGCCGGACCCCGCCTCGGCGGCGTGGAAAAAATGGATCATCGCCGAGCTTGCCCGGCCGCTCCCGGCGGCGCCCGCGCGGCTTGACCTGCCGCCCGAGGCGCTGGAAACGCTTGGCATGTTCGAGCTCGCCAGCGACAAAGCCAAGGAATTCGACCGGGAAGCCTTCGGCTGTTTCATTCTCAGCATGACCCGCTCGGTGGCCGATGTCCTTGGCGCTTATCTTATCGCCAAGCACGCAGGTCTTTTCCTCGACGCGGCGGGTGTTGAGACCTGCACCTTGCCGATCGTGCCGCTGTTCGAGACGATCGCCGATTTGCGCGCTGCTCCCGGCATCATGCGCGAACTTTTGTCGATGCCGGTCGTCCGCCGTAGCGCCCGCGCCCAGGGCGGTGTGCAAGAAGTGATGATTGGCTATTCGGACTCCAACAAGGACGGCGGATTTCTCTCCTCGAATTGGGAATTGGCGAAGGCGCAGACGAGGCTGACCAAGACCGGAAACGAAAGCGGCATTCCGATCGCGTTTTTCCACGGCCGGGGCGGCTCGGTCAGCCGCGGCGGCGTTCCGGCCGCGCAGGCGGTCGCGGCGCAGCCCGCGGGCTC
>Ga0181535_10003908_pt1 | contig 16973 bp, 15 predicted proteins | sample PEATcosm2014_Bin_44_FD_119774 | JGI IMG/M metagenome (GOLD analysis project Ga0181535, IMG submission 119774) | Peatland microbial communities from MTU Mesocosm Facility, Houghton, MI, USA - PEATcosm2014_Bin17_30_metaG | ecosystem: Environmental > Terrestrial > Soil > Wetlands > Peat | place... | reverse complement strand
TTATCCCGTGAAAGTCACGCGGTGGATTCGGCACTTGATCTTTACCTTGCACGCCGAGCGCCGCGACGTTCAATTGGCAATCGCCGAACTTGAACCCAAGGTTGCCGCGTTGTCTCAGATCATCGGAGACGCAATCAAGTGAGTACTGCCATGCAGATTCAAAACGACAGCACCTACGTTCTGGACCAGAGCCCCGCCGCATTGCTGGCTGGAGCCGAGATCGAGGTTGCGGGCCTTTATCGCTGTCTCAAGATCGTCCGCCTTTGGAAGCAATCGAGCGCCCTGCCCCGATCCCGGCGCGACGAGATCGTCGAGGAAGCACAGCGGTTGGCCAACCTCTACGCGGCCACGCTCTTTGAAATTGGCTGCGCATTCGGCATCGAGACAGCCGACAAACTCAAGCTCCGCATTGAGGCCGCTTGCATTCTCAACCCTTGGGAATGCCCGCCCGCAGAACAGGGACTCCTGTTTCCCTTCCCCAGCGATGCGGCCACAGCTGCCAGCCCCGCCAAGGCGAGAAAGTGAGTGACCACCATGGAAACCATCCGCGAAGTCAATCCGTCCCGACTCGCTTGGGGAACCTTCGACCACGAGCAGAACGATTACGTGAACGAGGGCGACATTCCGGCCAGCTACAGCGGCGACTCGATCGCCATGGGGCAGCCAATCCGCAAGCCCTTCCGGATGGACGGAGAGATGTGGGTCGCCATCGGGCTTAGCAACCATGGTGCGCAGGCATACCGCCTGTGCCCATTGCGTATCTTCTCGGGAACGCCGACCAACTACTGAGACAAGACTGGCACCGCCGAGGGTGCGGAGGCAGCTCGCAACGATCCCAATGGCTTTTATGACCGCATGACCGTCAAGCACGGCGGGCTGGAGTTCGTTCTCTGCGGTCCCGAAGTCCAGATCGTTGCCGGGCAGCAGGAGAACGCTCCTGCTCCCCAGGTCCAGCTTGCCCTCTTTTGAGCATTAGCAACCCGCACACGAAAACACGGAGGCACCTCATGCTAGGACGCAGCCTCAACCCAACCATTCACCGCTATGAAGACGTGGAACTCATTGAGGTTCACTCCGAGTATCTGGAGTGCCATTTCTTGGTCGCCAAAGACGAATGGGAAAGCGGCAAGACCCTGCTCAACCTCTTCAGCCCGCTCGACGGCAATGTGCTCGGGTTCCCTCACTACCGCCTCCACCGCGACAACATCTCCGCCGCCGGACCCAAGTTGCCCGACGGCACAACCGCCCAGCCCGGCATGGCCGAGGCCATCGAAATCCAGCGCCAAGCCGGACACGCGCTCTATGTTGACCATCTCTCCGCCATGCTCTACGGAACTGGCCCCAACCCCGCGCGTTCTTGAGACGCGCAACCCGGAAAGGATTTTTATGCAGATCACAGTTTGGAGTGTGGCAGCAGACGACGATAACGGCACCGACGCCAGCGTCCATGAAACAGAATTGGCCGCGTATCGGCGCTTGATTGAGTTGACCGTGGATACCGACGACATCGACCAGGTAGCGAAGGCCGAAGCGTTCATCGAGGCCGGAGACCTCGACGGGCTGGACGAATGGATTCACGCCGAAGTGATCGAATCCCTGAATACCTACAGCGTGGAACAGCACAAGCTGGACCTTCCGGCCGCTTCCGATCCTGCACCGGCAGTAGAAAACAAGCACATCACGCGCCGCGAACTCGCCAGCGTGCTCCACGGCTTGCGTCTCATGCAGGAGCAATGGGAGCCGCAAATGCACGGCTGCACTTCCATCCGTCTCCACGACCCGCAGGAATTGAGCGAACCCAACTCCTGCGACCACTTCTGTGACGAGGAAGACTCTCCGCTCAGCGCCACCGAGATCGACGAGCTTTGCGACAGGCTCAACATGGGATTCTGCAACTGACCGGCTTCGGGAACAGGGCGAGATAGCAAAGGGTTCTCCACCCATCTGCATGGACCCGCTACTCGCCCGAAGCCCGCGCGGACGATTCCTTTACACATCGTAGCGCGTGCTGCATGATCCTCTCCGTTGCATCTTCCCCAAGCAGCGCGTTGACAAACAGGCAGAATTGCGTGGTTCTTAATGTCAGAGGTTCTACCACCCTCATGCGATCCTCTTCAGACAGAGTGCGGAAATCGGCAATCGCATTCTCCGTTTCAAGATAACAGAAAGCCCATTTCAAAGCAGAGATCACTCGCCAGACATATCGCTCTTCAAGCGGGAGCGCGGCTATTGCGGCCAAATACGGTTCAGTGTCCTGCCCGGAGATCTGCGCCTTCAAAAGCGCAAGATATGGCTTTATTCTTTCAGAACGGACAAGGTCCTCGGCGCCTTCTTCGGAACGAATCTCGCTGATAGGGAGACTGCTGGTCTTGCCATCCGTCATACTTCCTCCAGGTTGAAGATGCCCCCCTCCGTGGTCCGGCGACAGTCGAGGCGGTTCGGGCACACTCCAAGGCTACTCTACGCCGCAACTCGCCTCTCCAAAAGGAAGAGCAAAACGCTCCCACAGGCTACGCTCCGGTCGAAGGCAAAGCCGGCCAGGATCGTTGTTCCGCACATTCCCCACGCGGTTGCTCACAGGCCAAGCACGCATCCGTCCGGCCGGGTAAGCGGTAACGTCCCTTGTCGAATGGGAGCCCTTTCAACCCTAAAGCCATGGTTGTACACTGTTTGCACACGTCCTCCGCGAGCGAATGAGAGCCTCTGGGTTTAGACGAATTCATCTCACGCGGAGACTGACAGAGGAATCATGGACAACTCAGAGATCGATCAGGGCACTACCAGTGTCGAGAGGCCGCGCTCGCCAGCACTGGGACTTCTAAGCGAACTGAGCACTGGAACCTATGTGAGCTACAGCCGGGCTCTGAAGGAATTGCTGAGCAATGCCTGGGATGCAAATGCGCAAACCGTCCAGATCAAAATTGCGCCGGATTTGAACGAAATCAGCATTCTCGACGATGGCATTGGAATGTCAGAGGAGGACATTCGTGAGCGATTTTTACGACTTGGGGGGTCAAGCTCAGCGCGAGGTGCCATGCGCCACGGACGCCGCCTGATTGGCCACAAGGGGATAGGGGCGCTCTCTGTAATTCCGATTTGCAAAGAAGTGCGGGTTCTCACGACAAAGGAAGACAGTTCAGAGCGGGTAGAAGCCATTCTCGATATCCCGAGGGTCATAGAGAAAGCAAAGCAACAAGAGGATCTGGACAATCACTACGTCTACACGCTCAATAAGTGGAACAATGAGCCTACCGGCAGCCACTACACCTACATAAGTCTTCGCAACCTAAGTAGTGATATCAAGGATTTTCTTGCGCGGAAGGGCCTGACTACAGGTGAATACATCAGCAGCGTGGGTGAACTCAGTGGTATTGAACAACTGAAGTGGGAACTCGCAATTCTGAGTCCCGTTTCTTACCTTAAAGGCGGTCCATTCTCTGACGACATTGAGCCAATGCGCTCGATAAAGCGCGAACTTGAAAAAGCACATTTCAAAGTGTCGGTGAATGGCGAAGCATTGCTGAAACCGATCTTGCTTCCCTCGGCAGACATAAAGTACGCGAAGAAGTACAAGAGAGGCCTGGACTATGAGATCTATCCGATTGAGCATTCAGACAGTGAGCTGGAGTTTAAGGGCTACATCTTTAGCCAGGCGACAGCTATTATGCCTTCAGATCTCCGTGGTGCGTTGGTCCGCCTGAATAACGTGGCGATTGGGTCCTACGACCTCAACTGGATGAAGTATCAAAAACATGTAGGCCCAAGACTTGGCCTTACTACGGGCGAAATCTATGTGTATCGGGGCCTTGATGACGCACTCTTGATCGACCGTGACCGCTTCAGAGAGACAGACGACAAGTACAAGCGATTCCGGGAGATCGTCCATGCAAAGGTGAAGGAATCATTTGGTGGTGCAACCTCGCGGTCGCGCGCGAGATCAACCATCGAGAGGGAGACACAAGCAAGGACATTCCACGAAAGCGTGCAGGTCAAAGTCTCTCATTATCTTGGTCGGTCCCAGCGCGCCAAGGAAGTCAGTCTTGAGCTCGAAGACCTCGGAGCCAAACCGCCATTCACCTTAGACAAGCGCCAGGGGAAAGTGATTCTAAACAGCGCGCACAAGATTTTTAAGAAGCTTAAGGGGGGCGAAAAGGAGATTGTAGAGGCGTTCCTGATTGCTATTGGTATTGGAAAAGAGCGTTCAGCCGGCGACGTTGACCGGATGTTCGAAGAGACAGTGAAGATTGTAACTGATCTTCTCGAATCACGTCAGAAAGGGTAGCCCGACGGTGGCGCATGATCTTTTCAACTCACCGCAAAAGCAATGGATGCGCGAGTTCTTTTGGCTGCCCATTCTTGAATCATTCAAGGCTCGATCGAAGACCGAGCTTCGATATCTCACCTTCGCGGGCCCAAAGGGCTATGACATAGACTTCTTTGTTGCGAACAAAATCTTTGCGCTCGATAATGTGCGCGTATGGGAACGGAACAAGGACGCCGCTGACGCGCTCACGCAGAAATTCGGCCTTAGCTTCCAGGTTAAGGTCGGCGAAGCATTCGATCTTTCCAAGTCTCAGCAGGAACGTTCTCACTTTCCTCATTCTGTCATAAACTTGGATTTTACGAGCGGCGCCTTCAGCATCCCGAGCGCGCGGCATATACCGCCCAAGTTGGAGCTGATAGGCAATGTGATTTCTGCTCAGAGAGAGCACGCTGAATCCTTCTTGCTTCTCGTGGCAGTGGCCGCCGCACCGGACGTGGATTCAACATTCGGCAAAGCATTCGTCCAAAAAATGGCCTTTGACGTCGCGACTCGCTTCGGCCATACGGAGCCTCTTTTCAACCTCACACGAAGTCCCGAGAAGACCTATGCGAAGGTCTTGGCTGCTCTGTTGCCATGCGCGCTTATCAGGCTTGGTGGGGAGTATTGCTACGACACGCAATGCGCCGGCAAAGCGCTGTACTCTCCCGATAATTCGAAACAGACGGTGATGCTATGCCTCGCGTTTGAATTGAGCTACGACCATCCGCCTTTGTCCGAAACAAGCCTACAAACTTCGACCCGTCTTGAGCGCATCATAGTTGGCCGCCAGGAGAAGTCTCTTGCGATGTCGATCCTGGACATCAATGGAGAGTTGAAAAAGACGAAAGGCAAGTCGCGCGCCCGATGACGGTTCGATAGTTTCTTCCGACAAGGAAGGTGAATGTGTGGACTCACGAGCCACGATTGCGGCTATCCCTTCGCACGGGAAAGCACACCACACATGATGTCACTGCGGCCGAATCTTCTTCAGCAGATACTTCACACGAGCTTCGATTTTCTGCAACTCAAACGTCACACTCGACTTCACCTTTCCTTCAGATTCCAGTATGCGCTGTTCCGTCTCCGGGCGAATAATCCACTCGCGAAATTTCTTGGCAGTCTTGAGATGAGTGCTGTCGCCACCTTGTGAAACCGCCGACTCGTACGCTTGTTCAAAGTCGTAGGATTCCGACAGGAACTTGTTGAGTATGCGGGGAGCGGAGCAAATCACCGGCAATTGATCACGAAGATCGACAGCCCTCTCGATTTCTCCTGACTGAATCTTGCTCACAATCATATCGTCGAATTCGGGGTGCGCCTCCCGCACACGCCGGACCTTGTTCGAGCGAAGGTACTCATCGTAATAGCTCCATCGGTTTATGTCGTTCTCGTCTTTCTCAATCATGAACTCGTAGACATCAACCAAATGCTTCACCCGCTGCTTGGACATGCCAATTTCCTGAGCGAGCACCTTGATGTCGGCATGGTGCTGCTTAAATCGTCGATACAAAAAACCAGCCTGCTCATAAGGAACCCAGTCTTTCTTGCCCTTTATATGCAACTGACCAAGCAAAGCAAAGACAAGGGATTCGTCGATGTCTCCTGGGAGGATCGTGCATTTCACGTGTCCCCATTTGACCGGATCTCCCTTAGCGAGAAAGCGATACGCAGCGAGCCTGCTATTCCCTTCAAGAACCTCGAAGGTGCCATTTTTGACGATCAACGGTTCCAGCAGTCCGCCATTTCGACGGATATCCGCAATCAGTTCCCGCACGTGCTCAAGCTCGAGAAGCCGTACTTGAATCTCTTCCTGATCGGGGACCTTGCCATCTTCATGCAGCGCGGCATACACACGCGGATTCTCTGCAAAGAACCGGAGCTTCGCCTGCTCGATATTCGTTGTAAAGACGGGTATGTCAAAGCCGCGGATGAGCATCGTGCTCTGCTTCGAATTAGCCCCCTGTGGTGACTTCACTTCAGCCATGTGTCTTAGCCTCATCACACCCTAGTATCTGCTTGATCATCTCGCCAAATGTGTAATCTGCGCTCTTGCGATATTCCTCTCGCGTTATGTCTCCTTGGGCCAATTGAGCCGCAAGCCCCTTCGCGGAAAGGAGAAGTTCTACCCAGTCATCGACAGTGTTCGCCGCCAAGAGGTTCACCACTGAACAATCCTTCTTCTGGGAAATCCTATGGATGCGGTCTTGCGCTTGCAGGTAGTCGTCCAAACTGAACGAACGGTCGAAGAAGACCGCGTTGTTCGCGACGGTGAGCGTCAAACCTTCTTTTGCGGAAGCAGGCGTCGCCACCAACACCTTACAGTCAGGATTAAGCTTGAAGCTGTTGATCGATTTCTGTCGGTCCTCGTACGCCATCTTCCCGTGCACTCGGACGGCATAATATTGGCGGAATTCCTTCGCAAGCCAGTCCACGTTCTTTATGAAATTGGTCCAAATGATCACCTTTTCGTCGCGGTCCATGATTGCATAAACGAGGTCACAGAGAATGGGAAGCTTGCCCGGGATTCCGTGATACGAGTCGTCAATGAGACGTGGATTAGATGCCACCTGCACGAGGCGCAGCAGCCTCTTCAGAATGTCTTCGGCATCGTCAAGGACCGGAACGCCGTTCCGAACCACAATCGATGCAAACTCTTGTCGGTACTGCTCATAGATCTCTGCCTGTCTGACTTCCATTTCAACCGAAACCATTGAAATGCGTTTCTCTGGTAATTGAATATCCGCGCCCTTCTTAGTCTCCCGTACGGCGAACCGTCGTATCTTGGAAAACACTCCTCCCAAATTGCGCTCGAACTCGTCGGTCATCACAGAGTCTTTTGCCATGTCGTTTGTGAGGTCAAACGTGTTGCGAAACCCCTCGTAGTCACTTCCAAGGCTTTCGCCAGCGTCCAGAAAGTATATCTGCGACCAGAGATCGTACGGGCGGTTTGCAACCGGCGTCCCGGTCATTATTACTCGGCGAGCAAAACCCTTGGAAAGCGCGAAGAGAGTGTCTGTGATATGAGAGCCGGGGGTTTTGATCTTATGAGATTCGTCCAGGATTACTCCTACACGACGCGTTCGAAGAAAGAGTTGCATCCTCGAAAGCTCAGACTTCATTACTTCGTAGTGCGTGAGGTAGATGCGCGCTGGGCTATTAAATGCGAGAAAATTGGCGCGTCGGTCCTGGGTGAGAATGCGCGGCTCGACGTGGGAATGAAATCTTAGTTCGTCTACCCAGTTTTGGATGAGCCCCCGCTTCGTCACGATGACCACCGAATCGACCACGGCGGTAGTGAGCCAATAGAGCGCGAGGTCAATTCCTATCTTCGTCTTCCCGAGGCCCTGCTCATGAAAGATGGCGGCATACTCCAGGTCCTTTGTCGCTGCGAGTGCCTGCGCTTGATACGGGAACCCCCGTAACTTCGCTGACAAATCCGGTTCTCGAAGAGCCCGTATTGTCATTGTGTCTCGCTCACGTCGTCAATTACAACCAGGTTGAGGTCGAATGCATCGGCCTCCTCTGCCGTTCGTTCTAAGAGAAACTGAGCTCTGGCGCGCAAGGACCACGGGACGGCCAAGAGAAGAGAAGAACCGGGATACAGTTTGAGGAATAGTGCGAAATCAAGGAGCTGCTTTCTCGTGTGTTCAGTATCGAGGTCGTCTCCTGTTTTCGCTTCACCGATGACTACTGTGGTGGTCGGCACGTCAGCCGCATAGACATCCGGTCGAAACGCGCCAACCTTCGGGGGTTTGTCGCATCCTATCGGCCCTGGAAGGTCATGCAGTATTGAACGGTGCTCTGAGCCCCGCAAGTGCTTAGGGGCACACCTCACGAGCACGCGCACAAGCTCAAGGTGTTTGACAGATTCGGCCATATCGTCAAGCGTTCTCTGAGATTTTTAAGAGGCCATGCAAGGCATTGGCGGCTTCATTCAATAGTTGGCTCGTTTCGCTACTAGGATCATTCTGCAGTTTCTCCGCTTCCGGCCAAGGCAAGTTGTACACTGCCTGCGTAAGCGCGTGCGCAAGTTGGGCGAGTGTGGCGTCTGCAAGTGCCTTCGACAGCGTTGGTTGGTCTAAGAATGCTGAAGCCTCCCGTGCACCACGCTTGAGGAACTCCTCCCGGGCTTTTTTGTGTTTCAAAATCCGTGGCAGCACACGCACGTAGTGCTGTGGGGTGAGCTTCCCATCGCTAATCCACTTCGCAAAATCAGCGAGTCCGAATCCTGACTGAAGAATAGACTGCTTGATATTCGGCTTCTGCAATTCCACAAAGCCGCTGAACCTGCTTGTGTCAAACTGCCCCTCCTGGACGATGGGACGATAGTAACTTTCCATGTCCGAAAAGGCGTTAATGCTTTCAACGACTTCCTTCTCGCGGCCACCACAATACTCGACGATGAGCGCGAGAGGCATCTTCTTGTCATTGCGCAAGCTGTGGAGATACTTCGCCTTAGAATATGGGTCCCATGGCCGCGTGCCGACAAGGTGGACCTGGAGACGAATAGAGTCGATCTCGTAGTCGGTCATGCCGTCATAGACCAACGCCATAATCTGCTGCCAAGGTCCGGGAACACCATCGGCGAGGAACTTCTTGTAGAGCGCGACCCGTGTATTGCCCTCGATGCAGACAAACTTACCCTCCTTCTTATTCAGAATGATGGGCTGGATGATCCCCTGGTTTGTCTGAATCGAGTTCTTGAGTTTTTCGAAGGTCGCACTTTGGTAGGATTCGTCGTCGCCCGCAGCATTGAGAGCGAGGTAGAATTGGTCCGGCGTGGGGTCCTCTCCGTACATTTCGAGGAACTTGCGAATGCGAGGGTTGTCCCGGTCAAGAACGATGTCTTCGACCAGGACGAGTTGAAGATTGGCGGTGCCCGTCTTTGGATTTGCCATAGAGCCCTCGCTAAACCAAATATTCTGAATATTGATAAGGATAGACCCGAGGAGCGGGAGTGTAGCTGCAACGATTGCAACGACTTAAACAATACCACGATATGGGACATCGGACATATTCACCTGTTCATTGCACCCCATTTGTGACATAATTGCAGTGATTGACTGCAAATGTGCATACTAATGACCTTACCCTTTCAGATTCCCTGCCAGATCGGCCAGTCAGGACATCGCCCGGTGGCGCTTGGCTTTGCCCCAGCCCGTCTCCTCGCGGCATTGAGCTTCGCGGACGTGCTCGATGAGGACACCGGCGCGGGGTACCAAAGGCGATTCAATGCGAAGCACAGCCTCGATTTCCGCAAGTATATCCAGGAAGAGAAAAGCTCGACGATTCCCCTCACCTTCAATCTCCGGCCGCGAACAGACCAAGCGTGGCGATTCACCGAAACCGCTTCTGGCAACACTGTCCTCGAAATAAGCCCGGATGCCGGCAGGGTACTAGTCCAGGTCGATTGTCAACATCGACTCGGATACCTGAGCGACGTGGATGTGGGCCTGCCGTTTATGACGTTCATTGGGCTGAGTGTTCGGGAAGAGATGGAAGTCTTCAATGTTATCAACAGCAAGGCAAAGGGGCTGAGCACGAGCTTGCTGGACTTTCACGACGCTTCCCTCGCGGCCGACTTGGGCAAGGATCGGCCAGAACTCTTCATCGCTCTGCAATTGAACTCAAACAGCGACTCACCTTGGTGTCGGCAACTGGACCTCGGCGGAAAGGCGACTTCGGGACTCATGCGGAGAGCCTCGCTGAGAACAATGCAAAAGGCGGTGAAACGCTTCCTGAGCCAGACCCGGATATTGAAACGCCAGAGTGCAGAGGCCGCCGCGGAGGTCGTCATCGCGTACTGGGCGGCCGTAGCCCTTGTTCTTAGGGATGCATGGGACTCACCGCGTGCGTATTTGGTCAATAAAGGGGTCGGCGTATATGCACTTATGACCATTGCCGCAGATTTGTATTTGGAAAATCCGGATCGAGCTTGCGACAAGAAATTCTTCGCGGCAAAGCTCTCAGACTTTCTCAATGAAGTGGATTGGGGCCGGCAAGGCCCTATGAAGGGCCTAGGCGGCGAAGGTGGCGTATCGTCGGTTGTCTCGATAATCCGGAAGGCGAGAAGCGAGCGGAGACTCAAAGTGGTGATGAATGGCTAACAATCGAATTCTCCTTCTGGAACCCGGCTACAAGAACAAATATCCGCCCCTCGGTTTGATGAAGCTGGCGCAGTACCACGGTCCCCGTGGGAAGCGCGACATCGTCGTTTTTGTCAAAGGAGAAGACAAGCGCATCCTGGAGCAAGCCTGGGACCGCATCTACATAACCACCCTTTTCTCATTTGAGTACCCGCGCATCGCGGAGACCATAGACTTCGCATTGAAGGCAGCAGGCAATGTCCGCGACAAGGTATTCGTCGGGGGAATCGCCGCCTCGCTCATGCACGACCGGTTCCTCCAAGAGGATCGATGGAGCGGCGTCCGCTTTATCAAAGGCCTGTTAAACGGCACACCCGCGAAGTCGTTACAACTCGACGACTTCTCCGATGAACTGTATGCGGATGATATCCACGGTACCCCCATAGAGGATCTCATTCCCGATTACAGCATCCTGGATCAAATTGATTACAAGTATCCGGTCAGCGATGCATATTTCACGTACGGTTCCCGTGGATGTATTCGAAAGTGCAGCTTTTGTGGAGTCCCGAAATTGGAGGGGGACCAAAGAGACACAGAGTCTATTTCTGCGGTCGTGCGCGGCGTTGAAGAACTGTATGGGGCTAAAAAAGATCTGACTCTTATGGACAACAACGTCGTGGCGTCAGCGCGGTTCCGAGAGATCATTGCAGAAATTCGGGATCTTGGCTTTACACCAGGCGCGAAGCTCCAGCGGGGCCGCGTCGCGGTGCAGCGCAGAGTGGACTTCAACCAAGGGGTCGATGCGCGCATTCTCTGCAAGGACAGAATGTACCTGCGTGAGCTGTCCACCATTTGCCTCCGTCCGTTGCGCATCGCCTTCGACCATACCGGCCTAAAGAAGCCGTACGAACAGGCGATACGATACGCCCACGAATACGGCCTTACCGAGCTATCAAACTACATGCTCTACAACTTTCACGATACCCCCGGCGACCTCTTTGAAAGAATGCGGTTGAATGTGGCGCTGAACGAGGAACTCGGGATTCGCATTTGGTCTTTTCCGATGCGCTTCCAACCCACGGACCGTGCGGACAGGACATATGTGGGAGAACACTGGTCTAGATATCAATTGCGCTCGATGCAATTAGTGCTTCAGGCCACTCATGGAATTGTGAGCGGCCAACCGACATTCTTCAAACGCGCGTTCGGCGACTCTTTGGAGGAGTTTGAGAGAATCCTCTTGCTGCCCCACCATTTCATATTCAACCGTGACTGGTACGAAAACCGCGGAGGGAGGCCGGAGTTTGAGGAATACAGCGCTGAGTTCTTACGCCTGGGCTCAACGGACAAAGAAGAGCTCATCTCGCTTCTCTCTTCAACTGATCCGCGAGGCTTCCATAACCTTGGAGCACATGCGAAAGCAGCACGAGTGCGCAACATTCTAAGGTTTTACGTGCCCATCGACAAGGCCAGCGAGGCACGGATTTGGAACTCGCCGAGATCTGTTGCGGCGGTGCCAGACGAGGAGCGTGTAGAGGATGCTGGGCTCAATGATGATGCCTTTGGACCACAGGAAAATCACCGCCTGGATCTCGTGGAGGCATCGGCCTAATGTCCACGTCACTCGTCAATCTGAAAGTGAAGGAACCCGTCTGGGCGCAGCAGTCGGAGCAAATATTTGTAGGCAAAGACGTACTTGAACTCTTAAGCAGCTCAATGTACGTGGACCCACTGTCGATGTACCGCGAGTACATTCAAAACGCGGCAGATGCATATGATGTACTCCGGGAAGCGGGATCGACTGATCATGCGGGAAAGGTTGAAATAACGATAGACCGGCAGGAGCGACGGATTCTCATCAGAGACTTTGGCCACGGCCTTAACGAACATAGCTTCTATCATGATCTGACCTCAATCGGAGGAAGCAAGAAGCGCGGCACGACCGCTCGCGGCTTCAGAGGGGTCGGGCGGCTTGCTGGCCTCGCATATTGCCAAGAACTCGTTTTCCGTTCGCGTCCACACAAAGGCAAGGCGATTTATGAGCTGAGGTGGGATGCACGAAAGATTCGAAGTCTCTTACGTTCAGCCGATGCAACCCTCGATCTCGCCGGCATAGTGTCGGAGAGCGTTCAATCTCGCGCTCTTTCCGCATCTGAGGCGCCGCCGCACTTCTTCGAAGTTGAGCTCCGAGGTGTAGTTCGCCACGGCAATGACCGACTGCTGGATATCGGTGCTGTTTCACAGTATTTGGGTCAAGTCGCTCCAGTCCCTTTTCGTCCCGACTTCACCTTCGGTCGTGAGATTGTCGAGTACCTGGGTGCACACGGAGCGAAAGGACACCCTCTTCAGATTGAAATGCCGGGCGTCGGCCAGGTGTTTCGGCCTCACTGCGACCAACTAGTGTTGCCAAACGGAAAGTTGGTCAAGTTCACTCGCCTAGAAATGTTCGACACCTCGGACCGCGACGGCAATCCTGCGGCCGCATCGTGGATACTGCATCATGAATACGGTGGAGCCCTCCCCAAGAGCTCGAACATTAGCGGTTGGCGTTTGCGTTTCGGAGATATTCAGGTAGGCAGTAGCAACCTTCTGGAGGACCTCTATCCGGAGTCGCGCTTCAATGCCTGGACCGTTGCAGAGTCCCATATTCTCGACAGAAAGATCGTACCGAACGGGCGGCGAGACAACTTCGAGCAGAGTGCATTCTATGCGGATTTGCTGACACGGCTTAACCCACGTATTCGTGAAATCGCGCAGTTGTGTCGCAGCAGTTCAATTAACCGGAACCTCCGGCGGAGAATTGAAGATGGACTTCGGAACTGCGAAGAGAGCATTGCCATTGCCTCGAAGAAGCGAACGCCTGCTCGCGCAGTCACGATTGTGACTGAGGAAGTAGAGCGACGTCTCGGCACTTTGGTTTCGGCGGTAAAGCGAGGATCACTCGGTGAAGCAGAGAGTGCCGGATTTGAATCACGAATCAAGAAGATCAAATCGAGACTGAAGACCCTTCAAGAGCGCGGAGATTCCGTCGAGCAATTGGCGGGGTTTTCCGCTGCAAAGCGGAAAATGTTGAATGAAGCATTTGAAGCAATCTATGAATCGGGACTCACCTTTACTCGTGCAGATGAGCTGATTGGTGAGATCATTTCGAGGTTGCGGCGAACAGAGCAGAAGCGATAAGTAGCGACGCCCGATACGGCGCGCCAAATGCGTTCATTAGGCCTCCAAGCGAATGACGCTTGGCACGAAAGTAATCCAAGGCCAAGACCGCTCAGGATTCGCCTCCGGCAAAGTCCGCAAAGCACTTGCGAACCATCGTCCAACGAAATCGCCCGAATTCGGTCGTCTTGAAGGACTCTTTTCTGCCCTAATCTACAGACAAAGTCCCCCCGCAGCTCTCGGGTGAGAACAATCGGAACGGTACACAGACATACATATAATATAGCTTAAGTGTATTATATTAGCGAGTACCCTCATTACCGCGAGGTGGAAATGCCCCAAGTTCGGCCTTTTCAGCAGTCCTTATTCCCGGAACTGTCCGGCGCGTTCCAGGAATCCGAGTCTTTCAATACACTGAACCAGGAGGCAAAACATGGCTCCCAGCAACGCATCCAGCACCATCCCCGGCAACCCCGACTCCATTTTGGAGTTGATGAAGCTCCCAGCCTTCCAGAACCTGCTCGCCAAGGTGGAGACGAACTTCTACCGGAACCGCCCCAAGGAAGCGGCGGATCTGGAATTGGAGGGGACGATTCGATTCACCCTTCAGGAACGCGCGGCCCAGGCGTGGGAGATCCTCGCCAAGGCGCGCTCGACGGGCCTTCCGATGGAGCAGGCCCAGGAACTGATCGCCGAACTGGTCTATCCGCCGCTGGAGTCAGACGGCTACTAATTCTGGAAAGCGATGCCAAAGCCCCCCAGTTGGACTTTGGCATCGCTTCAGACGACCAAGCCGAACCTGCGACACCCAAGCCTATTCTTCCGCCCGATCCTCTCCGCAATAGCCGGAACTTCCGGCTCAGCAACGATGTGGCCTCGCATATCGCCGAGGGCGGATCAAAAGTCCGCATTCAGAACAACCTCGACATCCTTGAGCTGCTCAAATCCATTCAGGCAGAGCAGCGTACTGCGACCACCGACGAACAGAATCGCATCGCGCAGTACATCGACTTCGGCGGATTGCGCGAGTTGTGGGATCAGGGCTACCGCTACTATGAGGAGCGCAATCGTCTGGCCGAAATCCTCACCGAAGAAGAAATCGATGCGGTCAAGGAAACGTCCCTCAATACCCACTACACGGCAATCGAAGTCGTGGACCAGATGTGGGCAGCAGCAAACCGTCTCGGCTTCGCCGGTGGTCGCATTCTCGAACCGGGTATGGGGGTGGGAAACTTCTTTGCCCGCATCCCTGACCAGCTTCTCAATGAGTCCGAACTCTTCGGAGTCGAAAAGAACCCCCTCAGCGGGGCGCTCGCCTCCATGCTCTATCCGGACGCCAAGATTCTCGTCCAGCCCTTTGAAGACACCCGACTGCCGAACAATTCGTTCGACCTCATCATCGGTAACCCTCCGTTCGCCGACATCAGAATTGCCGACCCCGAGTACTCGGACCCGAAACTCTCCCTCCACAACTACTTCCTTGTAAAGTCCCTCGATAAGCTCAAGCCGGGCGGGGTCGCCGTCTGCATCAGTTCGCACTACACGCTCGATTCCCTCGACGTGCGCGCCCGCCGTGCGATGGCCGCCAGGGCCGATCTCGTCGCCGCAATTCGCCTACCCGACAACACCTTCCAGAAAAACGCCAACACCGCGGTTACTACCGACGTTCTGTTTTTCCGCAAGCGTCTTCCCAACGAAGCCCAGGCGGAGCATCCGGTCTGGATCGACAGTGTTCCGCACGTGGTTCCGGGCTATGGCGACCCGTCATCGGTCAACTACAACGCCTACTTCGACGAGCATCCTGAGATGGTTCTCGGAGTTCACAGTGCGGAAAGCCGGATGTATGGGCGGAAAGACTACACGCTCAAGCCATTTGAAGGCGACACAAGCATCGTCGAACGTCTTAAGGCAGCTATCGAGACCTTACCGGAAGACATCTTCACACCTTACGATCCGTCTGCCTCCAAGGATTCACGGAACAGCCGAAGTGCATCCTCGCTTGTTCCTTCGCCAGATACCGTCAAGAATCATTCGTACTTCATCGACGAAGGCACCGTCTGGTTCAACGACAACGGCGCCAGGACACCGCTGCCACGCGCATTGTCGAGTGGGCGCGTTCTCTTTCAACTGAAATCGTTGATTGCGCTCCGGGACACATTGAAGGAAGTGATCCGGCTTCAACTCCAGCCCTCGGATGAAGGCCAGCTTGCGGAGTGTCAGGAGCAGCTTCTACAGCACTACGAGAGCTACCGCGCGAACTCTGGCCCGCTCAACAATATCAGCACTGCGAAACTCTTCGAGGACGATCCGGAATATCCGCTTCTGACGGCGCTTGAAAACATCGACCCCGAAACTTCGAGAATCAGTCTGGCCGACATCTTTACCAAGCGCACGATCCGGCCATACGAGCCGCTGCGAGAACTTCCGAGCGACCCGAAAGCTGCCATGCTGCAGGTGCTGGCCGAGTGCGGCCGTTTGGACACCGGCCTGATGTCCCGTCTCCTCGACAAACCGGAGGCGGATGTCATTGCCCAGCTTGTCGCCGCCGACCTGATCTACAAAGAGCCTAACTCTCAGCAATACCAGACTGCCGACGAGTACCTCTCCGGCAACGTGCGCCAGAAACTGAAAGACGCTCAAGGCGCGACACTGCTCGATCCCGGCTATGAACGGAACGTCAAGGCGCTCCAAGCCGTCCAGCCCGAGATCGTTCCCTTCATCGACATCGACGTGCGTCTCGGACAAACCTGGGTGCCAACAGAGGTGTACGCTCAATTCCTCAACCGACACATGGCCGAGCAACGCCCGGCGTCCGGCGACCGCGCACCTTCCATCACCAGAGACCTCAATGGCCGCTGGAGCGTCGATCTGCCTTCCTGCTACAACACGTTTGAGCTGACTCACAAATGGGCGGGCGGAGGAATGTCGGGGCACAAGCTCCTCGAATATGGCCTCAATCTTCAGGAGCCGACGCTTTACGAGAACAACGCCGATGGAAAGCCGGTCATCGACACGGTGAGAACCATCGCGGCGCGCGCCAAACTGCGCGAAATCAAGGATGCCTTTTCCGAATGGGTCAAAGGCGACAAGCAAGCCGACATTCATCCGCAGATCGAGCGCATCTACAACGAGACCTTCAACGCCACCCGCCTGCGTGTTTACGACGGTGGCCACCTGACCTTTCCAGGGTTGAATCCCAACATCGTTCCACGCCCCTATCAGATGCGGGGTGCATGGCGCGTCATGGTCGAAGGCCGCGCCCTCCTCGACCACTTTGTGGGTTCCGGGAAATCCCTCTCCGTGATTATTGCCGGCATGGAATCGCGGCGAATCGGAATCTCGCGCAAGAACCTTTATGTCGTCCCGAACAACATGATTCAACAATGGCGCGAGGAGTTCAAGAAAGCCTATCCTTCCGCCAATGT
>Ga0181535_10003906_pt1 | contig 16980 bp, 21 predicted proteins | sample PEATcosm2014_Bin_44_FD_119774 | JGI IMG/M metagenome (GOLD analysis project Ga0181535, IMG submission 119774) | Peatland microbial communities from MTU Mesocosm Facility, Houghton, MI, USA - PEATcosm2014_Bin17_30_metaG | ecosystem: Environmental > Terrestrial > Soil > Wetlands > Peat | place... | reverse complement strand
TGCGCAAGCCTCAAATTGGGACATATGCGGCCAGGTCGATTTGATGCTCGGCGCGATCGATCAACGCAACGTCGATATGTTCGAGGTTTTCGGCCGACGCGCAATGGATGACCGGCGCGGGATCTGCGAGACACGGCATGAGGGAGGCGAGAAAACGACGGGCCTCAAAGCCCGCGAACTTTGCCCTTGACGCGATGGTCCTCACATTCGCACTGCGGTTTTTAGCGGGAGAGACGAACCCCCAGTCTGGGTATCGCTCAAGGATGACCTCCCTCAGAGTTACCCAGCTGCATAGCTTAAGGCGACCGTATGTAACGAATTGATTTTGTTGGCGTCCCGGAAGGGATTCGAACCACTGACCTACGGTTTATGAAATTGTTCATGGCGCTTTCGTAAGTCCTTGATTGCTGACATGGTTCCGGGACGCTGGCATTCTTGTACTTGAAATTACACGGCTTAACTTGACACGTCAACTGTTTTCCACGACATTGTCCGACATGACTAGCATGTTTGATTGCTGACATGGTACTGACATGAGGCAAAGACTAACTGATCGGCTGGTTGCGTCGCTACCCGCACCGGCCTCCGGCAATAAGGTCTATTGGGATGCGCCGGACCGGAACGGCGGCAATGCCACCTCTGGCTTCGGCTTGCGCGTGACCCAAGCCGGGAGTCGCAGTTTCATCTTGAACTACAGGGCGGCCGGCCGCGAACGCCGGATCACCATCGGTTCGCCGCCGGCCTGGTCGCTGACCGCCGCACGCACTGAGGCCGCCGAATTGCGCCACAGGATCGACACCGGCGAAGATCCGCTCGCCGACCGGGCCACCGATCGCCGAACCCCTACGATGAAGGACTTGGCCGAACGGTTCGAGGCCGAGCATTTGCTTAGCCTGCGCGAACGCACGGCGCGTGAGTACCGGGCCTTTATCCGGAACGATATCTTGCCCATGCTCGGAAGCCTGAAAGTCGCGGCGGTAAGTCATACCGACATCGATCGTCTGCACCGGCACATCGCCAAGCGCGCCCCGGTTCGCGCAAACCGGTGCATGTCGGTCCTCAGCAAAATGTTCACGCTGTCGATTCGCTGGCACATGCGGCCGGACAATCCCGCCAAGGGCGTCTCTCGCACCCTGGAAGCGCCGCGGGCTCGATATCTAAGCGAGGCTGAACTGCCGGCGCTGACCGCGGCAATCAATGCCCATTCCGACAAGCAGGCCGCGAACATCTTCAAGCTGTTGCTTCTGACCGGCGCGCGGCGTGGCGAAGTGATGAGCGCACAATGGAATCAATTCGATCTTGAAACCGGCGTGTGGACGAAGCCGAGCGCGCATACCAAGCAAAAACGGGAGCATCGGGTGCCGTTGAGTGAGGCGGCACTGGAACTGCTCAGAGAGATTTACGATGTGACAGGCGGCGGCGAATACGTCTTCCCGAGTCCTCGCACCGGTGGTCACCGGATCGAAGTCAAAAGCGATTGGGCGGCGATATGCAAGGGCGCCGGGCTCTCCGGTCTGCGGATGCATGATTTGCGACACAGCTATGCCAGCATGCTTGTGAACAGCGGCCTCTCGCTGCCCGTGATCGGTGCGCTGCTCGGACACACACAACCGGGGACGACAAATCGCTATGCACATCTAGCGGACGACCCATTGCGGGAAGCGACCGAGCGCGTCGGCAAGATGGTGACGGGTGCGAAGACGCGCGGCAGCACTGTCATAAAATTTCCTGGTTAGAACGTGAACGCGCCTACTTGACACAATATGAAGCGCCGCGCATTTTGATGTTGCGTCGATGCCTGGAAACTGGGCCTTCGCGGCGTCCGGGAATCTCGGACAAACCCCGCCAGAAACTGGCGAGCGGCTAACTTTCCCCCTTCATTCATATTTATGCGCGGCCCGCTCGCGGCGGCACGCGCGCGCTTGGAGCATGCCATGGCAACGCCCGGTTATCGCACCGAATCCGAACTCGCCAAATTTCTGAATAAGGATTTTAGAACCCTCCAGCGCTGGCGCCGCGAACGCACCGGGCCGCCGGTCACGATGATTGGCAAGACGCCTCTCTATCGGCTCGAATCGACCGATGCGTGGCTTCGCAGCCTTGAACAGGGACAGGTTCGCGAACAGTCCCGCAAGAGGCGCTTGGCTGGCGCCTCACACGCGGAGGCCTGATGCACCATGATCCAAAATGCAACGAGCCTGCCAGCTGGGGAAGCTGGCGAGCCCGGGGTTGTGTCATGCGCCACGCCTGACAGCCTCGGGATACTACAAAACGGAGCAGCCGCGCAATCGCCAATCACGGAAATCGAGCGCGATTTCCGGCGCTACGAGGTGCTAGACGCAGGCGCCGAGTGCGTGAATTACTTGATCGCACTCCGCGCGATGATCGCCTCCGACGACCTGCCTGGCCTGCGATATTGCGCGACGGAATTTGTCTCATACGCGCGCATTGTCACGACCGGCTGCAAAGCGCTGCTCGGCGGGGGGGCACCGTGACCAGCCTTCGCCTGCTTAAGCCGCCATCGGCACCGCCCGGGCCGCGCATAGCCGTTCGAATTGTGGTCACCCGCGATCGCCGGCCGCACGGCCGCTCCCGGGCCTTCCGCTTGTCCGAGGAGCAACTCGCCGAACTTCTAGCGCACGCCGAACATATCGAAAGGCGCGGCCGATGAGCGAACTCGTTCGTTATGACGCTATGTGCACGGCTATCGCCGCGGCGATCGAGGTCGACGAAGTAAAGGATATTCGAGATCGGGCAATGGCCCTAGCCTGCTACGCACGGCAAGCCCAGAACCGCGAAGCCGAGCGGCGTGCTATGGAGATCAGGGTCAGGGCCGAGCGCCGCGCCGGCGAGCTGTTTAGAGGCGATCCCGAAGGCAAAGGGTGGCAATCCTAACCTGTCGAACAACGCGACAGGTTGCGATGAGCCAAAAACACTTACCGAGCTTGGCATCACCCGCGACCAATCATCGGAATGGCAACGCTTAGCCGCAGTGCCCCTCGATTATTTCGAGGAGGGACTGGCCTCGGCCGAGATGCCGAGTGGGCGTTTTATCGTCGCCCGGACACAGGGCGCGTATCGTACAAATTTCAATACCGGGTGCAATGAGTGGTACACGCCCGAGAAATACATCGAACTTGCTCGCGCTGTTTTGGGGGCAATCGATCTCGACCCGGCTTCCCATCCGATTGCCCAGCAAACGGTGAGGGCCGCTCGGTTTTTCACCGAGGCGGATGACGGGCTGAAACAGGAGTGGTCTGGGCGCGTGTTTTGCAACCCGCCGTTTTCGAAAGGCCTAATGTCTCCTTTCGTCGATAAATTGTTGACCGAGATCGCCAGCGGCAATGTGCGCGAAGCAATCCTGTTGACCCACAATCACTCTGACACGCGCTGGTTTCATTTGTTGCTCGGTGCCGTGCAGCGGGTCTGTTTTACAGAGGGACGGCTGGATTTCAGGTCACCCGTCGGCGCCGTCGCCAGCCCTGTTCAAGGCCAGTGCTTTCATTATTTCGGCCCGAACACCGAAAGGTTTGAAGAGGTATTTTCGGCTGTCGGCAAGATCGTCATCCCTATTGAGGGCGTCCGGCCATGACCTCCCGCGAAAGACTCCCCAACCGGCGCCGCTGCGAAACCTTTGAATTCTGCCACGCTGGACATGGCTTCACGCTATGCGCCGGGTTTTATCGTGATGGCCGAATTGCTGAAATCTTCATTTCGGCTCGCCACATCGGAAGCCCGCTTGAGGCGATCGCCCGCGATTCGGCAATCGTCGTTTCGCTCGCTCTCCAACATGGCGCGCATATCGAGACGATCAGACACGCCCTCACTCGTGATCACGACGGCGGCCCGGCAACGCTTCTCGGCGCGGCTCTCAACGCACTCGCGGAGGGCGCCCCGCGATGAATGGCACTCCCGATCAAAGCTATCTCGATTCACTCGATGACTTCGGAGAACCGGCCGAGGCGTTGCCCAATGGAATCGATACAAAGCCGCCGGTCACCCTTCGAGGCTTCAATCCCCGTGACTGGCAAGGCACCGAACCCGAGCCCCGTAAATGGATCGTACCAGGCTACATTCCAGATGAAACCGTCACCCTGCTTTCGGCCGATGGCGGCACCGGCAAAAGCTGGATCAAATTGCAGCTCGCCGTTGCCCGTGCGCTCGCCCGCGATTGGCTTGGCCTTCTGCCGGAGCCCGGGAAAACGCTCGTCTTGTCCTACGAAGACGATCTGAACGAAATGCACCGGCGTCTCGACTCCATCCTGAAATTCTACGCCAAGCAAATACCCGCGACATGGGAGGACCTTTCCCAGATTCGGCTTATCGACCTTGTTGGCCAGGTCTCGATCTTGGGCTTGCTTAATCATGGTCAGATCGTCGCGACGGCGATGTACAAAGCGCTTGACGCCTACATTGGAGATTTTAAACCGGGACTTGTGTCGCTCGACGTGCTTGCGGACCTGTTCGCCGGAGAAGAACGCTCCCGGTCGCAAACGCGGCAATTCGTGAACTTGCTAAATGCTCTCACGCTCCGGCACCGCTGCGCAATTCTCTTGCTCGCGCATCCCTCGATTGCCGGCATGAGTTCGGGCACCGGCATGAGCGGATCGACAGACTGGAACAACGCCTTTCGATCAAGACTTTATTTCGAGAGAATCAAGACCCTAGATGGTGATGAGCCGAATAAAAACTTGCGCTCCTTCCAAGGCAAAAAGTCGAATTACAGCGAGATCGGCGGCAAGATCGAACTCGAATGGAAAAACGGTCTTTTCGTTCCCGTGCAAGGGCCGCTCGGTCTCGACAAGCTCGCCGCTGAGCAAAAAGGCGATGAGGTTTATTTGGCAAACCTAAAACGTCGAAACTCTCAGTCTCGAACCGTCAGCGACAAGCCCGGGGCTAACTATGCCCCGGCAGTGTTTGCAAAAGAGCCCGAGGCCGTCGCAGCAAGATTAAACAGCAAACAATTAGAGGCCGCCATGGAACGCCTCTTCAAGACCGGGAAAATCCGCGTCGAGATTAATGGGCCGCCTTCACGCCAAACACGATCAATCGTGATCGTGGACGGATAAAGCATGCACCTTTCAGACGCGCCATTCAGACGGCTTCACACGATATTCAGGCGGCTTCAGACGACCTGTCCACACACCCCCCTTATACCCCCCCGTGCGTATGTAGGACGCCCGGCCGTCTGAAAACGGCGCGCCTACATACCCCGGAAAGCCACTGCATTCGCGCCGAGCCAAAGCGTGAAAAATGTGTGTGCTTCACCGAATTCCACTTGAAACGGATTAACATTTAGTTGCTTTATGATACTAAGTACTTGCTATATCGCGCGTTTCTCTGTAGCTTGCGCGGCCATGTCAGCACAGTGTCAGCAATGGAAGCCGCCCCCGATATCCCGCGCGTAGCTGCACCCAAGCCGACGCACCGCTCCCGCGTCACCAATGGCAGCAAGCTTCTGCCCTTGACCGATGAGCGCGGCCTTACCTTTAGACGCTATCGCGATCTGTTCGAGCTCGTCTGCAATGACCTCGGCGGCGCCGATCGGCTGAGTACGGCACAACTCCAGCTGGCAAGGCGCAGTGCCATGTTAGCGGCGGAATGCGAACGCGGGGAGGCAATGGCGTGCCGTAACGATCCTGAGTTCGACATTGGCACCTATGCGCTGCAAACCAGCCTCTTATGCCGCGTGTTCGGCTTGCTTGGCATCAACCGCGTGCCTAGAGAAATCGACACCGGCCCGCTGCGGAAGCACTTTGGCGGGCGCGCGCCATGAGGAAACTCGTCACCTGCCGCACGTTTCTGACCAGCCCCCAATATGCAGGAACTCCCGAACTCATGGGCGGTGCATCGTGGCAGGCGTGGCGCATCTTGCTGATTGCCGCCATGGGCGAGCCGCTTGAACCCGATGAACTGCCCATATTCCGAGAGCTCACAGGACGCTCACAGAGCCCCGCTGAGCCGGTCAAAGAGTTCTTTGCCATCACATATGGGGCCGGAGGGCAGGAAAGAGCCGTGCCGTGGCTGCCCTTGGGGCTTACACCGCAACCTGTATCGATGACACAGACGAAAGGTAACGACGATGAAATCGGTCAGACCAAAACGGCACGCCAAAAGCGCGAAGGCGCCGAAGACCGCGGCGAAATCATTTCTGGGAGGCTCGTCGGCGCCGCCGCGATCGATCCCCTTGCCGCGATCGGGCGTGGCGCCGTTGCGGAAATCGTAGGGGCAAGAAGAGCTCGCGAAGAAGGAGGGGAAGTCGCAGAAACACATAAGCTGTTCTCTTCAATTTGGCCGGTTTTTGAATTTTATACCTGGGGGTATAAATTCGGAATCCCTCCCAAAAAATTTAACGCGAGCCAAATTCTTTACCTATTGGGAGCGCACCGAAGGCGCCAACGAGCGCCCGGCGGCAATGTCGCGGGTCTTCTCGCCGCGAACTTGTGGAAAATTTTCCACAAGTTCCAAATCGGTTCGCTGCCGCTGCCTGTCTCCCAACTCTTCCCTGACGTGCTGGCCCCCAGCTCGCCAATGATCGCCGCCGCAACCGCCTGGCATCTTTGGGCCTCGGCCAGATCGCGTTGCAGCTGCGAGACGAAGGCTTCCGCGCGGGACAAATCCAAAATGTTTTTAGATTTCAAATCCCGAAAGTTTTGGATTTTAGCGCCCGTCATACGTATATGTCCCAGTTTTCCTCTGATTGCTGTTAGGGCCGCCGAACAGTAAGCTCACCCACGAACGTGACAGTGCCGTGGAACGTTATGCACCGCAGAGGGTTTAACTGCGTAGGTGACGGTGGCAGAGAGGGCCAAATGACCAAGTAGAGTCGATTTGACGGTCCAATCCCGTGTCATCGGGAAATATCGGATAGGGAGAGACCAGTGAAATTCCTCGGCGTTTTTTTCCTCGGTGCTGCAATCGTTGTTGCGCCTTGCGCGGCTTCCGCAGCAAGCCACCATTCGCATCATGCCTCCAGAAATCATCAATCCATTCACCGTGGGACCTCCGGCTGGCATCATCACCACCACCATCATCCCCATGGAAGCCATCGCGTTGGTCACCATGGCGCGCATCCGAGGAGTCCCGAAGGGTCGGGTACCCATTAAGGGCATCACGATTCCAAGCCTGCATCTCTTGTTCGCAACAATCATTGGACCGTCGACGCTTTCCGCGCGACGGGTCCTTGCTGCGTGGCGAGCCGGGGGGCGGATTAACAGCGTAATGGCACCGCTGCCCGGCAAGCCTCTAGCTCCGCAATGATCGCCCCCATCTCGCGGAGACCCGTATCCGCCCGAGCAAGCTCTCGGGCCAATCCTGTTAAAAGCCCATCAACCCTTGCGAAAACTGCCTTGTGGGTTTTCGCCCTCCTCCTGTACCAAGTGCTTCTCGATATCCCCAAGGCCAGCCACGGCCGCTCGGCGGGCTTGCGCGGGCCGATCCCACGCGCGCGGCGCCAGCGCTCGGACCGCAAGCGCGCGCGCTCGCGTCTTTCCGCTGCGGTCATTTCAGATTCCCCCGGTACGCCCTTATCTCGTCGACCTGGGCTTTGAGTTTGGCGGACCGTGCGGCTTGCCTGGCAACGCCTGCCTTGCCGTATTTGGCCAGCTTCTCGGCGTCGGTTAGCGGCGCGCAATCGTTGTCGAACGTCTCGGGCCCATGGGGCCCGGATTTGCATTGCAGGATTTTCATGGTTTTGCCTTCTGTTGGAAGTGAACGGCGCATCGCGGCAAATGCTGACATAGCGCTGACACAAAACACAACGCTTGCGCGGCCGTTTTTCAAAGCAATATTAAGTCATTGATTGTTTTTTGATTATTGGCGTCCCGGAAGGGATTCGAACCCCTGACCTACGGTTTAGGAAACCGTTGCTCTATCCTGCTGAGCTACCGGGACCGAACCCAAATGCCATGCGCCACGCCACAACGGTATGGCTGACCGCACCGCCGCCCCTCCATAGACTTTTCGCCCGATTTTATAAATTTCCAGAGGAGCGCCGGCAAGGGGCAAAGCGCCGCTCAGCGCTTCGTTTCCAGGTATAAGCAGATCGCTTGCGTCCGGTTACGCACATCGAGTTTGCCAAACAGATTCCGCAAATGAAATTTGACCGTATTGATCGAGACGCCGAATTCTCGTGCCAATTGAGCGTTGCTGCGGCCGGTCTCCAGTGCGGCAAGAAGATCGCGTTCCCGGTGCGTCAGGCTCTTAAGGGGATTTGGCCGGACCCTATGAATATCCGCAAAGGGGAATACCATATCGCCGGAAGCGACCGCCGCGAATACTTCAAGCAGCCGTTCGGGGGGAGAGAGCTTGGTCACGAAGCCGGCCCCGCCGAGCCGCAAAGTTTCGGCCGGCGCCGCCGCATCCCGGGTGCCGCTATAAACCACGATCTTCGGCGCACCCGGCCGCTTTGCCAGCGCCTGTAAAATCTCGGGCGCACGAATCGGCGGCAATTCCCATCCGATGACCCCCAGACTCACTGGCAAATGAACCAATGAATTCAGAAAATGCACGCCATCGCTCGCCATCAGCAAAAGATTGAACCGCCTGTCCCGTGTGAGAAGCGCCTCCAATGCACTCAAAACCATCGGGTTCTTATCGGCGATGGCGATATTGACGGGAAATATAGTCTGCAACGGCAGGGAAGATTCCACCCCGCCTGCGAAGTGCGTGTCCCTGCGCTCCAAATTACCCTGCTCGGTATCGCCGGGCGTGTTGTTGGCGTTCAACGTAAGGCCAAGGACTTGTGGCGCGGGTTCTCGCCGGGGAGCGGATTGAGACAGAGTCGGCACGCCACCAAACATCTGAATTTGTTTAGCTCCGATCCTGGTCGACGACTCCTGGGCCAAAGGTTTTCTCCCGTGGATCTTTTTATTTGCGCCTTATGTTAAGCCAAGATGTCACCAGATGACCCCCCGGAAAAACAACTGCGATTCCACGCGCTTGCCAGTGAGTGTCGTGAGTTATAGCACCGCAGTCGCAAGAACAAACGCTCCGCGACCGCAACCCTTGGCTCAACTCACAGCCGCTAGAAAAATTTACAATCGAGAGAAGAGGCATTGATCCGCATCGCCTGTTGTTTCAGACTCTGCCGCATAAGATCAGATCGTTGGTGCTTCCTGCACTTGTAGCTGAATTGTGACTTCATGCGTTGTGCGCCTTATTAAGAGGCAAACCCTTAATAGACGCTTGCACTCGCTAAGACATCAGCACCTTTCAAGATACAAGAACACCACGACCAATTCTCCCAATCTCCCGGTGCACGATGGCACCGGAGGATGGAGACGGTCACCGCATTTCGCACGAACGCAACATCCGAGCAATCATTCCGGCAAAGGACTTGTCAAGCCTTAATCGGCAAGAACCCAGCGGCCGAAAAAATAGAGCGCTGCGACGCCGGCAATCGCCATTATTGCCCCGAGCGGCGTTCCTATGAAACTCGCGATTTCAAGAATTTCACCCATACATTCCTCCAACTTCTGTGTTGTTTACAAGATTCAAGTTGTTAATTGTTGTTTTCCTGCTTTGCAGGACCATGCACCGGTTTGAGCACCGGTCTCACGGCAGCATGAGATCTCTCGCGCCAAAATCTTCCTCGCCACGAGCACTAAGCTTCTGTGCAGCGGCTACTTAGGGTCCTTTTCTCGCGGGGGGTCCACTTTGCGACGCCCGAGGTTAGGGCTTGGCTAAGCCTAGATCACGTCCGGCTTTTCCTGTTTGATGTTATAAAATCAATTGTTCGTCCCGGTCAAGCGGCACTTCACGAAACGCCGGAAAACGGTCTCCGAATGACGACTCTGCCCAGACAAACAGAGTCGGAAGACGGCAGAGGCGGAAGCGGGACAAGCTGGCAGATCGCAAAACGCTCAAGGGTGCATGACTGTCGTTTGTTCCGGCCTGGACAAACGGCTTGCGCTTTGCAGCCATTCGCTCTCTCCGTGGCTCGATTGAGGCCGCTCATCGCTGCTTGAAGCTCGGCACGGGCCTCTCGAATAGTCTCCGCCAGCGGCGCGCTCAACACGATCCCAAAAAGCTACAGGCTCTTTGGTTACGATCAGGCGAGAAGCCAAATCTCTATAGTCGGCAAGCGGCCAGAATTTGAAGAGATCCTGGTCTAGCGTCCTTGCCGATCGCGCCGCTCGTTCATGAAGCGCTCAAATTCCTCGCGGTCCCTGGCGTGGCGAAGATTTTCCATGTAGTCCGCGAATTCACTCTCGGCGGCGGCGAGCCGCTTGCGTTCTTCCTCGAGCCGCGCGAGTTCCGTGGCGCGCCATTCGTCGAAAGCGCGGTTGCCTGTCGGGCTCGTGCCAAAGCCGGAGCCTTGCCAAGGATTCCCCGCAAAGCCCCAGCGCCCGGAGCCCCCATTCGCGCTCCATTTTTCCCGTGCGAACGCAACAATGTCACCAGGGTAGCCGGATTTCCTTTGCCAGAATTTCCAGCCGAGGACGGCAACACCGATCGGCCAAAACACGATGAAGCCCAAGACCATCGCGAGAATTTCGACGAGCTTCCAAGGCTCTCCCCGCGCGCAGCCACTCCGGTAAGCGCCGCCCGTCGGGCGATCGGAGGAGAAATGATAGGTCATACCGCTGTCGGAATTCATCTCATGGCTCCTTATCGGCCTCAGACCAAACCTCACGCCCTCGCATGCGAGGTGGCGTTGGCTGGTGCCTCAGATATATGTTCGGATTTTCCATTGTCGACGTCGCGGAAGCGAAATTCCGGCGGTCCTGGACAAACGACGCAAAGATGGTGCGGTCCTTGCCAAGCCCTTTGGCCTCCGGCCACGCACCGGTTGCGGGTTTGACCCTGTCTCCCATATAAAGATTTCGTGAAAGGTTAGCGCGATGCCGCAAATCACCATTTATACGACCGCGAGCTGCCCCTATTGCCGACGCGCCAAGGAACTGTTGCGCGGTAAGAAACTCGCTTTCACCGAGATCGCGGTGGATGGCGATGCCGAGGCACGCCGGGACATGTCGGAAAAAGCACATGGGGCCATGACAGTTCCACAAATCTTTTTCGACAATGTTCATATTGGCGATTGCAACGAGCTGCACGAACTTGCCCGTACTGGACAACTCGATTTGCTTCTGGCTGGCGCTGCTCAATGATCAAATTCTCCCTGCTTTGCGCGCGTGGCCATGAATTCGAGAGCTGGTTCCAAAGCGGCGAGGCTTTTGAAACGCAGTCCAGGTCCGGCCGTATCTCTTGCCCGCTCTGCGAGGCGACAGAGGTGACAAAAGCCATCATGGCGCCCGCGATCGCAAGCAAGAGCCAGGGAGCCAGGGCCAAACCTCCGGTGCCAGCCGAAACGCATGCTCCAGGGGACGCGTATGCCCAAACGGAAGCTCATACCCAAGCGGACGCGCATACTAAAGTGGCGCTCCTCGATCCCCATGACTTGGAAACGCGGACTATGATCACGGCTTTTCGCAAACGTATTTTAGAAGAGGCCGAGGATGTCGGGATGCATTTTGCGGAGGAGGCGCGCAAGATTCACGATGGCCGCGTCAAGGAGCGCCCGATTCATGGCCAGGCGAATTTCGACGAGGCGCGCGCCCTGATCGAAGAGGGGATTGAGATTTTCCCGGTTCCGCCTTTGCCGGACGAGTTTAACTAAGTGTTTGCCGTCTCAAAGCGAACACCAAGCGGCTTCAATCGAGCGATTTCGGCGGTCACCGCGCGCGGCCATATGCGGTTCATGATCATCGACAAGGCAGCGTCAACGCCACTGACTTCATTGAATTCCTGAAACGCCTCGTCAAGGGCGCCGAACGCGAAATTTTCTTGATCGCCGATCGCGGCCCGGCTCTTCGTCCAAAGCAAGTCAGCGCCTTCGTGCAAACGCTGGGTGGGAAATCGTGCTTATTCATTTTGCCTCCCTATTCGCTGGACCGCAACCCCAACGAATGGGTATGGAAGCATCTGAAAGCGGACACTGTCGGTCGCATGGCGGTCACGGGCAAGGAAGATTTCTCGAAGAAGGCTCGTCGCTCGATGCGTGAACTGCAAAATGACGCTCGACAATCATCTTCTTCTTTCAAAAGCCCTCACTCAAATATGCCGCATAAATATGAATACGGAGTAATAGCGTCTCAGCGCCCGCGCGGATGCGCCGAGCGATAGGCCTCAAGCAGGCGCGTGCTATCGACGGCGGTGTAGATTTGCGTCGTGGACAGCGAGGCGTGCCCCAAAAGTTCCTGGATCGAGCGCAGATCGCCGCCCGCCCCCAAAAGATGCGTTGCGAAGGAATGGCGAAGCGCGTGCGGCGTCGCGCTATCGGGAAGGCCAAGCGCGCCGCGGAGACGCTCGACCGCGAGTTGAAGAATTCTTGGGCCAAGCGGGCCGCCCCTGGCACCGGCGAACAAGTGTCTTTCGGGCGCAAGCGCATAGGGGCAAAGCGCGATATAGGCTTCGATGGCCCGTTGCACCGGCGCGATCACCGGCACGCTGCGGATCTTTTGGCCTTTGCCCATAATCGTCAAAAAATCCTGCCCGCCAACCGGTGCCTCGGAGCGCTTGATCGCCAAGGCTTCGGAGATGCGCAGGCCTGCCCCATAGAGCAACGCCAAAACGGCGGCATCGCGCGCGATGATCCATTGGGGCCGGTCTTCCCCGGCGCGTGCTTCCACTTGCACGAGCTGGCAGGCCGCATCGGCGCGCAATGGCTTTGGCAGGCCGCGCTGAATTTTCGGCGGATGCAGAGATGCGAAGGCCAAGACCTGGCCGTGCCCATTGCGTTCGAGAAAGCGCGCGAAGGACCGCAGGCCCGCGAGCTGGCGCGCCAGCGACCGGCTGCCCGCTCCGCTGCCGCGCCGCGCCGCCAAAAAAGCGCGCAGATCAGCCGCCGCGAGGCTTTTGAACGTGTTGAGCGAAGGCGGCTCGCCGAAATGCACCGCCGCGAAGTGCAAGAACTGCCGCAGATCGCGCGCATAGGAGGCGGCCGTGTGCCGGGAAACGCGCCGCTCGCCGGAAAGATGCGCGAGCCAGTCCCGCGCCAGCACGGCCAGCTCCGGGCTAGCGGGCGCAATATCGGGCATGACGTTTGCCACTGCGGCGGCGCGAGGGATGGTCATGCTTGATCATAACACCGCCGCGCCCTAACAATTCATTGCATTGTTTGGCTGGACCTCCGGCCGATGCGTGAGAAGGCGCTATGGGCATGCGGCTGCGCGCCGATATTTGGGTCTCGGCGTATCTGAGGCGTTGCGCGCATGAAGGCGCAGCCGCCGTGCTGCGCCGGCGAGGCGCCGCGGAAGCTGGCGCGATTTTTGTCAAGATCGACCGGCTCGATGGTTTCGCGGCAGTCTTTGGACCGGCACCGCAAACCGAAGTGAAAGACGGATACGACCGGCTCTTTGCAAGGCTCCATCGCGAACCCTGGATCGCGCCAATGGAGGCCGACGCAAAGCTAGCCCGTGAAATCAGCTTCGACCCCGATCTTTGGATCATCGAGCAGGAAGACCGCCTCGGCCGTTCTTTTTTTGACGTCGCTGAATGATCCCGTACCGGGGGTGCGCTATCGCGGCTCCGGTTGTCCGAAGCCGCAACGTCAGTAAGTTACGCGCTTTTCTTGAATTTCACGGCTTCCTCGGAGCCGCCGGTCGCGTTGCCTGCGCTGTAGGAATGGGCGCCGACACCCGCGAGTTTGCCATTCTCGACGACCAGATATTCGTTGCGGATGGACCTTCCCTCGAAATAGCATTCCAGGATTTCGCGCACGCCCGCCGCATAACGCGTCTGCGCGGACAGCGACGTGCCGGAGATATGCGGCGTCATTCCATGATGCGGCATGCTGCGCCAGGGATGGTCCTTGGGCGCCGGCTGCGGGAACCAGACATCGCCCGCATAGCCCGCGAGCTGGCCGCTTTCGAGCGCCCGCACAATGGCATCGCGGTCGCAGATTTTTCCGCGCGCCGTGTTCACAATATAAGCGCCGCGCTTCATCGTTGAAATCAGCTTGTCGTTGAAGAGATGCTCCGTCTCCGGATGCAGCGGGCAGTTGATGGTGACGACATCGCAGACCTTGACCATGTCCTCGACGTTGGGATGCCAGGTCAGATCGAGCTCTTTTTCCACCGCCTCCGGCAGCCGGTGGCGATCGTAATAGTGAAGATGCATGTCGAAGGGTTTAAGGCGCCGCAGCACGGCAAGGCCGATGCGGCCCGCCGCGACGGTGCCGACATGCATGCCTTCGACGTCATAGGAGCGCTCCACGCAATCGGCGATATTCCAGCCGCCCTTCACCACCCATTGATAGGATGGAATGTAATTGCGCACGAGCGATAGGATCATCATGACCACATGCTCGGAGACACTGATCGAATTGCAGAAGGTGACCTCGGCGACAGTGAGCTTGCGATTGATCGCCGCTTGAAGGTCAGTGTGGTCCGAACCAATACCGGCGGTCACGATAAGCTTCAATTTGGGTGCCTTGGCGATCCGCTCGGCGGTCATGTAGGCCGGCCAGAATGGCTGCGAAATAACAATCTCGGCATCCGGTAGCTCGCGATCGAGGACCGAGTCCGTGCCATCCTTGTCCGAGGTCACAACCAGTGTGTGGCCCTGGGATTCGAGATATTTGCGCAGCCCCAATTCGCCAGACACGCTGCCGAGGAGGCTGCCAGGCTTGAAATCGATCGATTTTGGCGTTGGCAGGGTCTGACCATCGGGATAATGGCCGATTTTAGGGAGATCATCCCGAGGGTAGGATTTCGGATACCCGTCAACCGGATCATCGTAAAGAACGCATACGATCTTTGCCATCACGTCTCCCTTTCGTTGTGTCATTATGGAATACAAGAAGAAAAGCCATCATCTCAAGGTTAAGTCTGACCTGTTTTACTAAATGTTCAGTGTCATACATGGTCAGAAAAACCGGAGGTTCAAGCGCTTCCTTGCTTTTCTGCTGACGAGACGAAGTTGATATGAATTGTCTCGCCTCGGCGAGCTTAAGCTCTTCCTAAATGCGATCTTTATCCAATGAAATCTTTTGAACAATTGATAGGAAAGGCTGATCAACTTTACCGCGTGCCGCCGCCGCGAGCCCATCCTCCAAGTCGCCGCCGCGCGTTGCGGCGATCAGCGCATTGGCCATCGGCGGCACTGGATCGCGATCGGTCAAAACGAGCCCGATGACCTGGCCGTGCATCGGCTCGACGAGATCGATCCCCACCAAATCGCGCGAACCGGCAAACACATAAAAAAATGTGTGCGGAACGATGCTGGCGAAGCCGCCATGCCGGAGGTACGAACAGACGCCCAGGAAGGAATTGCTGACAACTGGCGGCTTGGCTTTGATTTCCAGCGACTCGAAAACCGCGTCGATGATGCGGCGGTTCTGCATGTCCGGGCTCAGCAGGCAGAGCCGTTCCTCGGCTGCCTCCCGCCACGAGATCGTCCGCCGCCCTGCGTAACGGCTGCTCCCGCTCGTCACGAAGATGTAGTGCTCCTTGTAGAGCGGGATCCGGCGGACGTGTTCCAAAGGCTCGTTGTCAAGATAGGTGACACCGGCATCAAGCTCGAAGGAGTCGAGTCCTTTCTGGATCGACCGTGAGGTCATCGACGTCACCTCGACGGTCGCCGCGGGATGGATGGAAGAAAATCGCGCCGTCAGGCAAGAAACTAACGGCATCGCGGCCGGGATGACGCCAAGCCGCAACGACCCCGAGAGCCCGCTCCTGAGACCCGTGAGATCGATCCGCAAACCCTCGTAGTCGTTGAGTATCTGCTGGGCCCAGGCGAGCACCCTGTCGCCCTCGGCGGTGAGACCCAGAAACCGGTGGCCGCGGATGACGAGCCGGACTTCGAGATCTTCCTCCAGCTTGCGGATCGCGGCCGAAAGAGTCGGCTGGGAAATGTGGCATGCCGCCGCTGCCCGGGCGAAATGCTTTTCGCGGGCGAGCGTGACGAAATAGCTGAGATGGCGGAGAAACATCGCGTTGACCACGGCACACCAAGCCGCCGTAGCTTTATAACATATTATTATATAACGCTATCCGGATGCTGTGGAGCCCCAGCGCGGCTAAGGAGCGGAGCCTCGATCACCTCCGATCCTGTGAAAGTCTGTTTTACGCCGGCCTGCTGCTGACGGTATCGCCCGCCGCGAGGACATCGCGCAGGAAATCCCCGGCCAACGCTATGCCCGTGCCGTCGATGGCATGGCCTAGGCGCGGCCTTGCCACCGCCGTGACCGGGACACCCGAAGCTTCGAGCACGGTCTTCGCAGAGGCCATCGATCGGAAAGGCACGACATCGTCCGCCTCCCCATGCACCAGGAGAACCGGCGGTTTGCTGGCAATCTCGCTTTGCAGAGCCGCGGCCTCCGGTAGGGCCCCGGAGAAGGCAACCACACCGGCAATATGCTTTTGTCTGTGCAAACCGGCGTAGAGCGCGGTCGCGGCGCCTTGCGAGAATCCGGCGAGCGCCAGGCTGGACTCGTCGAGCCCGCGGCTGGCCAGCAGTTCATCGAAAAAGCGATCGAGAATGACGGCCGCGTCCCGTAATCCGGCGAGCAGTTTTTGCGGCGCGCGGTCCTGCAAGCTGAACCATTGCCAGCGCTCTGGCGCATAATCGCACGGAAACGGGGCATTGGGAGCAATGAACTCCGCCTCCGGCAGAAACTTTTGCCACGCGTGGGCAAGATAGAGGAGATCATTGCCATTGGCAGCAACCCCATGCAGGAGAACCACCAGCTGGACAGATTTGCCGCCGGAAAGCGGCGCGAGCCCCGGACCGTCGAGTTGCATGATCAGCCTTCAATGAACAAGCCCGGCGCTTGGCGCCGGGCTAGCAAATCCGCTTGTATAGTTTTTTGCGTTCGAACCAGAATGACCTGGCTCAGAAGGCCCGCTGGATGCGCAAGCGGCCCTCATATTGATTGGTGTTCGCCTGGAACGACGGCAACCCCGACTCGTTGAGCAAGGCGTCCGAGGCGAGGCCTGCTGGCCGCGTCTGGTTCAGATGCACATAGGAGAATTC
>Ga0181535_10003905_pt1 | contig 16995 bp, 13 predicted proteins | sample PEATcosm2014_Bin_44_FD_119774 | JGI IMG/M metagenome (GOLD analysis project Ga0181535, IMG submission 119774) | Peatland microbial communities from MTU Mesocosm Facility, Houghton, MI, USA - PEATcosm2014_Bin17_30_metaG | ecosystem: Environmental > Terrestrial > Soil > Wetlands > Peat | place... | reverse complement strand
GAGAATTGCGGGCGCCGGACTACATCGGCGACATGCCGCACACCTGGATCGCGGCGGAGTTCGCCACGGCGATTCGCCGGATGCTGCTGCGCGAAAACGGCCGCACGCTGGAGCTGTTCAGAGGCGCGCCCGACGCTTGGTGGGACAACGACGGCGTTACGCTCAGCGACTTGCCGACCGCCTTCGGCGTCGTGAACCTGAAGGCGCGCCGCGGTCGATCGCAGGCCACGGTCGACCTCACGCTGTCGGGCCCGGCGCCCGAACGGATCACGTTCCGCTATTCGGGCGCCAAACAGGCGCGCGCCGACGGCAAGCCGTGCGAGATTCGGGACGACGTGATCCTGGCGCCGAACCTGAGCCGCCTCGTCGTCGACTTCTGAGGCTGCGTCTGGCGATCGCTCGCGGCCGCCCCAGCGTCGAGCTTGACCCAAGATCTCGCCGTCCCGCCAGACGATCTTCACGCCGCCGTTGACCGCAGCGAAACCTGACGCGCCCGGCCGCGCGACGCGCGACCGCTTACGCTTCGTCCACCATCTCTGACGACTGCCGTAACGAAACCGGGAATCGTTAGAATTTGAGGCAGTCGCATTAACCGACTGACAGTGCGCGTATGACAAAACTTGCCGCAGCGGACTGACTCGGACAGGCGACGCAACCTGAGGCCTGGCAATGACCAATCAACGCATGGTTGAGACTTATCTGGCGCGGGCGCGGGAACTGGAAGACTTCGCGCGGCGCGTGGAAGAAACCTCTCCGTCGATTCGTCTGTCGCCGCGCTGGCGCGATACGAACTTCCTGCGTCGCGAGGCGGCGTCATGGCGCGCCTATGCTCAGACCCTCACCGCAACCGTCTGACCGACTGTCGGCCTAAACCCCCGCGCCGGACGACTCGGTTTCCACAAATCATAAGCTGGAATTCGCGAGAGTATGTCGCTCTTGGACGGCGCCGCTCTCAGCCGCCGTCGCGAGCGACAGCGACGCGATCCAGACTCGGCGGCGGCCGCAATCTCCAAGTCTGGATTGCTTCCCTGTGGACTTGATCCGGGGGTAGCTCGCAATGACGCTGGCGACGATTCGACGTCAGCCCAAACGTCCGCCGCCCGCCCGCCGCCAGGCGGCCCGCGCCGGAGGCAAGCTGTTAACCGTGCGCAGCGAAAATCGTTCGAACGGCGAACGAGTTACTTTCTTATTTGCGTGGGCGCCGTAGCGTCATCGGCGCTACCGCTGGGAAATCTTGCATGGCGCCCGTCATCCGCACGCACGCCGAAGTCGCACGTTGGATCGGCGTTCAAACCGCGTACACGGCGGCTTTCATCATGCCGGCGACCGCGGCGGCGTGTCTCTGGCTGTTCCGCGGCGATCTGTCGCGTGCGGTCGGCGGCTGGGAGACGATGCGGTTTTGCCTCGGCTTGGCGCTTGCTGAGACGCTGGCGTTCACCCCGCTCGTCGCGATCCGCTCGGTGGCGACGCTACGTCAACTCAACCTCGCGCGAGACGAGCTTGACCGACTCACCGGCGTCGACCCGCTGACCGACCTGCTCAATCGCCGCGGTTTCGAAAAGGCGGCGGCGGCGTTGGCGGCGGCGCCCGAGGCGCGCGGCGCCCCTGTCGCGGCGCTGGTCTGCGACGTCGACGAGTTCAAGCAGATCAACGACGCCTTCGGCCACGATTTCGGCGACGCCGGACTGCGGCGCCTCGCCAACATCCTGCGCAGCGCCGCAGGCGACCGCGGCTTTGCGCTCGGGCGACACGGCGGCGACGAATTTGTCGTGCTGATGGTCGGCGTCGAGCGCCGCGAAGCGACCGCCTTCGCCGAGGCGCTTCGCGCCGCCATGACGGCGAAACCGGTGGAGGCGAACGGCGCTCGAGCGCCGCTTACCGTCAGCGTCGGCATTGCGGCGACCGCGCGCTGGGAAGGCGACGTCGCACGCTTGGTCGGGGCGGCCGACGCGGCGCTCTTGCAAGCCAAGCGTGACGGACGCAACCGCGTCGTCGTCGCCGGCGAGCCGCTGCGCGCCGCAGCCTGAAGGGGCCACGGCTCCGTCTCGCGCCGTCGCCTCCTGCGGCGAGCGAGCGGCCGGCGGCGTTCCCGCACCGCCAAGCGCCACGCGGCGCCGACAACGCTACGCCGCCCGAGGCTCATTCGGCGGGCGCTTCGGCGAGGACCTTGCGCTCGCCAGACGGGGTGGCGGCAAGATAGGCGCCGGCGACGAAACCGGCGCCGCCGATGACGTTGCCAACCGTCACCCACAACAGGTTGTAGCCTGCCCCGGCGAGCGAGACGCTCGCAGGGTGATTGCCGAGCAGCGCGAGCGAAAACACCGTCATGTTGGCGATCGAGTGCTCGAAGCCGGCGGCGATGAAGGCGAACAGGCACCACCAGATCAGGATGCATTTGGCCGCGTCGCTGGTCGCCCGTTGGCTGGTCCACAGCGCGAGACAGACGAGCCAGTTGCACAGCGCGCCGCGCGCGATGAGCGCGGTCGCCGAGGCGCCCATCTTGGCGGCCGAGGCGGCGAAGATGAGATCGGCGCCGTCCTTGAGGATCTGCCCGCCGCCGCCGAGCCAGAAGACCAGCGACAACAGGACGGCGCCGGCGAGGTTGCCGACCCAAGTGACGATCCACGAACGGGCCACGGCGGCGCCGTCGACAGTTCCGCGTGCGAGGCCGATGGTCATGAACATCGTATGGCCGGTGAAGAGGTCGGAGCCGGCGAAGACGACCAGCGTCAGCGCGACGCCGAAGCAGGCCCCCATCGCCAGGCTGCGTAGGGCCGGCTCGATCTGCTGGCCGAGGGTGAAGATGAGAATGATGCCGACGCCGACATAGGCGCCCGCCATCATCGACGAAACAAAGAAGGCGAGCGGCTTGTCGCGGCTGTAGGCCGCCTTGGCGGCGGCGATCGCGGCGAAATCGTCGAGCGTCTTGGCGAACATGTCAGTCTCCCAGTCCAGCGACAGTCGCCGCGACGGCGTCGCGGCTTCCCACAAGCTGACGAATCTCGGCCCGGCACGAGCCGCAATTGGTTCCGGCGCGCGTCGCGCGGCCGACCGCTTCGACGCTTTCCGCTCCGGCGGCGATGGCGGCTCCGATCGCGTCGCGCCGCACGGCGAAGCAGGCGCAGACCAGCGGGCTCGCCGAGGCGTTCGTCCCCAGCATCCGGCCGGCGAGGGCGAAGCGCCGCTCTCGGGCGTCAATCGTCGATCGCGCCAGCAGCGCGATCGCCGCGTCGAGCGCGGCGCGGTCGAGCTTCGGCGCGACGTGCAGAAAGGTTTCGAGCCGTCCGTCGGCGAAGGTCGCCGACTGGAAGCGCTGGCCGCCCGCGTCGGCGCGCCGGCTGGGCGTTGCGGCGCGGCCGAGCCAGTTCGACAGGAACGCCTGCAGCGCCTCTGGGCGCTCGGCCGAGGCGAAGGCGACGGCTTCGCCACCCGGAACCGCGATCCGCGCGTGCGCGAGCCAGTCGGGCAGCGCGGCCCGGCGGCGCGCAACCAGGAAGCCTTCGGCGGCGATCGGACTCGGCGCGATCGTCGCCGCGGTCGCCTTCGAGTCCGGCTGGCCGGAGACCGGATCGACCGACGGGTGGGTCAGCGCGCCGACGCGCGCGCGCCCGGCGGTGGCGGCGGTCCAATGGATCGGCGCGAACAGGGAGCCGCGGCGCTGGCTCGCCGTCGCCACGACCCTCAGCTCCGCTGCGCCGTGCGGCGTCGTCACCCGCGCGAAGCCGCCGTCGCTCAGATCCATTCGCGCGGCGTCGTCGGGATGAACCTCGACGAAGGGCGCCTCGCGATGGCGCGCCAGGCGCGGCGACAGGCCGGTGCGCGTCATGGTGTGCCACTGGTCGCGCACCCGACCGGTGTTGAGGACGAGACCGAACGCCTCGGTCAGCCGCGGCGGCGCCGGATCCTCGACGGCGACAAAGCGCGCGCGGCCGTCCGGGTGAAAGAAGCCGCCCTGCGAAAAGAACCGCTTTCGCGGCTCGCCGCCGCGCGGCAGGGGCCATTGCCCGGGCGCGAGCCCATCGTATTCGGCGCCGGAAAGATCGGCCAGCGCGCCGATGTCGAAGGCGCGGGCGCCGTCGTTCTCGAACCCCGACAGCGCCGCATGCTCGCGAAAGATGTCGGCCGCGTCGCGATAGGCGAAGGCGGCGCCGTGGCCGAGCCGCTGCGCGACCTCGCAGACTTGGCGCCAGTCCGGCCACGCCTCGCCGGGGGGCTCGCGAAACGGCCGCTGGCGTGAAATGCGGCGTTCCGAATTCGTCGCCGTGCCGTCCTTCTCGCCCCAGGCCGCCGCCGGCAGGACGACCGTCGCGGCGTCGAGAAGGCCGTCGACATGGGCGCTGACTTCGGAAACGACGAGCACGTCCAACTTGCCGAGCGCGGCGCGGACGGCGTCGGCGCGCGGCAAGCTGACGGCCGGGTTGGTGCTCATGATCCACAGCGCCTTGATCGCGCCGCGCTCGACCGCCTCGAACAGCTCGACCGCCTTCAGCCCCGGCGCGGTCGCCATCGCCGGCGCGTTCCAGAACCGGCGCACGCGGTCGACGTCGGCGGGAACGAAGTCCATGTGCGCGGCGAGCTGGTTGGCGAGGCCGCCGACCTCGCGGCCGCCCATCGCGTTGGGTTGGCCGGTTAGCGAGAACGGGCCGCAACCCGGCTTGCCGATGCGCCCAGTCGCCAGATGAACATTGAGGATCGCGTTGACCTTGTCGGTCCCCTGCGCCGACTGGTTGACGCCCTGGCTGAAGGCGGTGACGACGCGCGGCGTCGCGATCCACAGCTTGAGGAACGTGGCGAGATCGGCCTTGCCGAACCCGCAACGCGCAGCCGTCATCGCGCGATCGGGGGCAATTCTGCGCGCCTGCTCAAGCGCCGACTCGAACCCCGACGCGTGCGCTTCGACATAGGCGCGGTCGAAGGCGTCGCTGTCGGCGATTTCCACCAGAAGGCGACAGAACAGAATCGTGTCGGCGCCGGGCGCGATCGGCAGATGCAGATCGGAAAGCTCCGCCGTCGCGGTGCGACGCGGGTCGATCGTGACGATCTGCGCGCCGCGCCGCGCCTTCGCCTGCTCGGCGCGCTGAAACAGAACCGGGTGACACCAGGCGGCGTTCGAGCCGACGAAGACGATCACGTCGGCCTCGTCGAAATCGTCGTAGCAGCCGGGCACGACGTCGGCCCCGAAGGCCCGACGGTGGCCGGCGACCGACGACGCCATGCACAGTCGCGAATTGGTGTCGACGTTGGCCGAGCCGAGGAACCCCTTCATCAGCTTGTTGGCGACGTAATAGTCCTCGGTCAGCAACTGACCGGAGAGATACATCGCGATCGACTGCGGGCCGTGCGCGGCGAGCGCCGCAGAGAAGCCGGCCGCGACGGCGTCGAGGGCGCGCGGCCAGGTCGTGCGCACGCCGTGGATGGTCGGATGGAGCAGCCGGGCCTCGGTTCCGAGCGTTTCGCCCAAAGCCGCGCCTTTGACGCACAACCTTCCGGCGTTGGCCGGATGGTCGCGATCGCCCGCGATCGCCGCGCCGCCCTCCCCGTCAGGCGTTGCGACGATTCCGCAGCCGACGCCGCAATAGGGGCAGGTCGTGGCGACGCTCAGCGCCGACGCGCGCGCGTTCATCAGTAGACGTCCGCCTGATAGCGCCCGGCCTTCTTCAGGCCGACGACGAAGCTCACCGCATCCTCGGCCGAGCGCGCGCCGTGCTGGGCGGCGATGTCGACGAGCGCGCGCTCGACGTCCTTCGCCATGCGCTTGGCGTCGCCGCAGACGTAGACATGCGCGCCCTCGGCGATCCACCGCCACAGTTCCGACCCGACCTCGCGCATGCGGTCCTGGACGTAGAACTTCTGGTCGCCGTCGCGCGACCAGGCGAGCGACAGACGCGAAAGGCCGCCCGACTTGCGCATCGCCTCGAATTCGTCCTCGTAGAAGAAGTCGTGCTGGCGACGCTGGTGGCCGAAGAACAGCCAGGCGCCGCCGCGCGCGCCGAGCGCCTGCCGCTCCTGCAGAAAAGCGCGGAACGGCGCGACGCCGGTGCCGGGGCCGATCATCACGATCGGCGTCGCCGGATTGTCCGGCAGCTGGAACCCGTGCGCCTTCTGCACATAGGCCTTCACCGCTTCGCCGGGCGCGACGCGCTCGCCGAGGAAGGTCGAGGCGACGCCGAGCCGGTCGCGCGGACCGATGCGATAGCGCACCGTGTCGACGGTCAGCGAGACGCGGCCCGAGGTCGCCTTCGGCGAAGACGAAATCGAGTAGAGCCGCGGCGCCAGCGGGTCGAGCGCTTCCAGCACGGCCTCGGGATCGGGCCGCACGTCTTCGAATTTTCGCAACGCCGCCAGCACGTCGAGCGTCGCCGCGTCGCCGTCGGGGTCCTCGCCGGCGGCGAGCGCGCGCGCCTTGGCGCGCCGTTCGCCGCCAAGCACGTAGGAGAGCAACTGGAAGAGATTGTCGGGCGCGGCGCCGAGCGAAACGTCGGCGATCATCGCCTCGCGCAGGGTCTTGCCGCCGACGTCGCGGCGCGGATTGGCGCCGAGCGCGGCGATCACGGCATCGGCGAGCGCCGGATGGTTCCTGGGGAAGACGCCGAAACTGTCGCCGACGACATAGTCGAGACCGCCGGCGCCGAGATCGAGCTCGACGTGCCACGTGGTCTTGGCTGATCCGACGCCGTTGAGGCGACGGCGCGACAGGAACGTCGCTTCACCCGGATTGTCGCGCGAGGGACTGGACTGCGCCGCCGGCGCCGTCTCGCTCGCCCGTTCGGTCACCACCGCGGGCGCGGCGACGCTCGCGCCGATCTCGGCCGCGAGCTGCTTGAGCATGCGCGCAGTTTCCTTGCCGCCCGGCGCGCACAGGGTCAGCCGCTCCTCCTTCTTGAGGAAGAGCGCATTGGCGTAGTCGGCGCAATTGTAGCCGCACTGCCCGCAGTCCTGCTGCGCCATCGCCGCCATCAGGCGCGGCGCCGGCGCCCGGCTCTGAGCCATCGCCATACGCTCGTCGATCGGCAACGACGGATCGTGCCACGGCGCAGAGTCATTGTCGGCGAGTTGAATGGCCGCCGGGGCGAGCGCGGCGTTGTCGGCTTGGTTCAACGGCGCCGGCGCGCCGTCGACCGACAGGATCGCGGCGAAGAAGCCGTTGAGCCACGCTTGCTGCTCTGGCGAGAACGGCGCTCCTGGCGGAATCAGCAGGCGCGGCGGCGGGACCTGCGCGGTCATTGCGCCTCCGCGAGGGCTTTGAGCGAATCCGGCTCGTGCCGGTCGGCGAAGGCCTGGAAACTCTCGTCCGGACCCGAGCGAGCGGCGAGATAGCCGCGCAGCAGGCCTTCGATCTTGCCCGCGCAGGCGGCGAACGGGACCTCGCGCCACAGCTCGCGGCCGATGCGGGCGCGCTCGGCGAAGCCGCCGCCGACCACGATCGTGTAGCCTTCGATCGCCTCTTCGTCCTCGCCGCCGTCGACCTTCACCGCCATCAATCCGATGTCGCCGATGTAGTGCTGGGCGCAGGAATGGTGGCAGCCGGTCAGGTGGATGTTGATCGGCGCGTCGAGCGACAGGCGGGCTTCCAGATGCTCGACGATGTCGAGCGCATGCTCCTTGGTGTGCGCCGCGGCGAACTTGCATCCGGTCGCGCCGGTGCAGGCGACCAGCCCGGCCCTGAGCGCATTGGCGCGCCAGTCGAGGCCGAGCGCTTCGATCGCCGCCTTGGCCACTTCGACTTTGTCGTCAGCGACGCCGGAGACCAGCACGTTCTGCCAAACGGTCAGGCGCAGGTCGCCGTCGCCGCAGTCACGGGCGATCGCCGCGACGCCCCGCATCTGATCGGCGGTCATGCGGCCGACCGGCAGCGCCAGCCCGATCCAGTTCCGTCCGGCCTGCGCCTGGGCGTGGACGCCGATGTGCGCCTTGCGATCAATCGGCGGGCGGGTCGCGATCGCCGTCGCGGCGACGCGGGTCAGCGGTCGGCCGAGCTTGACTTCGACCGCGGCGAGGCATTTCTCCACGCCCCAGCCGTCGAGCACGTATTTGAGCCGCGCTTTGGCGCGGTCGGCGCGGTCGCCGCTGTCGATGAAGACGCGCACGATCGCGTCGGCGACCGCAGTGCACTCGTCCGGCCGACAGATCACGCCGACGTCACGCGCGAGATCGCGATGGCCGGTGATCCCGCCGATGACGACGCGGAACCACAGGCCCGGCTCGACGCCGCCGCCCTCGCCGACGCGAACCGCCTGGAAGCCGATGTCGTTGGTCTCCTCCAGCGTCGCGATGCGGCCGCCGCCGTCGAAGGCGACGTTGAACTTGCGCGGCAGGCCGGTCAGCGAGCGGTCGTTGAGAATGTGGAAATGCCATTCGCGCGCCAGCGGCCGGGTATCGCAGAGCTCCTGCGGGTCGACGCCCGCCGTCGCGCCGCCGGTGACATTGCGGATATTGTCGGCGCCCGAGCCGCGCGAGCACAGGCCGAGGTCCTGCACCGCTTCGACGATCGCCGTCGCGTCGGCCGGCGCGATTTCGCGCATCTGGATGTTGGCCCGCGTCGTCACATGCGCGTAGCCGCCGCCGTAACGTTCGGCCAGATCGGCCAAGCCGGCAAGCTGCGCCTGCGACAGAATGCCGTTCGGGATGCGCAGCCGCATCATGTAGCTCGATTGCGCCGGCGCGACGTAGAACAGGCCGAAATAGCGCCAGCGGAAATTGTCGTCGGGCTTGGGAAAAGCGCCTGACTTCGCCTGCGCCTTGAGCCGCGCATAGGCGTCGAACGGATGTTCGGCGCGCTTCCATTTCTCCTGGTCGGCGAGTTTCCTGCCGGCGGCGGTCAGCGCGTCCTGAGCGGCGAAATGCGCCGCGTCGGGCCCCATCGGCGCCGGCGGCGCGACGACCGGCGCCGCCGGCCGCGCGCCGCGGATCGCCTCAGCGCCGGCGACGAAGCCTTCGAGATAGCGTTTCTGATCCGAGGTGAAATCGCCGCTCATCACGCGGCCTCCTTCACCGGGGGACGTTCGCCGCGATCGCAGAAGGCGGGGCCGAAGATCAGATCGTCGCGAAACGCAGCGACGCTGGCGCCGTCGCGGATCAGGTCGCGATACCACAGCGCGTCGTCCGTCTCGCCGACCAGGACGGCGCCGATGAGCCGATCGTCGCGCAGCGTCAACCGCTTGCTGACGCCCAGGGTCCGATCCTCAAAAGTGATCGCCTCTGAATCGGCGGCGTCGAATGCGCCGGCCGAGAAGACGGGCGCGCCTGCGACCTTCAAATGCGTCGCCGGCGGCGTCGGGATGTAGCGCGCGTCACGCTCACCGGTCAGCCGGCGCGCCAGAATCGCAGCATGCTCGTAGGCCGGCTCGACCAGGCCGCAGACCTGACCCGCCGTTTCGGCGCATTCGCCGATCGCGTGGACGAACGGCCGGCTGGCGGTGAGGCCTGGGTCGACGACGACGCCGCGACCGACCGCCAATCCGGCGGCGCGCGCCAGTTCGGCGTTGGGGCGCACGCCGACCGCGATGACGACGAGATCGGCGGCGAGCCGCTCGCCATCGGCGAAGACCAGTCCCTCGGCGCGCCTTTCGCCGGCGACGGCGAGGGTTTCGACTTCGAGCCGCACCGCGACGCCGCGCCGCTCGACGGCGCGCTTGAGGAACGCGGCTGAGCGCCCGTCGAGCTGGCGCTCCATCAGCCGATCCATGCGATGAACCAGCGTCACCCTTGCGCCGAGCTTGGCCAACCCCGCCGCCGCTTCGATGCCAAGCAGCCCGCCGCCGATGACGGCGACGCGCCGCCGCGCCAGCGCCGCTTCGCGCAACGCGGCCAGATCGGCGAGATCGCGGAAGGTCGCGACGCCCGGCAGGTCGGCGCCCGAAATGGGCAGGCGCACGGCGGTCGAGCCGGTCGCCAGGACGAGGTGATCGAACGGCAGCGGGCGACCGTCGGCCAGACGCGCCACGCGCTGGTCGAGATCGAGCGCGGCGACCGGACAATTCGACAGCAGGCGAAAGCCGGCGTGGGTGCGCCAACCGGCGCCGTCGAGCGCGAGATCGTCATCATCGATCTCGCCGGCGAGCGCCGCCGACAACAGGACGCGATTGTAGGGCGGGCGCGGCTCGGCGCCGACCATCGTCACGTCGTAGCGGCCCGGCGCGCGGCGCGCGAGTTCGTCGGCGAGGCGCGCCGCCGCCATGCCGGCGCCGATGATGAGAAGACGTTCAGGCTGACGAGCGATCACGCCGCCGCCTCTTCGCCGTAGGCCGCGGCGATCATCACGCTGGACAGAGTCGCATAGGCCGTCGTCCAGGCCGCGGCGACCTCGGCGGTGTAGGCCTCGCCAAGTCCCTGTTGCAGCGTCCACAGCAACGCTTCGCCGACGGGAGCGTAGTCGGTCGCCTTGACGCCGTAGACGACGTGCTTGACGGCGAGCGCCTGCGCCGCGGGCGCGATCGCGTCGAGATTCTTCAGCCCGTTGACGACGACGCCGAGCGTCGTCATCAGCTTTCGTCCCTGCTCGGTCATGTCGGCGTGGAACAGCGGTTTGACCTGCGGCGCGATTTCGAACAACCGCGCGTAGAACATCGCGGCCGCGGCGTCGGCGATGGGAACGACTTTGGCGAAGGACGATTGGACGAGGTCGATCTGCTGTGGAGTCATGAGGGTCTCCTTGGCTGCAACGAATTCAGATGCGGGCGGGGGCGTAGCCGTCGAGCGACCAGTCCGAGCGCCAGCGCCGCTTGGCCCGGGTCAACAGCGCCAGCGCGGCGACCGCGAGCGTGGCGAAGACGAGAAAGCCGGCCTGATAGGAGCCGGTCGCCTGTCTGGCGACGCCGAGGCTGGAGGCGAGGTAGAAGCCGCCGACGCCGCCGGTCATGCCGACCAGTCCGGTCATCACGCCCATCTCGGCGCGGAAGCGCTGCGGCACGAGCTGGAACACCGCGCCGTTGCCTATGCCGAGCGCCAACATCGCCGCCAGCAACGACGCGAAGCCGAGGGCAAACGAAGCGAAGCCGAAGCTGACGGCGACCAGCGCTGCGGCGGCAAGCGCGTACAGCACGCTCAGCACCCGCACGCCGCCGAGCCGGTCGGCGATCGCGCCGCCGATCGGCCTGACCAGCGATCCGGCGAACACGCAAGCGGCCGTGCAATAGCCGGCGGTGACCGCGTTGAGGCCGTACTGCGTGTTGAAGTAGATCGCCAGCGACGAGGCGAGGCCGGAGAAGCCGCCGAACGTCACCGCATAGTAGAACATGAATAACCATGCGTCGCGCTCGCTGAGCACGCGCGCATAGTCGGCGAAGCGCCGCGACGGCGCCGGATTCGGACCGTCCTTGGCTAACAGAACATAGACCGTCAGTGCGATCGTCAGCGGGATCGCGGCGAGTCCGACGACGTTGGTCCAGCCGAAGGCGACGGCGAGAGCCGGCGCGAACAGCGCGGCGAGAACCGTGCCGGAATTGCCGGCGCCGGCGAGGCCGAGCGCCAGCCCCTGGTATTTTGGCGGATACCAGCGCGAAGCGAGCGGCAATGCGACGGCGAACGACGCGCCGGCGACGCCGAGAACCACGCCGAGCGACAGAACCGCGGCGTAGGAGCGCGCCCCGCTCGCCCAGAAGGCGACGAGGCCGACGATGACGATGGACTGACCGATCAGCCCCGCCCGCTTCGGACCGATCCAATCGACCAGGGCGCCGTTGACGACGCGCAGCAGCGCGCCGGCGAGCACCGGCAGCGCCACCATGAAGCCTTTCGCGGCCGGATCGAGCTTGAGATCGGCGGCGATCTGCACGCCCAGCGGGCCGAGCAGGATCCACACCATGAAACTCATGTCGAAATAGAGGAAGGCCGCAAGCAGCGTCGGCCAGTGGCCGGCCTTCAAGAAATCTCTGCCGTTCATCGCTCGTCTTTCCCGTCGCTGAAGCGCAAAAACGAAAAAGCCGCTCACGATTTCCCGCCGCGAAAATGCGGGAACTCGTGAGCGGCTTCGCCCAATGCCGTCCGTCGTTGGACCGGCGGACCGGGCGTCGCTGCCCGGGAAGATCAGAGCTGACACGACGCAAGGCCCATGCCAACCTCCATGGCAGGCAATGATCCAGGTTTGACAAAGACTTACGAAATCAGGCGGTGTCCGTTGCAGCGCCGTCATTTCGTGTGCAGCGCACAAACTTTGGGCGTGGCGCCTAGTGCGGCGGCGTCATCGCGCCGGCTCGAGCGCTTGCGCGAACAGATCGTCGCGGAACACGCGGCGCGCCGCGCTGCGCGCGTCCTCGGCGAGCTGGCCCGTCGCGATCATCGCTGCGATCAAACGATCGGCCACGGCGGCGCTGGGCGCGAGCGCGGCGCGATCGATGCGGAGGTAATCGGGCGCGCTGCGCGGCGGCCGGCCGGCGCCGACTTCGATGCGTCCGGCAAGCACGGCTTCGATCGTCGCCGCCGGCGCGTCGACAGTATCGGCGCGCGCCAGATGGCGCGCCAGTCGCTCGCGGTTTTCGACCTTCTCCGCCCAATCAGCCGCAGCGAGCGTCGCGCGCGTCAGCGCGACCGCCGTCTCGGGTCGCCGCTCGGCGTCGTCGGCGCGCATCGCCAGCAGCTTCTCCGGCGCGTCAGGCATGAGATCGACGCCGAAGGCGGCGATCGCCCCGGCGCCCGAGGCGACCGCAACCGCGTTCCACGGCGCGCCGGCGCAGAAGCCGTCGATCTGGCCGCTGGCGAGACTCGCCGCCGTGTATTGCGGCGGCAGCACGACGAGCGGAATGTCGGTTTCAGGCTTGAGATTGGCGCGACGGAGAAACGCGCCGATCAGCAGCGTGTGGGTCGAGTAAGCGAAGACGGTGGCGAGGACCGGCGGCGCGCCGCCGGCGGCGATCCGCGCCGCGGCGACTTTGGCGAACGCCGTCGCTGCGACGCCTGCGTCGGCGAGATCGCCCTGCGCCGCCGTCGTCATCTCGTCGTACAGCGCCGCGGAGACGGTGATCGAAGCGCCATTGAGGCTGAGCATCGTCGGCGCCGCCATCGGAACGCGCAGATGACCGAGACCGAGCGTCGCGGCGATCGCCGCCGGCGCCAGCATCTGCGCCGCGTCGAGCAATCCGACGGAAAGCCGGTCGCGCAGATTCGCCCAGCTCGCCTCGCGCACGAGGTCGAGGCTCAGCCCTTCCCGCTCGGCGAATCCCTCTTCGCGCGCGACGACCAGCAGCGCCGCGTCGATCAGAGGGAGAAAGCCGATCCTCAGCCGCGTCGTCATCGCAGCAGCCCCGCCGCCATGACCAGCGAATGCGCGACTTCGGCGATCCTGCGGTTCTCGTTCATCGCCGTGCGGCGCAGCAGCGCATAGGCCTCGTCTTCCGTGATCGACCGCGCCTTCATCAGTATGCCCTTGGCGCGCTCGATCACCTTGCGCTCGGCGAGCTGGTCCTTGGCCTCTTCGAGTTCGCGCCGCAAGCGCTCGTAGGCGTTGAACCGGCTGACCGCCATGTCGAGAATCGCCTTGACCCGCTCCTTGCGCAGGCCGTCGACGATGTAGGCCGAAACGCCTGCGTCGACCGCCGCTTGGATCATTGCGGCGTCGGACTGGTCGACGAACATCGCCACCGGCCGACGCACCGTCCGGCTGACCGTCAGCATCGCCTCGAGGCTGTCGCGATTGGGATTGGCCAGATCGATCAGGACCACGTCGGGCTCGAGCGCCTCCAGCTGTTTCAGCAGCGCCGCCTTCTCGCTCAACCGAACGATGTCGCGATAGCCGGCCTCGCGCAGCCCGCTTTCGATGATCGCGCTGCGCGCGGCGTTTTCATCGACGATTACGATCCGCATCGCCCGTTCCAACCGCCGCCGCGCCCGCCGGCCGCCGCGATCGGCGTCGGTCGGCCCGAAGCAGCAAGCCGCATGCCATCGCGTCGGCGGCGCGCGGCGTCCACTTTGGTCGCCCGCCGCCGCCCCGCCACGCGGTCGCCATCCCCCTCATCTGTTTCGGCCTTTCGATCGCCCGAAGCCGCCAGTCGGCCTGCGGCCGTCGGCGATCCCCCGGCAAGCGTCTCCATCCGGTCGAATTCCGTCAGTCGGGGCGGGCGCCAGGCGTCGAACCTTTGTCCGCTAGCTGAGGTGCGTCGCACGCACCCACCAGCCGGGATGAGCGGCGCGAAGCGCGCGGGCGGCGCGGGCGGCGGCGAGTCGGTCGTCGAACAGAGCGAAGCAGGTGGCGCCCGAGCCCGACATACGCGCGAGCCGCGCGCCATCGAGCCGCGCCAACGCCTCCAGCGCAACGCCGATCGCCGGCGCGATCCGCGTCGCGCTCGCCTGCAGATCGTTGCGGCCCGCCTCGAGCGCTTCAAGCGCACGCGCCGCGTCGCAGCCGGCTTCGAGCCGCGGGGCGGGCGGCGCGTCGATCAAGGCGCCGGTCTCGAGGCCGAGCGCGGCGAACACGGCGGGCGTCGAAACCGCGACGTTCGGGTTGGCGAGCACGGCGGCGAACGGCGACAGGCCGATCGGCGGACCGAGTTTCTCGCCGCGACCGCCCATCAGCCGCGCGCGCGGCGCGAGGCAGACTGGGACGTCGGCGCCGACCGCAGCGGCGGCGGCGAACAGGCGTTCGTCGTCCGGCGCGAGGCCGTTGGCCGCGGCGAGCGCGCGCAGGGCGGCGGCCGCGTCGCTCGAACCGCCGCCGAGGCCGGCGGCGACCGGCAGGCGTTTCCGCAAATGGAAGCGTCCGAGCGCGAGGCGCGGAACCCGCTCGGCCAGCGCGCGCGCCGCGCGCAGCACGAGGTTGTTCTCGGACGGCCCGGCGGCTGCGGCGGTCGGCCCCTCGATCGTCAGGCTCAGCGTTTCCGCCGGCTCAAACGTCAGCGCGTCGCAACAACCGGCGAAGGCGACGACGCTGTCGAGTTCGTGCCAGCCGTCGCTTCGGCGGCCGAGCACGTGCAGCGTCAGATTGACCTTGGCCGGGGCGCGCCAGAGCCGCGGCGAGCCCTTCGCCAAGGCTAGCCGCCGCCGCTCTGAGGCGAACTCGGGGCGGCGGCGGGGGCCGGCGCCGCGGCGCTCGGCTCGTCGGGCAGGCCGTGCTCGATCTTGTCGAGGATCTTCGGCAGGTCCTCGGTTTCGGGCTTCATGTCGCGTGCGTGGTTCCACTGGAAATGCGCTTCGATGCGGCGGTTGACGCGCCAATAGGCGTCGCCGAGGTGGTCGTTGACGACCGGATCGGCCGGTTTGAGATCGATCGCCTTTTCCAGCGCCTCGGTCGCCTCCTGGTAATGGCCGAGCTTGTAATGCGCCCAGCCGAGGCTGTCGACAATGTAGCCGTCGTTCGGCCTCAGATCGACCGCACGGCGCAGCATCTTGAACGCCTCGTCGAGATTGACGCCCTGGTCGACCCAGGAATAGCCGAGATAATTGAGCACCTGCGGCTGGTCGGGATAGAGCTCGAGCGCCTTCTTGAAGTCGGCTTCGGCCTTCGGCCATTGCTTCGACCGCTCGAAGCAGATGCCGCGGAAATAGAACAGCGTCCAGTTGCTGCGGGCCGGCGCGCCGACCAGCGCGATCGCCTTGTCGTAGGAGTCGGCGGCGTCGGCGTAGGCCTTGGCCGAACGCTGCAGGCTGCCGAGCGCGCTCCACGCGTCCGGGTCGTTGGGATGGGCGGCGACGATGTCGCGCATCCGCGTCGTCGCGTCGTCGTTGCGGCCGAGCGCGTCGAGCTCGAGCGCCGCCTGGATCTCCGCGCTCTCGCGCATCGGCGAGCCTGCGGGAACCAACTCGTAGGCGCGAATCGCCTCGTCGCTGCGCTTGAGGTCCTCGAACAGATTGGCGACGGTGATCGCGGCCAGATCGTGGTCGGGCTTGAGGAACAGCGCCAGACGCAGATAGATCAGCGCCGCCAGCTCGTCGCCCTGGGTGGTGCCGGCGCCGCCGAGGCCGTAGAGCGCTTCCGCCGCGCCGTCGCGCGCGTTGCGGATCACCGGCGCCGGCGTCTTGCCGGCGGCGATGTCGGCGAGTTCGCCGACGATCAAGGGGTGGTTGGGGATCAACTTGCTGAAATCGGCGAAGACCGCTTTCGCCGCGTCGATCTGGCCGTGACGGACGAGGAAGCGCGCGTAGACGTCGACGAGACGCAACGTGTTCTTGTCGGCGTCGTAGGCCGCCTTGAGCCGGCGCTGGGCTTCGAAGCCGTTGCCGAGCAGATCGGCGATCAGGCCGGCGTGATAGTCGCGGAACACCGCGAGGCTCGGCTCGTGGATGTGGTCGAGCGTTTCGAGCGCGTGACGCTGGTCGCCGGCGCCGGCGAAGCTCCACGCGGTCAGCAGCGTCGTCGTCACGTCATGCGCCTTGCCGGCCTCGCCGGCGGCGAGCTGGTTGCGGGCGGCGACATATTGTCCGTCGGCGATCGCACGCGCGGCGAGCGCGAGCCGCGCCAAGCTGTTGTAAGGGTCGCGGGCGATCAGCCGCTCAGCCAGCGGAAAGCCGTCGGCGTCGTCGCCGTCGGCGAGCGCGGCGGCGAAGGCGCGCTCGACCAGGTCGGCGTTGCGCGGATCGCCGCGCAGGGCCTCGCGCGAATAGACGGCGGCGGCGTCGGTGTCGCGGTCGGCGCCGGCGACCAGCGCGGCGAGATAATTTCCAGACTGGCTGCGGCCGATCTCGACCGGCGAAACGCCAGGCGTCGCCGTGGAGGCGTGCGCCGCGGCGACGCCGATAAGCGCGCCGCCGGCGGCGACCAGAACGCTGAACAGCGCCGCGCGGGCGCTAACCGGCGAGAAACGATCTGGCACGGTGCAGTATTCCCTTGTGAAGCGCGGCCGCGCGCAGCCCGCCGACCCGACGCCGATACGACGTTCTTACAGGAGAAAGCTTCGTCGGCAAACGTGGCGGATTCAGGTCGCGCTTCGGCGCTGGTCACATGTCCTGGTAGTTCGGTCCGCCGCCGCCCTCCGGGGCGGTCCAGTCGATGTTCTGCGCCGGGTCCTTGATGTCGCAGGTTTTGCAATGGACGCAGTTCTGCGCGTTGATGACGAAGCGCGGATCCTT
>Ga0181535_10003904_pt1 | contig 16996 bp, 16 predicted proteins | sample PEATcosm2014_Bin_44_FD_119774 | JGI IMG/M metagenome (GOLD analysis project Ga0181535, IMG submission 119774) | Peatland microbial communities from MTU Mesocosm Facility, Houghton, MI, USA - PEATcosm2014_Bin17_30_metaG | ecosystem: Environmental > Terrestrial > Soil > Wetlands > Peat | place... | reverse complement strand
TTCACCTGGGCGATCACCGCCCAGGGCGGCACCCATGTCTGCCTGCGCCGCGTCGACCCGGCGCTGATCTTCCAGCTCATCGTCGAGCACGGCGTGACCCACCTGTGTGGCGCTCCGGTGGTGCTGACCATGTTGATCCACGCGCCCGAAAGCGTGCGCCGCGACTTCGGCGGCCGCGCGGTGGACATCGCCACCGGCGGCGCCGCGCCGCCCTCGGTGGTGATCGAGGCGATGGAGAAGCTCGGCTTCACCGTTCACCACGTCTACGGGCTGACGGAAGTGTACGGGCCCATGACCTACTGCATCCGCCAGCCCGGTCACGAGAACCTGGAACCCGCCCGGCGCACTGCTTTCCTTGGCCGCCCGGGGGTGCCGCACCCGACCGCCGAGGATGCCACCGTGCTTGACGTCAACCTCGCGCCGGTGCCGGCGGACGGGCAGACCATCGGCGAGATCATGCTGCGCGGCAACACGGTGATGAAGGGCTATCTGAAGAACGCGAAAGCCACGCGGGCCGCTTTCGCCGGTGACTGGTTCCACTCCGGCGACCTCGGGGTCCGCCATCCCGATTCCTATCTCGAAGTGAAGGACCGCCTGAAGGACATCATCATCTCCGGCGGCGAGAACATTTCGTCGATCGAAATCGAGGAGGTGCTGTACCGCCATCCCGACATCATGGAGGCCGCCGTGGTGGCGCACCCCGACGAGAAATGGGGCGAGGTGCCGCACGCCTTCGTCACGCCGAAGGCAGCAGCCGAGGACCGTCTGACCGAAGCGGCGGTGATCGCCTGGTGTCGGGCCAACATGGCGCACTTCAAGGCCCCGCGGCACGTCAGCTTCGTGCAGCTTCCCAAGACCAGCACGGGCAAGATCCAGAAATACGCGCTCCGCCAGCGGATCGCCGAAGGGCTGCGCAAGTAGCGACGGGCGGTTCGGGCGGCCAGCCGGACTTGCTGGCGCAGCGGCGCGCTTCTACCGTCCCGGTTCGGAGGGATGCGAGGGATCGACCCATGCGTTCGGCAAGATGGCTCTGCACGATCGTTCTGGGGGCGGGCGTTCTGGGGGCGGCGGCGCCGGCGCGGGCGCAGAAGGCTGAGGACACGCTGCGCATCGTCTGGTGGGACCAGCTGCTCAACGTCAACCCGTACTACAACCAGCTCCGCAGCGGGCTGGTGGTGGCGCATCAGGCGTTCGACGGCCTGGTGGCGCGCGACCCGGAAACCTTCGCGATCAGGCCGCTGCTGGCCACCGCGTGGAAGTATGTCGACGACACCACGCTCGAACTGGAGCTCCGCAAAGGCGTGAAATTCGGGGACGGCAGCGCCTTCAGCGCCGACGACGTGGTCTACACCATCGACAGCATCCTGGCCGACAATCACCTGGCGGTGCCGGACAACTACGTCTGGCTCGCCGGCGCCGAGAAGATCGACGACTACAAGGTGCGCATCAAGCTCAAGCACGTCTTTCCGGCGGCAACCGAATACCTGGCCATGGTGCTGCCCATCCTGCCCAAGGCGTACCGCGAGCGGGTCGGCGCGGATGCCTACGACAAGCAGCCGCTGGGGGCGGGACCCTACAGGATCACCCACATCGAGGGGACGACACGGATCGATCTGGAGCGCTTCGAGGACTACTACGCCGCCAGCCCGAAGGGAAAGCCGGCGATCCGGTGGCTGCGGATCCACGAAGCGCCGGACGTCGCCACGGCGCAGAACGAGATGATCGACAACCAGGCCGACTGGACCTGGAACGTGCCGCCCGACGTCGCCGACAAGCTGGGTGCGATGCCCGGCATGCAGAGCACGCACGCCGAGACGATGCGGGTGAACTATCTGATGTTCGACGCCGCCGGGCGCACCGGGGCGGACAACCCGATGACCCGGCAGAAGGTGCGCCAGGCCATTGCCTATGCGATCGATCGCAACGCGATGGCCAAAAACCTCATGCAGGGCGGTTCGCGGGTTCCCGAGGCACCGTGCTACCCTAGCCAGTTCGGTTGCGACGGCGCCGCCGCGGTGCGCTATCCGTACGACCCGGCCCGCGCGAAGGCGCTGCTTACCGAGGCGGGCTATCCGAACGGCTTCTCGACCGAGGTGGTGTCGTTCCTGTTGCCGCCGTTCGAAGGCGCGGTGCAGGAATATCTCCGCGCGGTCGGCATCGACGCCAAAGTGACCCATCTGCAGGCCGAGGCGGCGGTCAGGCGCAACCTCGCGGGCACCGCCCCGCTGTATCTCGCCAACTGGGGCAGCTATTCCATCAACGATGTTTCGGCGTTCCTGCCGGAATTGTTCAGCGGCCAGCCCGAGGGCTTCAGCGGCGCTGACGACACGCGCGACGCCGCGCTGAAGAAACTGGTGGATGCCGGCGGCACCAGCACCAACCCCGACGAGCGGCGGAAGAACTACAGCGCGGCGATCAAGCTGGCGACCGAGCAGATGTATGTGCTGCCCATCATGACCAGCGTGCAGACTTACGTTGCCCGGAAAGAGGTGAACTTCAGGGCCTACCCGGACGAGCTGCCCCGTTTCTACCTGGCTACCTGGAAGTAACCGGGTTTCAGTAGCCCCGTCGCGGATCGACCCGGTTGGGCATGCTCCGCCCCTCCCGCCACGCCTGCAGGTTGGCAAAGAAAACGTCCAAACTCGCCGGGTTGTAGCTGATCGGGTCGTCGGTCGAGACGTGCGGCGTGATCAGCAGGTTCGGCGTGGTCCATAGCCGATGACCCGGCGGCAGCGGGTCGGGGTCGAACACGTCCAGCACCGCGCCGGAAAGTTCGCCCGCCTCCAGCAGGTCGGCCAGCGCCTCCTGGTCGAGCAGCGCGCCGCGGCCGACATTCACCACCGCGCCGCCGTGCGGCAGCAGCCCGAGCCGGCGGCGGCTCAGCAGGTTCCGGGTGGCCGGCAGCAGCGGACAGGCCAGCACCAGGAAGTCGGATTCCGGCAACACCGCATCCAGGTCGGCAATCGCCACCACGCGGTGAAAATCCGGGTGCGGCTCGGCGCGGGTGCGCACGCCCGTGGTGCGCACGCCGAGCGCGCGGGCGGCGCGGGCAACCGCCGAGCCGAGATCGCCGGCGCCCACCACGGTGGCATGCCGCCCGCCGATCGGCGGCACGTAATGCGGTGCCCAAAGCTGGCGGCGCTGGGCATCGGCAAAAGCGGGTACGCGCGCGTTCAGCATGAGCAGCGCCATTGCCGCGTAGTCGGCCATCTTGGTGCCGTGCACACCGCGGTTGTTCACCAGCACCAGCCGCGGCGGCAGCCAGTCGAACGGCATGAGCCTGTCCAATCCAGCCGCGGTGCAGAACAGAATGCGCAAATTCGGCGCCGCGAACGGCAGCAGCGTGCGCACCGTGCCGGGCTGGGCGATCAGCACCTCGGCCGTAGCGATGGCGGCGGCGAACCCGGCGGCATCGGCGCCGAAACTGACACGATGCCCGGTTTCGCCGGCCCGGGCACAGGCGGCGTTCCATTGCGCCGGGGTGATGGCGAACAGGTCGTCCGCGGAGGGATTCTGGATATGGATGCGCATGCCGCTACCGTGCCACGCGATCGAACGGATCGCCAGCAGCGGCGGCGTCCGCAAACACCGGGGGCTCTGGCTTTTGACAACCGGCCATGGCATCCATGATGATGTCGCGCGCAGGCGTGCGGCCGAGCGAATGAACAGAAGTTAACCGCGGGGAATGGTCGGCACGTCATGGTCTCGTCTATCGTCACGATGTCGCGAGCAAAGTGGTCCCGGCCCGGAGCCCAGCCATGAACTACGAAGCCTTTTTCGGCCAGCAACTCGATGGCCTGCGCGGCGAGGGTCGCTACCGGGTGTTTGCCGATCTGGAACGCCGGGCCGGGGCGTTTCCGAGCGCCACCCACCACCGCGAGCACGGTGAGGCCAAGGTCACGGTCTGGTGCTCGAACGACTATCTCGGCATGGGGCAGCATCCCGGCGTGCTGGCGGCGATGCACGCGGCGCTGGACCGCTGCGGCGCCGGCGCCGGCGGCACGCGCAACATCTCGGGCACCAACCACTACCACGTGCTGCTCGAGCGCGAACTCGCCGACCTGCACGCCACCCAGGCGGCGTTGCTGTTCAACTCGGGCTACATGTCCAACTGGGCGACGTTGTCGACGCTGGCTGGCCGCGTGCCGGGCTGCGTGGTGTTTTCCGACGCGCTGAACCATGCCTCGATGATCGAGGGCATGCGCCACAGCCGCGCCGAAATACGCATCTTCGCCCACAACGATCCTGCCGACCTCGACCGCAAGCTGGCCGGGATCGATGCCGACCGGCCCAAGCTGGTGGCCTTCGAGTCGGTCTATTCGATGGACGGCGACATCGCCCCGATCGCCGCGTTCTGCGACGTGGCCGACAAGCACAACGCGATGACCTACCTCGACGAGGTGCATGCCGTCGGCATGTATGGCGCGCGCGGCGGCGGCGTGTCGGAACGCGAGGGGGTGGCGCACCGGCTGACCGTGATCGAGGGCACGCTCGGCAAGGCGTTCGGCGTGATGGGCGGCTACATCGCCGGCTCGCGCGCGGTCTGCGACTTCGTGCGCAGCTTTGCCTCGGGCTTCATCTTCACGACCTCGCTGCCGCCCGCGGTGGCCGCCGGCGCGATCGCCAGCATCCGCCACCTCAAGGCCAGCGACGCCGAGCGGCAAGGCCAGCGCGACCGCGTGGCCACCCTGCGCCGCCGGCTGGACGAGGCCGGCGTGCCGCATCGGGACAACCCGAGCCACATCGTGCCGGTGATGGTGGGCGACCCGGTGATCTGCAAGCAGATCAGTGACCTGCTGCTGGATCACTACGGAATCTATGTGCAGCCGATCAACTACCCGACCGTGCCGCGCGGCACCGAACGCCTGCGGCTGACGCCGTCGCCGCTGCACAGCGACGCCGACATCGAGCACCTGGTGGCGTCGCTGTCGGCCATCTGGGAGCAGTTCAGCCTGCGGCGGGCGGCCTGATCGCGGGTAAGGCGCTCATACCTCGATCACGACCTTCTGGTAGAAATTGCCGAAATACCCGGTGCGGGAAACGATGCGGTCGCGGTGCGACTCGGGCAGCCAGGTCTCCACGGGCTGCGACCACAAATCCGGCGCGAACGGCTCCAGCACGCTCAATACCGGGTGCCAGATGTATTTCAGCGGATGCCAGAACGCCGGCCTGGCGAAATCGATGATGACCAGCTTGGCGCCCGGCTTCGCCACCCGCAGCGCCTCTCGCAAGGTTGCCTCGCGCACCTCCCGCGGCATTTCGTGCAGCAGGAAGAACAGCAGGACGCGGTCGTAGAGCGAGTCGGGAATCCGCAGCATGGCGCTGTTCATGCGCAACAGTCGCACCGGCGCGCTTTCGGGCAGCTTGGCCTGCAGGTTGTCCAGTTGCGCGGGCAGCACATCCACCACGTCGAGCTGCGACCCCGGCGGAACCCGGGCCGCCAGGCGTGTCGTCAGGTCGCCATAGACGCAGGCCACCTGCAGGGTCCGCCCCGGCAGCGACGGCCCCATCTCGCTCACCGCCGCGTCCCGCATCGTGAGGTACTTGCCCCACAGGATCAGGTTCACCAGCCAGGGGCGCTCGAACACCCACACGGCGCGCGGATGCTCGTAGAAGCACCAATAGTACTTGCTCAGGTACTGGGGTATCGGCGGCACCGCATCGTCACTCCCGGGCAGCAACGTGTTCATGGGCCCTCGGGGCAGCGGCCCCAGCAGCGCGTCGGTTTCGAGGGCGGACGATTGCATCCGGCATCTCCAGTTTCGCCCGAGGGTCGGATCCACCTTCCCCGCGCCACACGATTTTGCGAGCAACCCGGCGGAATGAGAACCCCCATCCGCGCAAGGGGCAGGTCAGCGGCCACCGCACGACAGCGCGTGCGTCTGTGTCACCCCGGCCTCACCGGATTGCAACCAGCCGGTGCCCGGACCATGCTTGGCCCCGGATAAAGAGGGATTCCGCATGACCTATCCGCCGGAAGCATGGGTCGGCATTGGCGCGGCGACAACTCCGGTCTTCTCCCGGGACGGACGCACCATCTGGCACCTGCGCGGGGCCGGACTGCCCCAGGTCTGGGCCATGGACCGTGATGGCGGCAACCCCCGTCCGGTCACCGACCACGGCGAAAAAACCTGGAAGCTCAGCCGCTCGCCGGCCGATGAGCGGGTGCTCTGGGCGGTCGATGCCGGCGGCGACGAACGCCACCAGCTTTACCTGCGCGAGGCCGACGGCAGCGTCCGCCAGCTCACGGACGCGCCCCACGTCATCCATGAATTCGGCTGCTGGGCGCCGGACGGGTCGTCCATCGCCTTTGCCGCCAACGACCGCGACGAAAGGTTTTTCGACATAATCATTATTAACCTGACGACCGGCGAGCGGCGTCGCGTCCTCCAGGGAGAGCACATCGTCACCGCCCCGGCCTGGAGCCCCGCCGCCCGCCCGGGGCCGGCCATGCTGGTCGTGCACGAGGATTTTTCCACCGCCGACCAGCGCCTGTACCTGCTCGACATCGCCACCGGCGCGGTGGCCGCGGTGCCGCGCACGGTGCCCACCCGCTATGCCTCGGTGCGATGGGACAGCACCGGCGCGGCGCTGCTGGCACTGACCGACGCCGACGGCAGCGATTTCATGCGGCTCTGCCGCATCGACCCGGCCACCGGCGCGGCCACCCCCATCCATGCCGCCCCCGGGCGCGACGTGGAGGCCTGGTCGCTCTCGCCGGACGGCACGACGCTCGCCACCGTCGAGAACGACCGCGGCTACGCCCACCTGCGTGTCGGCCCGATGGGCGGCGACCGGCCCGAGCTTGCCGGCCTGCCCGAGGGTGTCATCGCCGACCTGGCCTGGGCGCCGGACAATTCTGCTCTCGCCTTCAGTGTCACCGGGCCGGCCGCGCCGGCCGGCATCTGGCTGTGGGATGCCGCCACCGCTGCCGTTCGGCCGCTCTGGCGACCCGACCCGAAGGCGGAAGCGGGCATCGACCCCGCCACCTTCATCGCCCCCGGCCTGGTGGAATGGCAAAGTTTCGACGGGCGGCTCATTCCCGGCTTCTATGCCGCCCCGCGCGGCCCGGTGCCCACCGGCGGCTGGCCGGCCGTGGTGTGGGTGCATGGCGGTCCGGCCGCGCAGACCCGTGCCAATTTCCGCCCCGACATGCAGATGCTGCTGGACCGGGGGTTCGCCATTCTCATGCCCAACATGCGGGGTTCCACCGGGTACGGCCGCGCCTACATGGAGGCCGACGAGGTCGACAAACGCCCGGACTACCTGCGCGATCTGCAAGCCGGCCGCGAGTGGCTCGCCGCCCGGCCCGAGATCGACGCCAGCCGCATCGGCATCATGGGCCAGTCCTATGGCGGCTGGGCGGTGCTGGCGGCGATCACCCTGCAACCCACCCTCTGGCGCGCGGCCTGCGACTATTACGGCATCGCCGACTTCGTCACCCTGCTGGAGCGCACCAGCCCGTGGCGGCGCGACCACCGCGCCCGCGAATACGGTTTTCCGGGCGCCGACGACGCGCTGTTCGACCGCATCTCGCCGCTGCGCCACGTGGCCAACGTCACCGCGCCCTTGCTTGTCCTGCACGCCGACCGCGACCCGCGCGTGCCGATGAATGAATCCGAGATTTTTGTCCGCGCCATGCGGGAGCGGCAGAAACCGGTCCGCTACGAGCGTTTCACCTGGGCCGGCCACGGCTTCAACGCGCCCGACCATCGTCGCCGCGCCTGGCGCGCGGTGGCGGAACACTTTACCACCCACCTGGGGAAAGGTTCCTGACGCGGCGCTCGCCGTCCGTTCGTCAGTTCAAGCGCGACCGAAGCTGTTCCACCGCGCTGCGCGTGTGCATGGCCAGCTCGCCTTGCGGCGCCAGGAGCAAAAAGCGTTCGTAGCAGCGCAGCGCCGCCGCCACGTGGTCGAGCCGCTGGTTCAGCAGTCCGGCCTCGCGCCACAGCCCGGTGGCTTCGGGGGCAAAGCGCAGCATATCCTCGGTGCAGGATAGCGCGCCGGTCACGTCGCCGGCAGCGAGGCGGCGCAGCTTGATGTTGTTCTGCAGCCGCAGCAGGACCGCGCGCGACGACATCGGCGCCAGCAGGCCGGACCGCAGTTCGGCCTGCGGTCCCTCGACCGCCTTGAGCAGCCGCCGCAGCGCGCTGACCCCGAGCGGCGTGCCGCCGGCGAAGACGTCGAGCACCGCGGTGGTGGTCCCCTCCAGGCCGAGCAGGAAATGACCAGGAAAGTCGATGCCGTGCGCCGCCCAGCCGGCCGCGCGGGCGGCGTGCAGCCAGATGACGCCGAGCGCCACCGGCAAGCCGCGCCGGCGCTCGATGACCTGGATCAGATTGGCGTTGTGCGGGCTGTCGTAGTCCGCCTCCGCGGCGCCGCTGTAGCCGTGCCGGGCCGAAATCAGCAGCGCCAGCACGCCCGCGCGGGTGGCGATGTCGTCTTCCGGCACGCCGCTGGCGAGCGCCACCGCCTCGCGCGCCAGCACCGACAGATGCCGCCGGGCGGCCTGCCAGTCGGCATCGGGCGCGTCGATGCGGGCGAGTTGCAGGGCCGCTTCGGCGATGTCGATCTCGGCATCGGGCAGTTGTCCGACGGCATCCAGCGCGGTGCGGGGGTCGATCATCGGCCGGCCGGTGGTGGCGTTGCCCGCGCGGTCAGGCGTCGCTGACCCCAGCGCCGGCTGGCTCGGGCACGTACAGGGAAGACCCCTTCTCGCGGAAGGCGGCGCTCATCTGCTGCATCCCCGCCATCCGCTGCGTATCGGCGCGGATGTCCTGGCTGATCTTCATCGAACAGAACTTGGGTCCGCACATGCTGCAGAAATGCGCCACCTTGTGGGCGTCCTTCGGCAGCGTTTCGTCGTGGAACAGCCGCGCCGTGTCAGGGTCGAGGCCGAGGTTGAACTGGTCCTCCCAGCGGAACTCGAAGCGCGCCCGGCTGATCGCGTCGTCGTGCAGCCGCGCCGCCGGGTGCCCCTTCGCCAGGTCGGCGGCGTGGGCGGCGATCCGGTAGGTGATGACGCCGGTCTTCACGTCGTCGCGGTTGGGCAGGCCCAGATGCTCCTTCGGCGTGACGTAGCAGAGCATCGCGGTGCCGAACCAGCCGATCATCGCCGCCCCGATGGCCGAGGTGATGTGGTCGTATCCCGGCGCGATGTCGGTCACCAGCGGGCCAAGCGTGTAGAACGGCGCCTCGCCGCACTCGCTCAGTTGCTTGTCCATGTTGATCTTGATCTTGTGCATCGGCACGTGGCCGGGGCCTTCGATCATCACCTGGCAGCCCTTGTCCCAGGCGATTTTCGTCAGCTCGCCCAGCGTCTCCAGCTCGGCGAACTGGGCGCGGTCGTTGGCATCGGCGTTGCTGCCGGGACGCAGCCCGTCGCCGAGGGAGAAACTGACATCGTATTTGCGCATGATGTCGCAAATGTCGGCGAACCGCTCGTAGAGGAAACTCTCGCGATGGTGCGCCAGGCACCAGCGCGCCATGATCGAACCGCCGCGGCTGACGATGCCGGTGACCCGCCTGGCGGTCAGCGGCACGTAGGCGAGCCGCACGCCGGCATGGATGGTGAAGTAGTCGATGCCCTGCTCGGCCTGCTCGATGAGGGTATCCTTGAACACCTCCCAATCCAGCTTGTCGGGATCGCCGCCGACCTTTTCCAGCGCCTGGTAGATCGGCACGGTGCCGATCGGCACCGGCGAATTGCGGATGATCCAGGAGCGGATGTTGTGGATGTTCCGGCCGGTGGACAGGTCCATGACCGTGTCGGCGCCCCAGCGGATCGCCCAGACCAGTTTTTCCACCTCGTCGGCGGCCGAGGAGGTGACGGCGGAATTGCCGATGTTGGCGTTGATCTTGACGAGGAAATTGCGGCCGATGATGACCGGCTCGAGTTCCGGGTGGTTGATGTTGGCCGGAATGATGGCGCGACCCGCGGCAACCTCGGCGCGAACGAATTCCGCGGTGATGAAGGGCGGAATGGCGGCGCCGAAATCCTCGCCGTCGGCACGCCGTTCCTCCGCGCCCTCGACCATCTGCGCCCGGCCGAGGTTCTCGCGGTGGGCGATGTAGACCATCTCCTCGGTGACGATGCCGGCGCGGGCGAACTCGAACTGGGTCACCGGCGCCCCGGCGATGCCGCCGAGGATGGTGCGCTGGGCCGGGCATTCCGGCACCAGCTTGTCGTCGCCGATATTGCCGTTGTCCTCCGGTTTCACCGCACGAGCGGCGAGGGGGGCAAAGCCGCGGCGCGCGATCCAGGGGGAGCGCAACGGCGCCAGTCCCGCCTCGAGATCGATGCGCGTGGCCGGGTCGGTGAACGGACCGGAGGTGTCGTAGATGCGGAACGGCGGTTCGTTCGCGGTCGGGTGCAGGTCGATCTCGCGGAACGGCACCAGGATGTCGGGCCGGCCGGCCGGGCTGGAATAGATCTTGCGGCTGCCGATGACAGGGCCGGTGGTGACGGCGGCGGGCTTCTGTTGGACGGTCACGGGAGGACTCCCCTTCTTCGTGTGGGTGTCCGGCGGAAGGGGGGGCGTGCCGATTCCCGTCCCTACGCCGGCGCGACCCGGATCAGGTTCAAAGGGTCACCGCGCGGCACCTGCCGTGGCGGTATCTCAGCCCCCTGCCGGGGCTCCCCTCGGAGACAAGTAAAGTGTGGCGGGGTCGGCCGGCTGTCAACCGCCGCGCGTCACGCCAGCCAGCCGGTTGGGCACGCCGAACGCAGATCAGCCGCCCGCCTGGCGCTCCAGCATGCGCCCGAGCGGCCGGCCGCCGAACAGGTGCACATGCAGATGCGCCACCTCCTGCCCGCCATGTTCGCCCATGTTGACCAGCAACCGGTAGCCGGCCTCCTCGAGGCCGAGCTGCTTTGCCACCGCGCCCACGGCACGCCAGAACCCGGCGATCTCGGCCTCGCTGGCACGGGCGGTGAAATCGGCGATGGAAACCCACGAACCCTTGGGGATCACCAGCACATGCACCGGCGCCTGCGGCGAGATGTCGTGAAAGGCCAGCGCCCACGCGTCCTCGTAGACCTTCCGGCAGGGAATCTCGCCGCGCAGGATGCGCGCGAAGATGTTCTGCTCGTCATAGGCACCCAGGCCGCTGACCGGCATCGTCCGTCCTCCACAATGCTGCCTGCGCATCCTGGGCAATGGCGTGAAAAAAGGCCAGAGCCCGGGCCTTGCTCCAGCCGATCATCTCAGGGGATTTTGGCAGTGCCCATGCCAAGGGTCAGCGGCAGTGCGCGCGCCCGGGAGGCCTTCTCGGCGATGCCGGAAATGCCTTCGCGCCGGTGCAACTCGGCCCAGACTTCCTCCGGCCGCACCCCGGCATCCACCCACATGACGATCAGGTGGTAGAGCACGTCGGCGCTCTCGGCCACCAGCGCGTGGTGGTTGCCGAGAGCCGCCTCGATCAGGCATTCCACCGCCTCCTCGCCAAATTTCTGGGCGATCTTGGCGGAGCCGCGCGACAGCAACCGGGCGGAGTGGCTCAGTGTCGGATCGGCGTCGCGCCGGCTCGTCACCACCGACCACAACCGATCGAGCACGGCCGGGGAGACGCCGGCCGTCGGCGGCGAGGATGGCAGCAGCGGCGCGCGGGCCCGTATCGGCGGGGCAGCCGGCTTGGCGATCCGTCGTCCGACCGTCTTCTTTTTCACCCCGCCCTTCTTGATGCCGCGCTCGGGCTTGGATTTGAGTTTGGACTTGGGGGTGGCCTTCTTGGTCGGTTTCGCCATGCGTGCGCCCTCAGGCCGCCCGCGCCACGGGCCGCGGCAGCCGCACCGGCAGCCCCGCGGCAGCCAGCGCCGCCTTCACCTCGGCGATGGAAAACGTGCCGAAATGGAATACGCTCGCCGCCAGCAGCCCGGTGGCGCCAGCGCGAGCGCCATCGACGAAATGTGGCAGCTCGCCGACCCCGCCCGAGGCGATCACCGGCACCCGCACCGCGCCGCATACCGCGCGCAACTGCTCGAGGTCGAACCCCAAGCCGGTGCCGTCGCGATCCATGCTGGTCAGCAGGATTTCACCGGCACCCAGCGCCACCACCTGGCGGCACCACGCAACCGCGTCGATGCCGGTGTCGCGCCGGCCGCCATGGGTGAACACGTGCCAGCGCCCGGGCCCGGCCAGCTTGGCATCCACCGCCACCACCACGCACTGGCTGCCGAACTTGCGGGCGGCCTCGCCCACCAGTGCGGGGCGGGCGACGGCGGCCGAGTTGATGCTGCACTTGTCGGCGCCGGCCAGCAGCAGGCGGCGCATGTCCTCAATGGAGCGGATGCCGCCGCCCACGGTCAGCGGCAGGAACACCCGGGCCGCCGTGCGCGATACCACGTCCAGGATGGTGTCGCGGTTCTCGTGGCTGGCGGTGATGTCGAGGAAACACAATTCGTCGGCGCCGGCGGCGTCGTACACCGCGGCCTGCTCGACCGGATCACCCGCATCGCGCAGCGAGACGAAGTTGACACCCTTGACCACCCGTCCGTCCTTGACGTCCAGGCACGGAATGACACGCAGTTTCAGCACAATAAATCCCCTCGGGGTCGGCTTCTGCGCCGTTCCGTCGCGTCGGTGCAAGCAAAGATCACACAGGTCAGGGTGCTATTACTGAAACCCGCCTCGACAACTTGCGAAGTGATCCGGTCAGCTCGCCAGCAGGGCAAGCGCCTCGCGCACATCCACGCGCCCGTCGTAGAGCGCGCGGCCGACGATCACGCCGTCGATCAGCCCCGGCCCGTCGGACCTCGCGGCCCGCTTCAGCGCCGCCAGGTCGTCGATGCCACCGACCCCGCCCGAGGCGATGACCGGGGTGGAAATCTGCGAGGCGAGGTCGATGGTCTGTTCGAGGTTGAGTCCGCACAGCATGCCGTCGCGGCTGATATCAGTATAGATGATCGCCGCGGCACCAGCGTCTTCAAAACGTAATGCGAGGTCGAGTGCCCGCATCGTCGAGGTTTCGGCCCAGCCCTCGGTGGCGACGAAGCCATCCCGCGCGTCGATGCCGACGGCAACGCGGCCGGGGTGGGCGCGGCAGGCCTGCCGCACGAGAAGCGGATTCTTGGCCGCGGCGCTGCCCAGGATGACCCGCCGCACGCCCGCCGCCAGCCAGGCCTGGATGCCGGCAAGGTCGCGGATGCCGCCGCCGAGCTGCACCGGGATGGTCACGCTTGCCAGGATGGCACGCACCGCATCCGCGTTCACCGGCCGGCCGGCGAAGGCGCCGTTGAGATCGACCACATGCAGCCAGCGGCAGCCGGCATCCTGCCAGGCCCGCGCCTGCGCCCCGGGATCCACGGAATACACCGTGGAATCCGCCATCTCGCCGCGGCGCAGGCGCACGCAGGCGCCGTCCTTGAGGTCGATGGCGGGATACAGTTTCAGCGCCATCAGCCGATCCGCCCGCCGGGCTGCAGCAGCTTGAAGTAGTAGACGCCGCGCACGGTGCGCCCGGCCACCCGTGCATAGGCCGGATGGATGCCCCAGCGGATGTAGCCGAGCGACTCGTACATCGCGATCGCCGCCGCCTGGGTCTCGCGCACGTCCAGGTTCAGCACCTGGTAGCCGAGCGCCCGCGCGCCCTCCTCCACCCGCTCGGTGAGCAGCCGGGCCAGGCCGTGGCCGCGGGCGTAAGGGGCGATGAAGGCGTGCATCAGCGTGGCGGCGAAGGCCTGCGCCTCGTTGTTGCGGGGGGGCCGCACCAGTTGCGCCGAGCCGACGATGACGCCGTCCATGCGGGCCAGGTAGAGCGAGCGCTCGGGCACCAGCAGGAGGCCCTTGAAATAACGCTCCAGCGCCTTCCGTCCGGGCGGGCTGACCCAGCCGAACCCGCCCCCGTCGATGATGGCGGCGTCGGCGGATTCGCACAGCGCGGCGAGGTCGTCGCCGCTGAATGCGGCGGCACGCTCCACGGTCAGAACGGGTTGCGGGACAGCCGCGGGGTCGGCCATGCTATGGCTTCCAGCGCAGAAAGTTGCCGAGGATGCGCAGGCCGACGTCCTGGCTCTTTTCGACGTGAAACTGGGTGCCGGCGCGGTTGCCGCGGGCGACCATGGCGACGACCTCGCCGCCGTATTCGGTGGTGGCGATGCATTCCGCCCGGTCACCGCCGGCCAGCGCGTAACCGTGCACGAAATAGGCGTGATCGCCCGGCAGCAGCCCGTCCAGCAAAGGGTGCGCGCCCGGCCTGAAGATCAGTTCGTTCCAGCCCATCTGCGGCAGGCGCAGCCCGCCCGCGGGGGCCATGGCGGCGATTTCGCCACGGATCCAGGCGAAGCCGGGGGTCACCGCGTGCTCCAGCCCGCGCTCGGCCATCAACTGCATGCCGACGCAGATGCCGAGGAACGGTTTGCCGCCGCCCACGCCTTCGAGCACCGCCTCGCGCAGTCCGGGGATGGCCGCGAGGCCGGCGGCGCAGTCGGCGAAGGCGCCCTGGCCGGGCAGCACGATACGGTCGGCGCGGGCCACCGCGTCGGGATCGGCGGTCACCTCAACCGTGGCGGCGATCCCGTCCCGCTCGGCGGCCAGCGCCAGCGCACGCGAGGCCGAGGCGAGGTTGCCGCTGCCGTAGTCGATCACCGCAACCCTCACGCCATCGCCTCCCGCGCAAGCTCCGGCTGCTGGTCGAACAGCCGCACCGCCGCGTCCTCGCCGGTTCTCCCGCTCACCACATGGGCGAGCGTGAAGCCGCGCCGCGACAGCGACCAACGCCGGCAATCCTGGCCGAACAGGCCGAGCAGCCAGACCAGCGCCGCCGCCAGCACGCCGTGCAGCGCCGGGGTCGCGGCCGCCATCGCGGCCTGGGCGCACAGCACCAGCACGCCGGGGATCCAGGCGCGATAGGCCAACAGCCAGAACGGGCCGAACAGCGCCGCCCCCCAGGAGAATGCCTCCGGCACCAGCACCGGCGCGGTGCCTGGGCGCAGGTGAACGGTCCAGGTCTTCACAGCGACCCTTTGGTGGATGGAATGGCCCCACCGGCGCGCGGGTCGGGTTCGACGGCCATGCGCAAGGCACGCGCCACCGCCTTGAAGCAGGCCTCGGCAACGTGGTGCGCGTTGCTGCCGGCCTTTTGCGTCACGTGCAGGGTGAACAGCCCGTTGAACGCCAGCGCGCGGAAAAACTCCTCGAACAACTCGCAGTCCATGGCGCCGACCTTGTCGCGGGCAAAGGCGACGTCCCAGGCCAGGAAGGCGCGGCCGGACAGATCGATGGCGGCCTCGGCCAGGGCTTCGTCCATCGGCACCACGGCGTGCCCGAAGCGGCGGATGCCGCGCTTGTCGCCGAGCGCCTGGACCAGCGCCTGGCCGAGCACGATGCCGACATCCTCGGTGGTGTGGTGGAAATCGATGTGCAGGTCGCCCTTCGCCCGCGCGGTCAGGTCGAACAGGCCGTGCCGCGCGAACGAGGTGAGCATGTGGTCGAGGAAGCCGATACCGGTGTCGATCTCGCCATGGCCCGATCCGTCCAGGTCGAGGGTGACGGAAATGTCCGTCTCCGACGTGGTGCGGGTCAGACTGGCGGTGCGGGCGGGATGAGTGACCATGGAGCGCAGCACTAGCCGAAACGGCCTCGCGAAGGAAGTTTTGCGGTATGGCATCCGCCAACCGGGGGGGCTGGCACGAGTTTTCCGCCCGTCAGCCCGGCAGGGGGCGCATGTGCCTTGATTGCCGTCAAACAGTGGGCCATCTCCCGTGACCATGCAGAACCAACTTTCCTCCGGCGCCGTTCCCGACCCGATCGGCTGGCACGGCACCACCATCCTGTGCGTCCGCCGCGGCGGACAGGTCGCGATGGCCGGCGACGGCCAGGTCACGCTCGGCCAGACCATTATCAAGGGCAACGCTCGCAAGGTGCGCCGGATCGGCCCGGGCGATGCCATTCTGGCCGGCTTCGCCGGGGCCACCGCGGATGCCTTCACCCTGCTGGAGCGACTCGAGGCCAAGCTGGAGCGTTTTCCGGGGCAGTTGGAACGCGCCTGCGTCGAGTTGGCCAAGGACTGGCGGACCGACCGCTACCTGCGCCGGCTGGAGGCGATGATGGCGGTGGCCGACCGCGACCGCTCCTTCACCCTCACCGGCAACGGCGATGTGCTGGAGCCCGAGGATGGCATCATCGCGATCGGGTCGGGCGGCAATTTCGCCCTCGCCGCGGCGCGGGCGCTGATCGCGGTGCCCGACCTCTCGGCCGAGGAAGTGGCCCGGCGGGCGATGAAGATCGCCGGCGATATCTGCGTCTATACGAATCATTCGGTCGTCGTCGAGACGATCGTCTAGAGTGGGATGACTTCTGAATAGGCGAAGTCATCCCGCTCTAGCCCTTTGTTTGATCGCGTGATTCAGACCTCCGGCGATGCCGCCTCCGGTCATCACGCTCTAGGACGGATCATGGAAGCCCCGACTTTCTCGCCCCGCGAAATCGTTTCCGAACTCGATCGCTTCATCGTCGGCCAGAACGACGCCAAGCGGGCCGTTGCCATCGCGCTGCGCAACCGCTGGCGGCGCCAGCAACTGCCCGAGGCACTGCGCGAGGAGGTGGTGCCGAAGAACATTCTCATGATCGGGCCGACGGGCTGCGGCAAGACCGAGATCGCCCGCCGCCTGGCGCGGCTCGCGCAGGCGCCGTTCCTCAAGGTGGAAGCGACGAAATTCACCGAGGTCGGCTATGTCGGCCGCGACGTCGAGAGTATCGCGCGCGACCTGGTGGAAGTGAGCATCACCATGCTGCGCGAGGCGTCGCGGCGCGAGGTGCAGGCCAAGGCCGAGACCAACGCCGAGGAACGCCTGATCACCGCGCTGTGCGGCGAGCACGCGGCGGCGGATACCCGCTCGAAATTCCGCCACATGCTGCGCAGCGGCGAGCTGGAACAGAAGGAGGTCGAGGTGGCGGTGGCCGAATCGTCCTCGACGCCGATCGGCCAGCTCGACATTCCCGGCATGCCGCCGGGACAGATGATCAACCTGGGCGACATGATGAAGGGCATGTTCGGC
>Ga0181535_10003902_pt1 | contig 17003 bp, 13 predicted proteins | sample PEATcosm2014_Bin_44_FD_119774 | JGI IMG/M metagenome (GOLD analysis project Ga0181535, IMG submission 119774) | Peatland microbial communities from MTU Mesocosm Facility, Houghton, MI, USA - PEATcosm2014_Bin17_30_metaG | ecosystem: Environmental > Terrestrial > Soil > Wetlands > Peat | place... | reverse complement strand
GGGCGAGGCGCTCTCAAGCGCCACCGGCTTGTCGAGGAACGGATTCGGCTTCAGCCGCGACAGCCAATCGATCGCGTTCTTCAGGCCGCCGGGAATCGAATAATTGTACTCCGGCGTGACGACGATCACGCCGTCCGCTTTGGCGATCGCCTCGCCCATCGCCGCGACCGGCGTCGGGATCCCCAGCGCTTCGACGTCGCCGTCGTAGATCGCAAAGTCGCCGATCGAGCCGAGCGGTTCGATCGTCACGCCCGCCGGCGCGAGGGCGGGCAGGGCGCGCGCGACCGCGGCGTTGTACGAGCCGCGCCGCAGGCTGCCGAGCAGGACGACGAAATGCAGGGGATCAGCGACGGACATGAACGGCCTCCTCGCGGGATAAGCTCGAGCGGCGCCGGCGCGCGCAGCCTGGTTCTAGGTCCGCTATCCAAAGCCGACTATCGCCGTCAATGCAACGCCGACGCCGCCGACCGGTTCCGATTGGCGCGCCGGCGCCGTTCGCCTAGTCTCCGCCGCGAGTCTGGCTTGCGGGGAAAGCGCCGATGTTCGCCTTGACTGATCTCTTCTCCGTCGCCGACCGCGTCGCGCTGGTCACCGGCGGCGCGACGGGCCTGGGGCGCATCTGCGCCGAAGCGCTGCTGTCGGCCGGGGCGCGCGTCTTCATCGCTTCGCGCAAGGCGGAAGCGTGCCAGGCGGCGGCGCGCGAGCTTTCGGCGATCGGACCCTGCGAGGGTTTTGGCGGCACGGTGGCGGACGAGGCCGGCGTCGCCGCGCTCGCCGGAGACGTTCGCGCGCGCACGGACAAGCTGCACATCCTGGTCAACAACGCCGGCGTGTCGTGGGGCGCGCCGCTCGCGACCTATCCGTGGAAGGCGTGGGAACGGGTGATGGCCGTCAACGTCGCCGGACTGTTCACGCTGACGCGCGATCTTGCGCCGTTGCTGTTCGCCGCCGCTTCGGCCGAGCGGCCGGCGACGGTCGTCAACGTCGGCTCGGTGATGGGCTCGGTCACCCAGGCGGGAAACGCCTACGCCTATTCGGCGTCGAAATCGGCGGTCCACCATCTCACCCGCATCCTCGCCGCCGAGTTCGCGCCCAGGCAGGTCACGGTCAACGCGATCGCGCCGGGGCCGTTCGCGACCAACATGACCCGCTTCGCCGTCGGCGACGAAGCCGGCGCGGCGCGCAGCGCCAGAGCCGTGCCGATCGGGCGGCTCGGCCGGCCGGAGGACGTCGCCGGGACGCTGCTCTACTTCGCCGGCCGCGGCGGCGCCTACACCACCGGGGCGATCGTCCCGGTCGACGGCGGTGGTTCCGTCTTCGCCCCGCCGCCGCTGTTCGGCGAGCGCGGTTGAGCGCGGCGCATTCCGTGCCGGCGCCGATCGCGATCGCCGCTCTCGCCGCACGAACGGCGGACCCGTTATGACGCGACGATCGAGATCGAAGGCGCGGAATCGAAGGCGCTGACAAGCCGGCGCTGGTCGCGCGACGGCTGACGACGCTGGAGACGCGGGAGAAGGGCGGCGGCGGATGAGAGTGCGACAATTCGCCTCTCTCGAAATTGAACGTAGTAAAATCAAAGGCGAGGCTCGCATTTCCAGTTGAGCGAAACGCGCGCGTCGGAATCGATCGTCCGCAAGGACACGAAAATTATCCGTCTACTAACCATTTGCTGGCGCCATTCAGCCATGACGCATCGATCCGTTTGGGCGCATGCCCGGGGTCGAAGGCATGACGCCGAGCGTCCGGATTGAGTTCGACCCTGTATAGCCGCGTTGCAGTGGATTTTGCACGAAAATCCGGCGCGAACGATTCGGGGAAATAGTTCTGGGCGCGCGACGTCGTCATGGCCTGGACAGTCAGTCACGCATTGGCGACGCAGATCGTCTGTGGGGTAGATTGTGTTTAGTCGGCTGAAAATTGCGTCGAAGCTGCTCCTCGGATTTGGCGCGCTTCTGTCGCTGATCGCCTGCCTCGCCGCCTTCGCCGCGATCAGCGGCGCCAAATTCGATGGTTCGCTCGAAGACTTCGCCAGGCGCAAGAGCCACGAAGTGCTGGATCAGCGCGCTGAGAAACGTTTCGAGGAGGCGCGCACGGACGCTTGGATTGCGCTGGCGACGGGCGATCAGGACAGCTGGACGAAATCGGACGAGGCGATGAAAGTCGCAGAAGGTTATCTCGACTCGCTCGCCAAGACGACAAAAGACCCAGGCCGACAAGCCAAGGTTCGCCAATGGATCGAGTTGGTCCAGAACTACAAGCAAGCGACGAGCGCATTCCGATCGTTTCATGGGCAAAACGACGCCTTGAACGCGCCAGAAGCCAAGGCGGTTGCAGCCAATGCGCTCAAGATCGGCGCCGACATCGCGAACCTCAGTCGGGGGCTCTCGGACGAATACGAAGCCGCCGCCAACCTGACCGAGTCTGATGCGCGGGCGTCGACTGGGCTGCTCCTCCGTCTCGCCGCGAGCGTCGGCGGCGTGAGCCTTCTGATCGGCTTGTCCCTTTCCCTGCTGATCGCTCAAAGCATCAGGCGACCGATCGTCAAGCTGACCGACGCCATGAGCGCCCTCGCGGCAGGCGATCTGAACGTTTCGATCGCCGGTGCGTCCAACGGCACCGAAATCGGCGAGATGTCCAAGGCTGTGCTCGTGTTCAAGGAGGCGGCGATCGAGAATGCGCGCCTCGAAGTCGAGGCGGCCGATCATCGCGCCCGGGCCGAAGGCGAGCGCGCTCGCAACGAGCAGGCCGAGCGAGAGGCGATCGAACGCGAACGCGCTGTCGTCGCCCGCTCCATCGGCGCCGCGATGTCCGAGCTCGCGGCGAAAGATCTCACCTATCGCCTGCCCGCCGATATTCCTGAAGCCTATCTGCAACTGCGAGCCGACTTCAACGCGGCGATCGGTCAGTTGGAAGAGGCGATGCGCAATGTCGCCGCCCGCACGGAGGCGATCCGCAACGGAACTCAGGAAATATCGACGGCGTCAGACGATCTGGCGCGCCGCACCGAACAGCAGGCTGCGAGCCTCGAGGAGACCGCCGCGGCGCTCAACGAGATTACCGCGACGGTGAAGAACGCGGCTGAAGGGGCGGATCGTGCGCGCGAGGTGGTCGCGGAAGCCGACGACGACGCCAAGAAGAGCGCCCATGTCGTGCGCCAGGCGGTCGAGGCTATGGACGCGATCGCCAAATCGTCGAAGCAAATCGGCCAGATCATCGGCGTCATCGACGAGATCGCCTTTCAGACCAACCTGCTCGCTCTCAACGCCGGAGTTGAGGCGGCGCGGGCGGGCGAGGCGGGCCGCGGGTTCGCGGTGGTGGCCTCCGAAGTGCGTGCGCTGGCTCAGCGCTCGGCTCAAGCGGCCAAAGAGATCAAGGGCCTCATTTCGGCTTCGACGATGCAGGTCGATCTCGGCGTCAAGCTGGTGGCCGAGACCGGCGAATCGCTGGAGCACATCGCCTCCCAGGTGGCGGCGATCAACAACGTCGTCACCGAAATCGCTTCGGGCGCGCGCGAGCAGGCGACCGGACTCGAGCAGATTCATATCGCCATCAACCAGATGGACCACGTGACGCAACAGAACGCGGCGATGGTCGAAGAATCGACGGCGGCGAATCATTCGCTCACCGAGGAGATCCGTCAGCTCTTCGGGCTGATTGGGCTTTTCCAGGTCGGACAGGCGGGCGGCGACGGCGCTTTACGCCGCCAATTGCAGGAAGCCGCGCCGCACGCCTTTGCGCAGCCTGCGAAAACTCCGATCGCTCCCATCGCCAAACCGCGCTTGATGGCGAGCAAGGCGCAAGCGGAGACGCCGCGGCCAACGCGCTCGGCGTCCAAGGCGACGGCGAACGGCGCGGCCGCCAGCGGCGAATCCGCCGATTGGGTGGAGTTCTGAGGTTGCCGCCGCAAGCCGAGAGATACGGCGATGCGCCCTTCGCCACTGGCCGGGGATGGGGCCTCACGCGAACTGCACGGCCTTTCCTTGCGCCGGCGTCGTCACCTCGCCGTCCCACATTACCTTGCGTCCGCGAACGAAAGTTCCGACCGGCCAGCCGGTGACGGTCTTGCCGTCGTAGGGCGTCCAGGCGCTGCGCGAAGCGATCCAGGAATTGCGGATCGTCTCGCGCCGCTTGAGGTCGACGACAGTGAAGTCGGCGTCGTAGCCGGCGGCGACGCGACCCTTGCCGACGACGCCGAAAATGCGCGCCGGGCCGGCGCTGGTCAGGTCGACGAAGCGCTGCAGCGTCAGTCGCCCCGCCGCGACATGGTCGAGCATGATCGGCACCAGCGTCTGCACGCCGGTCATGCCCGACGGGCTCTGCGGGTAGGGCCGCGCCTTCTCTTCCAGCGTGTGCGGCGCGTGGTCGGAGCCGAGCACGTCGACGACGCCCTGGGCGAGACCGCGCCATACGCCGTCGCGGTGCTCAGGCCTCCGCACTGGCGGATTCATCTGCAGCCTGGTTCCTAGCCGCGCGTAATCCTCGGCGCTCAAGGTCAGATGATGCGGCGTCGCCTCGCAGCTCGCGACGTCCTTGGCGTCCTGCAGCAGCGCGATCTCCTCGCGGGTCGAAATGTGCAGCACGTGCACCTGGGCGCGCGCCTCGCGCGCGAGACGGATCAGCCGCTCGGTGCTGCGGATCGCCGTGATCTCGTCGCGCCAGACATGATGCGAAGTCGGGTCGCCGGCGACCCGCAAGCCCTTGCGCTCGATCAGCCGCGGCTCGTCTTCGCTGTGGAAGGCGGCGCGGCGGCGCGTCTGCTTGAGGATCGCCAGCACGCCGGCGTCGTCCGGCACCAGCAGCTGGCCGGTCGAAGAGCCCATGAACACCTTGATCCCAACCGCGCCGGGCAGGCGTTCGAGTTCGGGGATGTCGGCGACATTGTCGTGGGTGCCGCCGACCCAGAAGCCGAAGTCGCAGTGCATGCGGCCGGCGGCGCGCTTGACCTTGTCGGCGAGCGTTTCGGCCGAGACGGTCAACGGGTCGGTGTTGGGCATCTCGAACACCGTCGTCACCCCGCCGAGCACCGCCCCGCGCGCGCCGGTCTCGAGGTCCTCCTTGTGGATCAGGCCCGGTTCGCGGAAATGCACCTGGCTGTCGATCACGCCAGGCAGGACGTGCAGCCCGCGGCAGTCGATCCGCTCGCCCGCGGCGGCCGCGTAGAGGTCGCCGATCTCGGCGATCTTGCCGTCCGCGACGCCGACGTCGCGCTGGGCGGCGCCGTCCTGGTTGACGACCGTCGCTCCGGCGAGAATGAGGTCGAAATGGCGGGGCATCCGGGTTCCTTGCTTGCGCGACCGCCTGATCGGCCTAACTAACAGGCTTCGTCCTGGCAAGCCGCTTGGGGGGTCTTTCGATGGGTTCGACCGCCGCCTTTCTCGCCGACCGCGGCGTCGTTCGCGTCGAAGGCGAGGACGCGCCCGGCTTTTTGCAGGGGCTGCTGACCAACGACGTCGTCGGCCTTCCCGGAGGCGAGGCGCGCTACGCGGCGCTGCTGACCCCGCAGGGCAAGATCTTGTTCGATTTCATCGTCCTGCGCGCGCCTGGCGCGCCGCCCACGTTTCTCCTCGATTGTCCTAAGGCGCTCGCCGCCGACCTCGCCAGGCGGCTGTCGATCTACAAGCTCAGGGCCAAGGTCGCCGTCGGCGACGCAAGCGCCGACTTCGGAATCGTCGCCGACTGGGGCGCTGCGGCCGATCTTCCGGCGGACGCCCAGGTTTACGCAGATCCGCGCGCCGCGGCGCTCGGGCGGCGCGCGATCTTGCCGCGCGCCGCGGCCGAAGCCTTCACGGAGGCGGCGCTGCCCGCCTACGAAGCGACGCGAATCGCCGTCGGCGCGCCGAGAGGCGGCGTCGACTTCGCCTATGGCGACGCCTTCCCCCACGACGCCGACATGGATCTTTTCAACGGCGTCGACTTCCACAAGGGCTGCTACGTCGGCCAGGAGGTCGTGTCGCGGATGAAGCACCGCGGCGAAGCGCGCAAGCGCGTCGTGCGGGTTCGCCTCGCCGGCGCGGCCCCGGCGCCCGGCACGCCGGTGACCGACGGCGCGCTCGCCGTCGGCGCGCTCGGCGCCGCAGCGGGCGACAAGGCGCTGGCGCTGCTGAGAATCGACCGCGCGGCGGAAGCGCGGGCGGCGGGTCGGCCGCTCGAAGCCGCCGGCGTTACGGTGACGGTGACGGAGACGCCGTTTGCGCCGTGAACGGCGGCGGGTCTCTATAGCTCTGCGGCGCGGCGGCGGCTAGACTTGGCCGCCGTCCCGTAAGCGGCGCAGCGCGTCAGGCGAGCGGTCGTCGCGACGCGAGGGGGAGTGGCCATGATCGCCGGATTTGGCATTGTCGCGATCGCGATCGCGCTGTTCGTCGTCATCACCGTGTTGATGGGCGTGCGGCAGGTGCCGCAGGGCTACAACTACACGGTCGAACGCTTCGGCCGTTTCAACAAGACGTTGACGCCCGGCCTCGGCCTGATCATTCCCTATGTCGATCGCATCGGCCGCAAGCTCAGCGTCATGGAGCAGGTCGTCGACGTGCCGAGCCAGGAGATCATCACCAAGGACAACGCCACGGTGACGGTCGACGGCGTCGCGTTCTATCAGGTGCTCGACGTGCGGCGCGCGTCCTACGAGGTCGCCAATCTCGAACAGGCGCTGCTCAACCTGGTGATGACCAACATCCGCACCGTCATGGGGTCGATGGACCTCGACCAGTTGCTGTCGCACCGCGACGAGATCAACGCCCGGTTGCTCGGCGTCATCGACGCGGCTTCCGAGCCCTGGGGCGTCAAGGTCACGCGCATCGAGATCAAGGACATCGAGCCGCCCAAGGACTTGGTCGAGGCGATGGGCCGGCAGATGAAGGCGGAGCGCGAAAAGCGCGCCGTGATCCTCGAAGCCGAGGGCATGCGGCAGTCCGACATCACCCGCGCCGAAGGGCGCAAGGCCGCAGTCATGCTGGAAGCCGAAGGGCGCAAGGAAGCGGCGTTCCGCGACGCCGAAGCGCGCGAGCGCACCGCCCAGGCCGAGGCGTTGGCGACGCGGGTGGTGAGCGAATCGACCGCTCACGGCGACGTCGCGGCGCTCAATTACCTGATCGCCGACAAATACGTGCGCGCGCTGCAGGCGTTCGCGCAGGCGCCCAACCAGAAGGTGTTCATCGTGCCGATGGAGCTGTCTTCGCTCGCCGGCACGCTCGGCGGCATTTCGCAGATCGCCGCGAGCGCGTTCGGCGAAGGCGCGGCGCGCGCCCCCGGACGCCCGGCGAGCGTCGTTCCCGACTCGCCGCCGCCGCCCGTCCCGGGGCAGAGCTAGGTCGTGACCGATCTCGAGCTGTTCGCCGTCCATCCATACGTCGTCTGGTTGGTCGCCGGGCTGGCGCTGTGTGCCGCCGAGACCTTCGTTCCCGGCGCCTTCCTGATCTGGATCGGCTTGGCGGCGGTCGCCGTCGGCGTCGTCGAATTCCTCGTCGCCGTCGCGCTGACGCCGGCGCTGCTGCTGTTCGCGGCGCTGGTCGTCGTCTTCGTCTTCATCGGCCGGAGGGTCTACGGCTCGCTCGATTCCGGCGCGCCGCAATTGCCGCTCAGCCGCGCCCACGCGCTGATCGGCAAGGAGTTCTACCTCGACGAGGCGATCGAACGCGGCCATGGCCGCATCCGCGTCGGCGACAGTCAGTGGCGCGTCGCCGGCGACGATCTGCCCAAGGGGGCGAAAGTGCGCGTCGTCGCCGTCGAGGATGGCGTGGAAGTCAAGGTGGAGAAGGCGTGAGCGGCGCCGCGCACGGCAAGTCGAACGCTTGATCGGGAACTCGGCTCCCTTCGGTTGCGGCTTGCCGGCGCACGCTGCATCAATCATCGGCGCGAGGTCGACGCGATCGTCGCAGCCGGCGCCCCTTCGTCCGTCGACGCCCATTGCCACGTCCTCCCTGCCGACGCGCCCAGCGCGCCGCGCCGCGAGCAATGGCCGCGTCAGCGACGATCGGGAACGCGTGGCGACGGTTCGGGGCGCCCCGCCGCAAATCGCGATGTGGGGGGAAAGGCGTCGACGTTGAATGGCGCCGTTTGGGGGATTCGACGCTGCGCCGACCTTCGCGTAACTATACTGGGAGGACCGGACCGTAAACCGAAGCAGGGCGGGCGCGCACGGTGGGGAGCCGCCGTCGCGCCGGAAGAGGAGGCTGCGGTGCGTTCGATCATCTGGACGAAGACTGTTAAGTTTTGGCTCGCTGCATTGTTGCTCGCTTTCACATTGGCGGCCGGCGGCGACGCGTTCGCGCAGTCGGCACGCGGAAACGGCGGCGGTGGAGGAGGAGGGCACGGCGCGACGGGCGGCCATGGCATGGCGACACAAACGAACCCGGGCGCCTGCGACGTCGGGCTCTCGCTGCCGCCGCCGCCGATGTTCGGCGACGCCGGCGACGCGGTGAAGGATTGGTCGAAGACGACCCAGGCCTATATCCGCAGTTGCAATTGCGCGACGCAAGCTTGCATCGCCGACGCGCTCGATCAATACGCCCAGGCGCTGGCTCAGATCGCGCCGCGTCTGCCGCCGCATTTGCAGAATGTGGCGGGCGTCGTCGCCACGGCGGCGGGGCGGGCTCGCGTGGCGCGCACCAAGGCGGAAGCCGTCCGCGCCCTGCACGACGCGATCGCCGCCATCCATAAGGATATCGAGCTGGTCAGAGCCGAGGATCCCGACGATCCGCGCGCCACCCGCGGCGGCGATTTCGTCGCCGAAACGCTGAACGTCGCCAGCCTCGCGCTGGAAAAAGGCGGCGGCCTCTGACGCCGCGCCCGGCGGCTTGACTTGGCGGCGTCGGAACGGCATCCGAATTTCAAGGATGGCCGCGATGGACGCCTCGAAGCAGACGACTCGAGTGGGCGCGACGCTCAGCCGTCGGCTCCGGGCGCTCGGCGTGGCCGCGGCGGCGTTCTTCTGCGTCGCGGCGGCGCCCGCCTGGGCGGAGACCCGGGTGGCGCTGGTCGTCGGCGAGGGCGGCTATCGCTCGGTTCCCGAGCTCGCCAACCCGCCCAACGACGCGCGCGACGTCGCCGACGCGCTGAAGGCGCTCGGCTTCGCCGTCACGCTCGGCGTCGATCTCGACCAGGCGCGGATGCAGCGGCAGATCGACGATTTCGCCCGCAGCGCGGCGACCGCCGACGTGTCGCTGTTCTATTACGGCGGCCACGGCCTGCAGGTCGCCGCCCACAATTATCTGATCCCGGTCGACGCGCAGTTGCGCAGCGTCGACGACATCGACAAGCGCACCATCCATCTCGATGGCGTGCTCGAGGGCCTGGCGAAGGCCAACGGCGTCCACCTCGTCTTCCTCGACGCCTGCCGCAACAATCCGCTGAAAGACCTCAACGTCGCGCTGCGCACGTCCGGGCTGGCGCGGGTCGGCGACGCGGCGGGCTTCCTGATCGCCTTCGCCACCCAGCCCGACAACGTCGCCTACGACGGCGCCGGCCGCAACAGTCCGTTCGCGCGCGCGCTGCTCGGCCACGTCGCCGCGCCGGGAATCGACGTTTCGTCGATGATGATCGCGGTGCGGCGCGACGTCATCGCCGCCACCGGCGGCGCGCAGATCCCGTGGGAGAATTCGTCGCTGACGCGACAGTTCTACTTCGCCGGCGAAGCGGCGGGCGATTCGTCGCCGGAGGCGCTGCTGTGGCGCCTCGGCGGCGGCGAGCGCGATCCCGCCCTGTTGTCGATCTATCTCGATCGCTATCCCGAAGGCGCCCATGTCGCCGACGTCAGGACGCTGCTCAGCGAGATCGGCCCATCGGCGAAGCCGTCGGCGCCGACGGCGCGCGCCGACGTCGAGGACCTGCTGTGGCGCTTGGCGCTGAGCGGGCGCGAAAGCCGGCTCATCGAGCTCTATCTGGCGCGCTATCCCGCCAGCGCGCATGCACGCGAAGCGCAGGCGCTGCTGACCAGCCTGAAGGACGCTCAGAACGCGGCCGACGATCCCGGCCTCGTCTGCGAGCGCCTCGCCACCCACCCCCACGACGAGACCGCCGCGACGCCCGGCGTCGAGCTGCCGGCGTTGCGCGCCGACGCGGCGGCGGCGATCGGCGTCTGCGCGCAGGCCGCGGCGGCCCATCCGGAGATCGCCCATTACACAGCGCTGCTGGCGCGCGCCGAAGCCGCCGCCGGCCGCATGGACGACGCCTACGCCGATTACCGCAAGGCCGCCGACGCCGGCGACGCGCGTGCCATGTACAGCCTCGGCCTGATGCTCGAGACCGGCGACCACGCGCCCAAGGATCTCAAGGCGGCCTATGCGTTGTACGAAAAGGCGGCCGACCGCGGCCTCGCCGACGGCGCGATCAATCTCGCGGTGGCGCTGGCCGAAGGCAAAGGCGTCGACAAGAACCTGCCGCGCGCCTACGCGCTGCTGACGCAGGCGTCGCAGGCCGGCTCGGCGCGCGCGACTTACGACCTCGCCGAGTTCGCCGAGCATGGTTACGGCGGCAAGACGGCTGACGCGCTCGATCTCTACCGGCGCGCCGCCGAGTTCGGCTTTCCCAAGGGCCATCACACCGCCGCCGCGCTGCTCGACGAGGGGCGCGCCGGCGTGGCGAAGGACCCGACGGCGGCGGCCGCAGAGTTGCTCGGCGCCGTCGCCGCCGATTCCGGCGAGTCGATCGCCGACCTGACCGGCAAGACGCAGAACTGGAGCCCGGCGACGATCAAGGCGCTCGAGTCGCGTCTCGCCGCCGCCGGCTACTATTCCGGCCCGATCGACGGCAAGAGCGGACCCGCGCTCGGGCCGGCGCTGCGCCAATGGCGCCTGCTCGGCGCGCCGGAGAAGTCGTAAATCTCCTTCTCCGCGCGTCGCGGGGCGAGGGGGGTCACGGCGCCGGGGTCAGGGCGAAGATGCAGGTCTCCATCAGCGGGTCGGGGCGCGGCTTCGCCTCTGCCGTCGCCACGACGTCCTTCTTGGCCGACAGCATGCTCGGCGGGACGAGCTGGATGTTGGCGCCGATGCCGCGTCCGGGGCCGATGAGCTTGTCGCGCAGCGCGAATTCCTTGCCGAGGTCGCGCCGCGCGCCCTCGCTCGCCGCCAGCGCCGCCTTCACCCGTTCGAGGAACGGCGCCGTCTGGCGCGCCATGGCGAGGATGATCGTGTCGCCGGCGGGATCGATGGGCACGGGAATGTCGGCGTCGGCGACCGTAGCGAGATCGCGGATCGCGCCCGGCTTGGTCTCGTCGAAGGCGTAGAGCTTCGATTGCAGCAGGCCGGAATGGCCGACGCGGAACGTCGCGGCGGCGCCGACCGGCAGGCGGTCGTTGGGCGCGAGCGACACGGCGAGCGGGCCGTCGCCGACGGTTGGGAAGCCGGGATCGGACACCGCCACCTGCCACGAGCAGGCGAGGCCCTTCGCCGCGCCGCTGTCGCCCGCCGCGATCATCCAAGCGAGCGGGCTTGCCGAGGCGGCGAGCTTCGGCGCGACGTCGGCGAGCGCGCGCGCGTCGATGCGGCCGATGAGCGGCCGGTCGATCGGCGCGAGGCGATTGGCGATCGAAGCGACCGCGGCTTCGGCGTCGGCCCGCGTCTTGGCCGCGACGATCCAGCGCACGCGGCTGGCGTCGGCGAAGGTGCGCAGACGATCGGCGAACGCGGCGATGTCGGAATCGCTGGCGAGCGCCAGCGGCGCAGCGCGCGCGGCGGGGACACACGCCGTGACGGCGCACAGGGCGGCGAGCAGGGCGCCAACGGCGCGGCGGCGCCGACGGCGCCGCGGCGCTTCAGGCCGGACAGGCGTGCGCATCGTTGGTCACCTTGAACTGGTAGCCGATCTCGGCGCCGACGCGGTCGGCGAGGAAGCTGGCCGTCGTCGTCAACACCGCGGCGCCGGCGAGGCCCTTGAGCGTCTTGCGCAGATCGTCCTGCAACGCGGTGATCTGCACCGAAGGGTCGCGCGTGGCGACGACGAACAGCCGCACTTCGTCCTCGGTCGGCTCGATCGGGATCGCCGCGGTGAGGTCGATCTGGCCGCCGCCGTGTGGGCTCGGATCGAGCGCGCGGAAATGCTCGGCGTCGAGGATGACGGGATCGGCGGCGCGCGACACCGAAGCGATGAACAGGCGCGGCGGCCGGAGCGCGCTGGCGTAAGGCAGGCCGTCGCGCGCGCTGACGCGCAGCACCAGCGTTTCGCCGCCGATCACCATCGGCTGGCGTTGGTCGTCGAAGCAGGGGCCGAGCAATTGCAGCTTGTCGGCGCTGGCGTCGTAGCGCGCGCGCTGCGGCGCGGAATCGTCGGCGAGGCCGCGCGTCGCCGGGCCGACCGGCTCGAAGGCGAGCGTGATCGGCGCATGCAGCCACGACAGCCAGGCGCCGATGACGACCGCGATCGCGACGACGGCCGCGAACGCCGCGAGGGCGCGCGCCGGCGTGACGATCTCGCGCATGGCGAAGGGGCCGAGCGCCGGCTCGACCGCGTCGAGCGTGTCGGCGAAGACGATTTCGATCTCGGCCCCGGCCGCGCGCGCTTCCTTGCGCAGCCGCTCGAGCGGCGCCGCCTCGGCGGTCTCGAGCGGGCGGCCGTCGATTGCGGTCGCCGGCAGCGCCACCACCATCCTGCGGCCTTCGAGCGCCTGGCGGTGCTGAACGATGTAGTCGCCGATCAGCGACAGCTTGCCGCGCAGGCCGCCGACCGGGCCGACCGCGACGGCTGGCGCGCCGGGCGCGTTGGGCAGCACGATCTCGCCGGTGGCGAAGACGACGCCGGCGTCGGCGTCGCGACCGAACGCCTGGCAGATCGCCGCCAGCGTCAGGCCGAGCCCGGCCGAACGCGCGTTCTCGTCCGACAGCCGGCCGACCTGCAGTTCGGAAATGCGCAGGTTCCAGCGATTGAGGCGCCCGTTGCTGCGGCTGAGCCACAGCCTGGCGCGCCGCGCAGCGACAAAACGAGTCGCCGCCTCGCGCACGGTCTGGCCGATGCCGTAGAGGCCGAAATCGAACAGCTCGGAAATCTGCGGCACCAGCTTCGCCGGATGCGGCTCCGGGGCGAAATCGCCGGCGATCGCTTCGAACAATTGCGCCCCTTCGCCGTTCGCGCCGACCAGGGGCACGAAGACGCGAGCGGTCACGGCTGGAGGTCCAGCAGTTCGATTTCGAGTCGCGAGAAATCGGCGCGCGTCAGCGCGTCGGCGTCGAGCACGACATGCAGGCGGCCGTCGCGGTCGAACACGCCGTCGATCTGCAGCGCGTCGCCGAGGCGCACCTTGACCCCACGCCGGGCGTAGGCGTTCAAGCCCACGACGCCCTGCGCCTGCAGCGTCAGCACCTTGGCCTCGTCGCCTTCGTGCTCCAGTCGCGCCAGCACGAGCCCGTCGCCGCTCAGGATTCCGGCGGCGGGGAAGCGCCATTCCTCGGTTCCCTTCGCCGCCAGGGCGGCGAAGGTCGAAACCGGCCGCATGCGTTCGCCGGCGCGGTCGAGATCGTTGAGGGCGATCGCCGTCTGGGTCGCGACGCGGAGCGTCCGCAGAAACCGCGCCGCGTCGCGGGGATCAAACGTCGAATTCATGGTCTTCTCCTCGGCCCGACCTTCGGTTCCCCGACGGCGAGGCGCTGCGCCGGGTTTACGGTCTGGCCGCCGCCGCGACGACGAAGCGCGCGGTCCGCGCCGACAAATCCTCAACGTAAGCCGCGAGATCGCCCTGGAAATCGGCTTTGACCCGGCGGCGCAGGAACAGGCTCTCGCCGAGCGCCTCGTTCAGCGTCCGCCCCGCCATGATCGCCGCCAGCAGGTCGCGTTCGGGCGGGGCGATCGCTCCGGCCTCGACCGCCGCATTGAGATAGGGCGCGGCCTCCTGCTGGGTCATCAGCGGACCGTCCGCCTCGTCGGCGATCTCGGCCGCCTGCGTCGCCTCGACCGACTCGAACGACAGCAGGTAGGTCTGGTCCTGGCCGGCGACGCGCGAGACGATCGCCGCGCCGAGCGGCGTGGCGACGAAATCCTTGCCTGTCTTCGCGCCCGGCACCGGCGCGGCGGCGAAGGCGGCCTCGATCTCCGCCTCGCTCGGGCGGCGGCCGAGCTTGTCGCCCATCGTCGCTTTCAGCGCTTTGAGGAAGCTGTTGGCGGCCTTGAGCGTGTTGACGCCGGCGGCGTCGTCGCCGACCAGCCATTCCTTCGGGCAAAGGCCGAGCCGCAGCGTCTCGGCGTAGGGCCGGTTGGCGGCGTCGAGGCATTTGAGGATGCGGTTCGACAGTTCGAACAGTTCGCTGGTCTCGCGGAAGCGGCGCCGGCGCGTCGGACCGCCGACCAAAGCCTTCCAGGTCGAGAGCTCTTCGTCGCGTGGCGGCGGGGCGATCGGACCGGCGGCGCGGGTCGCGATCAGCGCGGCGAGATTGTCGGCCGAGGTCGGCTGGTCGCGCCGCGCCGCGATCGGCCGGTCGAGCACGCGATCGAAATAGAACTCGGCCGCCTCCTCGACGCCATCGGGCGGCGGATAGGCCCAGACGCCGACCAGGCCGTCGGAATAACGCTTGTTGACGGTCAGCAGCCGACGCACGCGCTCGTAGAGATGGAACGGCTTGACGACGACGATCTCCTCGGCGTCGCCGAGCGCATCGTTGCCGTTGGCGAGATTGGCCAGGTGTCCGGCGAAATAGGCGACGATGTCGCGCCCCGATTTTCCCGCCCGCTGAGCGCCCATGATCGCTTGTTCCGCCTGTTCGCCCGACGCCGGCGGCGTGAAGCGCTGGCCGGGGGCGGCATTATCAGCCGGATCGGCCGGTTGACAAGCCGACGGACCCAGCGCGCTGGCGTCGCCCGGCGAATGGTGATTGCATCGGCGCGCCAATGAAAAGGGGATTCGCCGCGCATGGGTAACGACGACGCGCTGACCAAGGCCGAGGCGTTGCTGACGCGCGCGCCTTTGTTCGACGGCCACAACGATCTCGCCTGGACCATCCGGGTCGACAAAACGGCTCGCGGCGACGTCGTCGCTTACGACCTGACCCGCGTCCATCCCGAGAGCGACACCGACATCCCGCGCCTGCGCGAGGGCAAGGTCGGGGCGCAGTTCTGGGCGGCGTTCCAGCCGACGTCGGCGCCGCACCCGGCGCGCACCGCGCTCGAACAGATCGACCTTATCCGCCGCTTCGAGGCGACTTACCCAGACGTGTTTCTGCCGGCGCGTTCGGCCGCCGACTTCGCCCGCGCGCAGCGCGAGGGCAAGATCGCCTCCTACATCGTCGTCGAAGGCGGCGTCGGGCTGGAGAACGCGCTGGCGCCGCTCAGGCTGTGGCACGCGGCGGGGGCGCGCATGCTGATCCCCTGCCACAACGAGACGCTCGACTGGGTCGACTCGGCGACCGACGCGCCGCGCCGCGGCGGCTTCAACGCCTTCGGCCGCGCCGTGATTGGCGAATGCAATCGGCTCGGCGTGATCGTCGACGGCGCGCATGTGTCGCACGACGGCATCCGCCGCCTGCTTGACGTTTCCGAGGCGCCGATCCTGCTGTCGCACTCGAATGCGTTCAGCTTGTGCGACCACCCGCGCAACGCGCCCGACGACGTGCTCGGACGGCTGAAGGCGAACGGCGGCGCCGTGCTCGCGACCTTCGTGCCGGGCTTCGTGTCGCAGGCTTTGCGCAACTGGCTGAAAGGTTCGCTCGACGCCCACGGCAAGGCGCCGCCGGTCGCCGACCCGAAGGCGCGCATCGCGGCGCTCGAAGCGCGCAACGGCCCGGCGCCGCGCGTGACGCTGGCAGAAGTCGCCGACCAGATCGTCTATCTGGTCGAGACCGCGGGGATCGACCATGTCGGCATCGGCTCCGACTTCTACGGCGGCGCCCAGCCGCAGGGGCTCGAGCATGTCGGCCGCTTCCCGCATCTGTTCGCCGAACTGATTCGCCGCGGCTTTTCCGAACACGACCTGGAAAAAATCGCCCACCGCAACATCCTGCGCGTCATGCGCAAGGTCGAGCAGGTCGGCGAGGCGCTGCGGGAAGCGCGCGAGCCGGCCGTGGGCCGGATCGAGGATTATCCGGGGCCGTGAGGGGGCTGCCCTCGTCCGGCCGTTCGGGCCCCCGGGATTTCGGCCGGGGGCAGGCTCTTCTCCCGCTGGCGCGAGAAGGGATTTCTCCGCGCCGCCTGCCGGAGAGGGCTGGGGTGAGGGCGGGGTCGTCAAGCCGCGCGTCAAGTTTCGTCAAGGCTTGTCAAATCTTGTCAAGCGATGTCAAGCCGCGGCACGCCTTGTCAAGAGCATAATCGTTACGAATCAACGGCTTGCGGCGCGTCAAGGGCGGCTTCGGCGATTGGCCAGTCGGCTTCGCCCGGCGCCATCGCCAGAATGCGGATGCGGCGGAATTCGCGCTCCCGCGTCGCGCGGGCAGGCTGGCGGCGGCAGGGCAGGGGCGTTTCGGTCACGGGTGGGATCCTTCGGCGCGCGGCGCCGATGCGCGGGCGGGATGTGGATTTGACAAAGGAATAGGATAGCATGAATTCTGAAAATCGGAATAAAATTGCAGCCCTGAGGAAGGGGCGGCGGGTCGGTTTCAACCATCCCCTTTTGCGCCCAAAGCGGTCACGGATCGAAAAACTCACCCCGGAAGCTGACATTCGCCAGCAAATCTCTGGCGGTACTCGCTCGGACTGAGTTTGACGCGGCGGCGAAAATGATGGCGCAGAGCGTGCGCGCTCGCGATCCCGACAGCTTCGGCGACCTCTTCCATAGGCCGGGCGCTCGAAGCGAGGATGAGCTTGGCGGCCTCCACCCGCTCGTCGATCAGCCAGTCGCCCGGGGACGAGCCCGTCGCCTCGAAGAAACGACGCTCGAAGGTGCGCTTGCTCATCCGCGCCTCGCGCGCCATTTCGTCGATCGTCCAGGGCTTATGCAGCGCCAGCCTGATCCGGTCGAGCGCGGGGGCGACCTCCGCGTCAGGCCGGACGCGGACCGGACGTTCGAGAAACTGCGCTTGGCCGCCGCTGCGATGGGCGGGCATGACGATGCGCCTTGCCACCGAATTGGCTGCGGCCGGGCCGAAATCCTGTCG
>Ga0181535_10003900_pt1 | contig 17007 bp, 17 predicted proteins | sample PEATcosm2014_Bin_44_FD_119774 | JGI IMG/M metagenome (GOLD analysis project Ga0181535, IMG submission 119774) | Peatland microbial communities from MTU Mesocosm Facility, Houghton, MI, USA - PEATcosm2014_Bin17_30_metaG | ecosystem: Environmental > Terrestrial > Soil > Wetlands > Peat | place... | reverse complement strand
GGCGGCGTCGAGCGGCTCGCGCACAGCGTCAGGGCCGGGCACCGGCCCGTCGCCGAGCCGGCCCAGCGCGAACTTCGACGCGTTGAGCACCTTGATCGCCAGGCGTCGGCCGATCTTCATGACGCCGGTGTCGAGTGCGGTGTCGGTCCCGGGGCGCCCGTTGCAGGCCCAGTAGCGCACCGCGTCCGAGCCGAATTCCTCGAGCGTCGCCATGGGGGTGACGACGTTGGTGCCCTTGGACTTGGAGATCTTCTTGTGGTCCTTGTCGAGGATCCAGCCGTTGATAGTGGCGTGCCTCCAGGGCAGGGTGTGGTGCTCCAGATGCGAGCGCAGCAGCGTGGCGAAGAGCCAGGTGCGGATGATCTCGGGCCCCTGGGGGCGCAGGTCCATGGGGAAGGTGGCGGCGAACAGTTCCGGCTCGTCCTCCCACCCGCAGGCGATCTGGGGTGTGACCGACGACGTGGCCCAGGTGTCCATGACGTCGGGATCGCCGCTGAACCCGCCCGCCACGCCCCTCTGTTCCGGCCCGTAGCCGTCGGGCACGTCGGTCGTCGGGTCGATGGGGAGGCTCGCCTCGTCGGGCAGGATCGGCGCGTCGTAGTCCGGTTCGCCGTCCGCTCCGAGGGGGTACCAGACCGGGAAGGGGACGCCGAAGAAGCGCTGGCGGCTGACCAGCCAGTCACCGTTGAGACCGTTGACCCAGTCGTCGTAGCGCACCTTCATGTAGGGCGGGTGCCAGTCGAGCTGCGCGGCCCGCTCCAACTGCTCGCGACGCAGCCGCTCGTCGTGGCCGCCGTTGCGGATGAACCACTGCCGGCTCGTGACGATCTCGAGCGGTCGGTCGCCCTTCTCGTAGAACTTCACGGGGTGGGTGATGGGCCGGGGGTCGCCCACGAGGTCCCCTGACGCAACCAGCATCTCGACCATGGCGCGTTGGGCCTGCTTCACCGTCCTCCCCGCAATGGCCCGCCACGCCGCGCCGTCGGGAACGCCGTTCGGGGGGGATTCGGCGATCCGCCCCGACCTGGTCACGATGCTGCGGGTCGGCAGGTCGAGCTCGCGCCACCACACGACGTCGGTGACGTCGCCGAACGTGCAGATCATGGCGATGCCCGAGCCCTTGTCCGGCTCGGCCAGTGGGTGGGCCAGGACGGGCACCTCGACCCCGAAGAGCGGGCTGTGCACCGTGGTGCCGAAACGCGCCGCATAACGCTCGTCGTCGGGGTGCGCGACCAGCGCCACGCAGGCGGCGATGAGCTCGGGCCGCGTCGTCTCGATCTCTATGTCGTCGAAGCGCACCCGGTGGTAGGCGCCTTGCTTCTCGCGGTCCTCCATCTCGGCCTGCGCCACCGCGGTCTGGAAGTCGACGTCCCACAGGGTGGGCGCCTCCGACGAGTAGGCCTCGCCGCGGGCAAGGTTGCGCAGGAACATGCGCTGGCTGGTCCGCCGGCTGCGGTCGCCGATGGTGGCGTAGGTCCGGTCCCAGTCGACCGACAGCCCGACGCGCCGCCACAGGTCCTCGAAGGCCTGCTCGTCCTCGGCGGTGAGCTCGTGGCACAGCGCGATGAAGTTCGGCCGGCTGACCGGGATGTCGTCCTTGCCGGGCTCCTCGGGCAGCCTGAAATCGGGGTCGAAGGGGAGTGAGGGGTCACATGTCACCCCGAAGACGTTCTGCACCCGGCGCTCCGTGGGGAGGCCGTTGTCGTCCCAGCCCATGGGGTAGAAGAGCTTCCAGCCGCGCATCCGCCGGTAGCGGGCGATGGCATCGGTCTGCACGTAGCCGAAGACCGATCCCATGTGGAGCGAGCCCGACACCGTCGGCGGGGGGGTGTCGATGGAGAAGACCTCGTCCCGGGTGGCCGAGGGGTCGAAGCGGTAGGTCCCGGTCTCCTCCCACACGGCGGCCCAGCGCTCCTCCAGGCCGTCGAGGGTCGGCTTGTCGGGGACGCGGGGCGCTCCGGTTCTGGGAGTCGACATGATCGGGTTACCGTACCCGGGTGCTGCGCCTTCACGACACCGCCACGGGCACGGTCCGCCCCCTCGAGCTCCGCAACGAGGGCGAGGTGTCCATGTACGTCTGTGGCCCGACCGTCTACGACCTGCCCCACATCGGCCACGGCCGGGCCAACCTGACCTTCGACATCCTGCGCCGCTACCTGAGCTTCACCGGCCTCCGTGTGCACCACGTGGCCAACGTCACCGACGTCGACGACAACATCATCAAGCGGGCCTCCGAGCTCGGGCGCACCGAGGCCGACGTGGCCGCGGAGTTCGAGGAACGTTGGTGGGAGTCGATGGACGCGCTCGGGGACCTGCGCCCGCAGGACGTCCCGCACGCCACCCGGTACATCGAGGACATGGTGACGCTGGTGCGCGATCTGGTGGACCGGGGGATGGCCTACGAGACGCCCGATGGGGTCTACCTGGAAGTATCCAAGGTCGAGGGGTACGGCCTCCTGGCACAGCAGTCGCTGGAGTCGCTCCAGGCCGGCGCCCGGGTCGAGGCGAACGAGGACAAGCGGTCTCCCCTCGACTTCGCCCTCTGGAAGAAGGCGAAGGAGGGCGAGCCGAGCTGGCAGTCGCCGTGGGGGCCGGGCCGGCCGGGCTGGCACACCGAGTGCGTGGTGATGTCGCTCGACCTGCTCGGTGAGGGGTTCGACCTGCACGGCGGGGGCCAGGACCTGATGTTCCCGCACCACGAGAACGAGCGCGCCCAGGCGGTTGCCGACGGCAAGGCCTTCGCGCGGCACTGGATGCACCACGGCTGGGTGGAGGTCGAGGGCACGAAGATGTCCAAGTCCCTCGGCAACTTCTCGACGCTGCCGGACCTCCTGTCCCGCAGCGACGCCCGTGCCTACCGGCTCCTCGTGCTGCGTGCGCACTACCGCTCGCCCATCGAGGTGACGCCCGAGACGCTGGCCGACGCCGAGAAGGCACTGGTCCGGCTGGACGGGCTGGCCCGCCGCTTCGACGTCGCCGAGCTCCTGGCCCGGACCGAGGACGGCTACGTGGTCGAGGGGAGTCCGCCCGCCTCGGACGTCGACCCCGGCGCGTCGGCCGCCTTCCGGGCGCACATGGACGACGACCTCGACACGCCCGGCGCGCTGGCCGGCATCTTCGAGCTCGTCACGGCGGCGCACTCGGCCGCGGACGCCGGTGACGAGGAGGAGGGCGGGCGCCTGGCCCGCACGGCGGCGGTGCTCGCCGCCGCGCTCGGGCTCTCGCTGCGCGCCGCCGACACCGAGGTCGACGACGAGTCGGCGCGGCTCGTGGCCGATCGCGACGGGGCCCGGCGCACCAGGGACTTCGCCCGCGCGGACGCCCTGCGCGACGAGCTCGTGGCCCGGGGCTGGACGGTGGAGGACACCCCCACGGGCACCGCCATCCGTCGCTGAGCGCCCGGTAACCCCTGGTCATCGCCAAGAATGTCCCCGGGGTGGACCGGTGACTCGGCGGTAGGTTACTCTGTAGTAACCAGGGATTAACCGTGGCGCGTCGCTCGGCGTCGCGCCCCGGGGTTCGTCCCATCGAACGGAGACGGGTTCCGGCCGTGGCCGGGATCACGCAAGGAGGGCGCAGGATGTCCGACTACTCGCTCGAGCTGAACGAAGATCAGCTTCAGATCGTCAAGTGGGTCCACGAGTTCGCGGAGAACGTGGTCCGTCCCGCCGGCCGGGAGTGGGACGAGAAGGAAGAGACGCCCTGGCCGATCATCAAGGAAGCAGCCGGGAACGGGCTGTACTCCTTCGACTTCATCGCCCAGTGCTTCTCCGACCCGACCGGCCTCCTCATGTGCCTCGTGAACGAGGAGATGAGCTGGGGCGACGCGGGGATCGCGCTCGCCATCTTCGGCTCCACCCTCGCCGTGGCCGGCATCTTCGCCAACGGCACGCCCGAGCAGATCGGTGAGTGGATCCCGCAGTGCTTCGGTACCCCCGAGGACGTGAAGCTGGCGGCCTTCGGAGTCTCCGAGCCCGACGCCGGCTCCGACGTCTCCTCCTTGAAGTCACGCGCCGTCTACGACGAGGCCAAGGACGAGTGGGTGCTCAACGGCACCAAGACCTGGATCACCAACGGCGGCATCGCCAACACGCACGTGCTCGTGCTCTCGGTCGACCCAACGCTGGGCAGCCGTGGTCAGGCCAGCTTCGTGGTGCCCGAGGGTACGCCGGGGATCTCCCAGGGCCAGAAGTTCAAGAAGATGGGCATCCGGGCCTCGCACACCGCAGAGGTCGTGCTCCACGACTGCCGTGTCCCCGGCCGTTGCCTGCTGGGTGGCAAGGAGAAGCTCGACGAGCGTCTGGCCCGGGCCAAGGAGGGCAAGAAGACCTCGACCCAGGCCGCCATGGCCACCTTCGAGGCCTCCCGACCCATCGTCGGCGCCCAGGCCGTGGGCATCGCCCGCGCCGCCTACGAGTACTCGCTCGAGTACGCCAAGGAGCGCAAGCAGTTCGGCCGGGCCATCATCGAGAACCAGGCGATCGCCTTCAAGCTGGCCGACATGAAGATGCACACCGACGCCGCTCGGCTGCTCGTGCACCGAGCCGCCAACATGGCGAGCACGGGCAAGAGGTTCGAGAATGGCGAGGGCTCCATGTCCAAGCTCTATGCGGGTGAGAACGCGGTGTGGGTGACCGATCAGGCCATCCAGATCCTCGGTGGCTACGGCTACGTGCGTGAGAACCCCGTCGAGCAGTGGCACCGCGACTCGAAGATCTACACCATCTTCGAGGGCACCTCCGAGGTGCAGCGGCTCGTGATCTCCCGGGCGATCTCGGGGATCCACATCAACTGATCCCGTGGCCGTGAGCTCACCTCGTCGGCGATACCGGCCGGGTGAGCCGGGCGGTCAGGGGTGGATGGTGGCGGTCACGCCGTGCGTCTCGCTGTCGGCGGACGCCGCGGCCTGGGCACGCTCTTCCGGAGGATCCGGGCGCATGAATCCATGGGAGCGCCTCGTTCCCCGTTGTCCGCAGCGGTGGCTCCGGCCTCCGCCCCCCGGCTTGGAGGGAGATCGGCCCGGGCCGCTGGTCCTTGCGTCGGCCCAATAGTCTCTGGCTGCCATGAGCCCGCCCGAACTCCTCCGCTCCGCCGCGGATGTCACGCCGGACTGGCTGACCGGCGCCCTGCGCGGCGCGGGTGCGCTGGCGGAGGGCCCCCGCGTGGTCTCGTTCGAGACCGAGCCGGTCGGGACGGGCCAAATGGCGGACACGACACGGTTCTCGCTCGTCTATGACGCGCCGGGGGCCGGACCGGCCAGCGTGGTCGGCAAGTTCGCCTCGGCGGACGAGCAGAGCCGCGCCACCGGTCTCGCCCTGCGGGCGTACGAGATCGAGATCCGCTTCTACCGCGAGGTCGCGGCGCGCGTCGCGGCGCGCGTGCCGTCGGCCTACGTGGCGGAGGTGGAACCCGAGACGGGATGGTTCACCCTGCTGCTCCAGGACGTCGTCGGCGCCGCGCAGGGAGATCAGATCGCCGCCTGCACTCCGGATGTCGCGGCTGCCGTCCTCGACGAGATGGCCGGCTTGCACGCTCCGTGCTGGGAGGCTCCCGACCTGGCCGGACTCGAATGGCTGAACCGCGCCACCCCGGAGTCCGACGGCCTCCTCTGCATGCTCGTGTCCTCGCTGCTGCCGGGATTCCTCGAGCGCTACGAGGACACCCTGGCGCCCGATCATCGAGAGGTATGCCGCCTCTTCGCCGAGCACCTACCTGCCTACCTCCACTTGCGCTCCGGCCCCCGCACGGCCAGCCACGGGGACTTCCGGCTGGACAATCTCCTGTTCCAACCAGGCAACCCGCGACCGGTCGTCGTCGACTGGCAGACGGTCGCGTGGGCGGGAGCGTCCTACGACGTGGCGTACTTCATCGGAGGCTGCCTCAGTGCCGAGGACCGCCGGGCCCACGAGGACGACCTGTTGGCGCACTACCACGACGCCCTCTGCCGACGCGGGGTGCGGGACTACTCCCTTCAACAGCTGCGTGCCGACGTGCGGAGGGACACCTTCGGCGGCGTCCTGATGGCCATCGTCGCCGCCATGGTCGTGCAGCGGACGGAGCGTGGGGACCTCATGTTCCTGACGAGCACCACCCGTCACGCCCAGCACGCGCTCGATGCCGACGCCCCCGCCCTGCTGCTCGCCGCCCGATGACGGACGTCTTGGTCCTCTGCACCGGCAACGCGGCCCGGTCGGTCATGGCCGGCTTCATGCTCGAGCACCTGCGCGACGGCCGTGCCGGGGATCCGCTGCACATCGTCACTGCGGGCACCCACACCATTGACGGGCAGCCGATGGGGATGCGGACCCGTGCCGCGTTGGCGCGCCTTCCCGAGCTCGCCGGCGCCGACTTCCGGCGGCACCGGAGCCGCCAGGTGCACGGGGTCGATCTGTTGCACGCCGAGCTGGTGGTCGTCATGGAGGCCGATCACGTGCGCTTCGTCCGGCGCCGGTTCCCCGACGCGGCCGACAAGACCGCCACCATCAGGCGCCTGTGCCGCGACCTGCCGCCCGCGCCCCCGGGCCTGCGCGAACGGGTGACGGCGCTCGGTCTCGCGGCCGTGGAGGTGTCCGACGGCGAGGACGTCCTCGACCCGGCCGGGCACGAAGCGGACGTCTACGAAGACTGCGTGGACGAGCTGTGGGGGATGTGCCGGACGCTGGTGACCCTGCTCTGAGCGGGCGGCCGCTGCACGTCAGTCGGCCTGCACCGACCGCAGCCCGGCCCACGCCAGGTGGGCCATGCGCCGGGCCAGCTTCTGCGCCTCCTGGTCGAGCTCGGCGTCGGAGTCCGGCCGTTGCGCCATGAAGCGCCGGCTCGCTCCCTCCGCCATGCCGACGATCCCGTAGGCCAACAGACGCCGGTGATCGTCGTCGAGGCCGGCATCGATCAGCGGATCGATCGCCTCGGCGATCGCGTCCTCCACGGTGCGCAGTGCGCGGCCCAGCTCCTGATCGTCCGCATGGTCCCTGCCGTAGAGCAGGCGGAACTCCGCTTCGTGGCGCACCACGAGCCCGAAGTAGGCGGCGAAGCCGAGCTCGACCTGCTGGCGCGGGCCCTCGGCTCGCATGACCGCACGCCGGATGGCCGCCAGCAGGTCCTGGGCGATGGAGTCGACCAGCTCCAGGTAGAGGGCGCGCTTGGAGGAGAAGTGCTGGTAGAGAAGCGGTTTGGTGACGCCCGCCGCTTCCGCGATGTCGTCCATCGTCGTCGCCCGGTAGCCGCGCTGCGCGAACAGCTCGAGCGCCACGGTGAAGAGCTGCCGTCGCCGCTGTTCCGCGGTGAGTCGTCGCGAGGAGGCCGGCATCGCACCTGGCATGCCGCTCAGGTTACCGAAGGGTCATAGAGGGGTCGGGCAGACCGGGGACCTGCCCCAGGACCCGGGACAGCCGGCGGGGGAGATCGGCCACGTTGAAGTGCTCGGCGGCCACCCGTTGGTTGTCCACCAGCAATTGGTCGTCGGGCGCCCGCAACCACTCCGCCAGCGGCGCCGGATCGGCGGCGTCGAACCAGCGGAAGCCGAAGGCCGCCAGCTCCGCCGCGACCGGGTACGTGCCCACCGCGAGTGGGCGGCGATGTGTCGCCGACTCCACCGACGGGTTGCCGAAACCTTCCCACGACGACGGCAGCACGACGGTGTCGCAGGCGGCGTACGCGTCCGCAATGGAGCACCCGCCCTCCGGCTGGCCGAGCACGACGCGGCAGCGCGCCCGGCCGACGAGCCGACTGAGCTCGGGCCCGTAGCCGTCCTCGGCCGGCCCGAGCAGCCAGTAGGTGCCGCCGATGGCCTCGGTCAGGGCGATGGCCCCCGCGACGTTCTTGCGGGCGAGCGCCCGCGTCGGTTGGAGCAACAGCGGGGTCTCGTCACCCGCGCCCAGCGCGGCTCGGACCTTCGCCCGGTCGCCCGGTGCCGGGTCGGGGTCGAACGCGTTGTAGATCGTCGTGGCGGTCATCCCGCGGGCGGCCAGCTCGGCGCGGCTGAGCTCGTTGATGGTGACGTGCGCCCATGCCGGATCGTCGGGCGGGGGCGGCAGGTGGGCCAGGTGCGGCCGCTGCCACGGGAGATCGTGGTGGTGCAGCAGTGCGGGGCGGCCCGCGCACGCCGCCGCGACCAGGGCCGCCGCCGGCGGGTTGAGCGGCAGCGAGCAGAGGTTCTCCACGACAACGAGATCGGCCCCGGCCAGCGCGTCCTTCACCTCGGCCCGGGTCGGCGGTTCGGGCGCGTCGATCGCCAATCCGGGGAGCAGGGTGTCGACGGGGCCCGATCCGGCGACGGTGCGGACGTGCCAACCCAGGAGGCCCAGCGCAGCTGCCCATTTGGCCGCCTCGACCGAGACGCCGTCGCCTCCCCCTAGTCGGAACGAGACCATGCACGCCGTCGCCACGTCGGCACTGTACGCGCGCCGGAGTGGCCGTTCGCCGGTGGACTAGCGTTGCCCCGATGGCGAAGCGTGCACTCATCACGGGCGTCACCGGCCAGGACGGTTCGTACCTGGCCGAATTCCTGCTGGCGCAGGGCTACACGGTGATCGGCATGGTGCGGCGTTCGAGCACGCTGAACTTCGAGCGCATCGCGCACATCCAGGACCAGATCGAATTGGTCGCCGGCGACCTCCTCGACGAGGTGTCCCTCATCAACACCCTGCGTGACCACCGGCCCAACGAGGTCTACAACCTGGCCGCCCAGTCGTTCGTCCAGACGAGCTTCAGCCAGCCCGTGCTCACCGGCGAGACCACGGCCCTCGGCGTCACCCGGGTCCTCGACGCAATCCGCCTCGTCGACCCGGAGATCCGCTTCTACCAGGCCAGCTCCTCGGAGATGTTCGGGAAGGTACAGGAGGTCCCCCAGCGGGAGTCGACCCCCCTGTACCCGCGCAGCCCCTACGGAGTGGCCAAGGTCTACGGGCACTGGATCACGGTCAACTACCGGGAGAGCTACGGCCTGCACGCCTCGTCCGGCATCCTGTTCAACCACGAGTCCCCGCGCCGCGGCCTCGAGTTCGTGACGCGCAAGGTCACCCACGGCGTGGCCCGCATCGCGCAGGGGCTCGACGACAAGCTGGCGCTCGGGAACCTCGATGCCCAGCGTGACTGGGGCTACGCGGCCGACTACGTCCGGGCCATGTGGCTGATGCTCCAGCAAGACGTGCCGGGCGACTTCGTCGTTTCGACGGGGCAGACCCACCAGGTGCGCGAGCTGTGTCGCCTCGCCTTCGACGCGGTGGGACTCGACTGGGAGCAGCACGTCGTCACGGACGAGCGCTTCTTGCGGCCGGCCGAGGTCGACCTGCTGGTCGGCGACCCAACCAGGGCGCACCAGGTCCTCGGCTGGCAGCCCGAGGTCGACTTCGCCGGCCTCGTCGCCATGATGGTGGAGGCCGACATGGACCTGGTCCGCAAGAGCCTCAGGTAACCGGAGGGGCGCCGCGCTCCTGTCACCCATAGCCGCCACGATCTCGGCCGACCCGGCCGGCGCGCTCGTCGCCTTCGGGGCGGGGATCCTCTCCTTCGTCTCCCCCTGCGTCCTCCCCCTGGTCCCGGGCTACGTCTCCATGGTCTCGGGCCTCTCCGCGGCCGAGCTGGAGGCGGGCGGCGACGGCACCACGCCGTCGACCGCCCTTCGTCCCGTCCTGCGCGGCATCGGTCTGTTCGTGGGCGGCTTCACGATCGTCTTCGTCGCACTCGGCGCCGCAGCGTCGAGCATCGGGCGCCTGCTCGACGCGCACGAGATCGCGCTGACCCATGTGAGCGGTGCGGTGATCATCGTGCTGGGCGCCGTCATGCTGCTGGGCGCGCTGCCCTCGAGCGTCTGGGCCCACGCGGGGACGGGCACGCTCGGTGTGGTCTCGCGCGTCACAGGCGAGCACCGCTTCGACGTGCGGCCGTCCAAGCTCGGCGTGTGGGCCGCCCCGCTGATGGGCATGGCGTTCGCGTTCGCCTGGACACCGTGCATCGGTCCGGTCCTCGGTGTCGTCCTGAGCCTCGCGGCGCGCAACGGGACGCTGCCCGGCGGCGTCCTCCTGCTCTTCGCATACTCGCTCGGCTTGGCGGTGCCCTTCGTGCTCGTGGGGCTGGCCTTCGGCCGGCTGACCGCGACGCTGGCCCGGGCGCGGCACTGGCTTTGGGCCGTTGAGCTCGTGGCCGGCATCATCCTCGTGGTCTTCGGGGTGCTGCTGCTGACGGACAACGTGAGCTGGGTGTCGACGCAGATCTCGAACCTGCTCAACGACCTCGGCCTCGGTCGCCTCTCCAGGAGTTGACGCCCCCGGCCGTGGACGACGGACCCACCGGCGGCGCCCCTCCGGGCCCCGCAGACGTGCTGGGCCGACGGATCGAGGACCTGGCGCGGGGAGCAGCCGGTCCGGTCCTCGTCGCGCTCGACGGGCGCTCGGGTGCCGGGAAGTCCGCCCTGGCGGCCGCCGTCGGCGCCCGCACGGGCGCCCTCGTCATCGACGGCGACGACTTCTACCGGGGCGGGACGGACGAGTACTGGGACACCATGGACGCGCGGCGGAAGATGGAACTGGTCGTCGACTGGCGCCGCCAGCGTGCCGCGCTCGAGCGGTTGCGTCGTGGCGCGGCGGCGACCTGGCGCCCCTACGACTGGGATGCCTACGACGGGAGCCTGGCAGCGGACGTCGCGGGTGGGCCCCGCGACGTGGTCATCCTCGACGGTGCCTACAGCGCCCGAGCCGAGCTGGCTGACCTGATGGACCTGCGTGTACTGCTGCAGGTCCCGCACGACGTCCGCCGGGCACGGCTCCTCGAGCGCGAAGGCGCCGGCTACCGGGCGCAGTGGGAGGCCCGTTGGGGAGCGGCCGAGGACCTGTACTTCGACACGGTGATGCCACCGGAGGCATTCGACCTCGTGCTCGACGGGGCTTGAGCTCGGCCGCTACGGGAAATGCTCGGCGAGCACCTCGGCGAACGTCCGGGCGAACGTGTGGGCATCGCCCGGCCAGCGGGCGGAGACGTAGACGCCGTCCCGCACGACCCAGGCGGGCCGGGGATCGGTCGGGGTGTCCCGGGACCGCCCGCTCGTCTTGCGCCGGTAGTCGGGGATGCCGGGCTCGACGTCGACGAAGTCGCCCGGGTCCGCCAGGGCGCGGGTGACCTCCTGTTGCACCGACATGTAACCGGCGGGCTGTCCCGGCTCCTCCACGTAGGTGCGGTAGTAGTCGGGGTCCCAAAAGCGCGTCCGGCTGGCGAGCTCCCATGCCCTGCGCTCCAGCTGCCACGTCAGCGCCGTGGTGCGGCGGCCGTGGAGCACCGAACGCCCGCTGGCGGGCTCTTTGGCACGCGCCGCCACGAGCACGCCGTGGCAGATCGCCCCGACGGGCCTGCCCGTTCGGAACGAGTCCACGGCCATCTGCTGCACCTCGGGGCTCTCGAGGTAGTCCCGCATCCCACGGGCCCGGTGGCCTCCGGGCAGCACCAGAGCGTCGTAGTCGCTGCGCCGTGCCGCGCCCCAGTGCAGCGGCGATCGGAACGCCGCATCGTCCAGCAGCGCCGAGTAGGCGCGACGGGCCGCTGCGTCGGCGCGCAGGATGCGGCCCATCACCGTCACGTTGCGCACCAGCGGGACCGCGCCCCAGAAGTCGAGGCCCCGGCCCGTGACCATGAGATCGTCCGCCTCCCCGGGCTGCCCCGAAGGCGTCGCGAACACGACGTCGTGGCCGGCGTCCACCAGGATCCGCCAGCTCACGGCCACCTCGGTGGGGTCGAAGTCGCACGCCGGCAGCGGCATCAGCAGGGTCGCCATGGGTGTGACGCACACTACTGAGGCCCGGCCGAGCACCCTCCGGGCGACGGGGATAGCGTCGCCGGCATGAGCGACAGCGACATAGACACCGACACCGCCACCGAACCTCCGGCGATCTTCTCGGCCGACGACGTGATCGAGAAGCTCTGGGTGCAGGCCTTCCAGGGCGAGGTGCTGGGCGAGGCCCTGTTCGGGGGCATCGCGGAGGTCGTCGACGATGCCGAGCACGCCCGCAAGATGCGCGTGCTCGCCACGCTCGAGCTGCGCACCAAGGAGGCCGTCGCACCCTCCCTCGAGCGAGCCGGCATCTCGACCGAGCCCGATGTCGAGATGCTGAGCCTGGCCGAGGCCATGGCCGCCGCATCGGTGGACAGCACCTGGGAGCAGATGATGACCTCCATCGACAGCGTCACCGGTCAGTTCATCCCGCTCTACGAGCGCATCGCAGAGCTCGACCCCGCCGAGCGCGAGGCCGCCGACCTGTTGGTGGCCCACGAGGTCGCCCTGCGCGACTTCGCGCGCGCCGAGCTGGCCGGCCGGACGGACTCGTCTCTGAATCCCGTCAACGCGCTGGCGCACATGGGCTGATCCGTGGTCGCGGGGCCGGACTTCGCGCGCTTCGACCGCCGCCACTACCCGACGCTCACGGTGCGCGAGGGGTATGACGCGTGGGCGCCGACCTACGAGGAGAGCGTCGAGGACATCATGGACGTCGCGCTCTTGGAGCGCATCGGCTCGGTCGCCTGGGACCGGGTCGGACGCGCCGCCGACCTCGGATGCGGCTCGGGTCGCACCGCGGCCTGGCTCCGCACCCGCGGCGGGTTCCCAGTCGACGGGGTCGACATCACGCCCGCCATGCTCGAGCGCGCCCGCGCCCGCGGCCTGCACGACCGGCTCGTCGAGGGCGATGTGCGGCACACCGGGTTGCCCGCCGGCGCCTACGACCTCGTCGTGTGCGTGCTGGTCGACGAGCACCTGCCCGAGCTGGCCGGCCTCTACCGAGAAGCCCGCCGGCTGCTGGGCCGGTCCGGCTCGTTCGTGGTCGTCGGGATCCACCCCTTCTTCGTCATGTCGGTGGGTATGCCGACCCATTTCGACGGTGCCGACGCCGAGCCGGTGGCCATCGAGACCCATGTCCACCTCCCCTCCGAGCACATGGCCGCCGCCGCCGACGCCGGCCTCGCCGCCCGCGAGATGCACGAAGCCCTGGTGGACGACGCATTCGTCCAGCGCAAGCCCGGATGGCAGCCCTACCGAGACTGGCCGTTCAGCTACTCCTGGGTCTGGGCCGTCGCCTGAGAGGGCGGGGCCCGACCCCGCTTGGAACCCCGGGACCGACCCCCCCTACCATGGAGGGGAAGGCCATGGCCCCTGTCGTCCAATTCCGCGCCGCTGTCGCTCTCGCCGGCCGCTTCCCCGCCCTTGCCGGGGTCGACCTCTGCCTCGAGCAGGGTGAGGTCGTCGTCGTCGTGGGCGCCAACGGCGCGGGAAAGACCAGCCTCCTGCGCGCCTGTGCTGGGCTTTTGCCCGTCACCTCGGGCGAGGCGAACGTGCTCGGCGTCGACCTGACCACCGACCACACGTCGGTGCGGCGCTACGTCGGGCTCCTGGGCCATGCCGCCCCCCTCTACGACGAGCTGAGTGCGGCGGAGAACGTCCGCTTCGCCGTCCGCGCCCTCGGGCTCCCCGTCCAGGGCGCGGACGAGGCACTGGAGCGGCTCGGTCTGACGGGCCGTCTGCGGACCACCCCGGCCGGGCGGTTGTCGGCGGGCCAGCGCCGCCGCGTCGCCCTCGCCGCCCTCGTGGCCCGCCGTCCCGCGCTCTGGCTCCTCGACGAGCCCCACGCGGGCCTCGATGCCCCGTCGCGCTCGCTCCTCGGGCAGCTGATCGCCGGCGCGGTGTCGGATGGTGCAACGGTGCTGCTCTCCTCCCACGAGCCCCAGCTCTCGGTGCCCCTGGCCGACCGTGTCGTGTCCATGGGCGGCGGGCGGGTGACCGGCGAGGAGCCGGGCGGCCGCCGCGTCACCCTCACCGCAGTGCCCGAAACCGATTCGGACGCAACCGGCGGCGGCGTGGGAGCGACCAATGTGGCATGACGCGGTGCTCGTGGCGGGAAAGGACCTCCGGATCGAGGCGCGGTCGCGCGTGGGGCTGTGGCAGGTCGTCCCCTTCGCGTTGCTCGTCCTCGTGCTCCTCGCGTTCGCCATCGGTCCGGACCAGGCCGCGCTGCGCCACGCCGCCCCGGGGATCTTCTGGGTCGCCCTGCTGTTCTCGACCGTGCTGACGATTCAGCGCAGCGTGGCGGTCGAGTCAGGTGAGGGCACGCGCGACGGGCTGCGGCTCTCGGGCATCGACCCGGCGGGGATCTTCCTGGGCAAGGCGGCCGCGGTGGGGCTGCAGCTCCTGGCGCTCCAGCTCGTCCTGTGGGCCGGCGTGACGTTCCTCTTCGACGTGCGGGTCCACGTCGTGTGGCTCGCGGTGACGGCGTCCCTCGTGGCCACCGTCGGGCTCGCGTGTGCCGGCGTGCTCTACGGCGCCCTCTCGGCGGGACTGCGCGTGCGCGACACGCTGCTCCCGCTGCTGGTGCTGCCGGTGTTGGCCCCGGTCCTGCTGGCGGGCTCCAAGGCATGGGAGGCCGCACTGAACGGGAACGCGTCGTCGGGGACCCAGTGGCTGAAGATCCTCGTCCCGTTCGCGGTGATCTACCTCGTCGTGGGGCTCGTCCTCTACGGGCCGCTGCAGGAGGCCGCATGAGCGAGCCCGTGCGTGTGCGCCGCCGGCCGCGCTGGCTCGACGTGGTCGGCATCCTCGGTGCCGTCGCCATGGGGTTCACGGTGTGGCTCGGGCTGTGGGTGACACCGCCCGACGTCGTGCAGGGGAACCTGGCCCGGTTGCTCTACATCCACCCGCCCATCGCGACGGTGGCGCTGTACTGGGTCGGCCTCGTCGCCGCCGGTGGCAGCCTGCTGTACCTCTGGCCACGCACGCGCTCCTTGTTCTGGGACCGGCTCGCCGCGTCCGCGGTCGAGGTCGGTGCGGTGTTCTCGGCGCTGACCCTGGTGACCGGGTCGCTGTGGGGCCGGCCCGCCTGGGGTGTCTGGTGGACGTGGGACGCCCGGCTGACGTCGACCGCCCTGCTGTTGCTCCTCGAGATCGGCTACATGGCGCTGCGGCGCGTGCCCGCCGAGCCCGCCATCCGGGCGCGCCGCTGTGCGGTGGCCGCCCTGCTCATCGCGATCGACATCCCGATCGTCCACTTCTCCGTCGACTGGTGGCAGACCCTGCACCAGGGCGGCACCGTGCTCGATCCCGGCTTCGACCTCCACGTGCACGGGATCATGCTGTGGACCCTCGGGCTCGGCTTCCTCGCCTTCTCGCTGATCTTCGTCTGGCTCCTCGGTGTGCGCTACCAGGTCGAGGTCCTCCAGGACGCGGTCGGGGACCAGGAGCTCGAGGTCTCGCTGACCGAGCGCTGGAGCGAGGACACCGAGCTGGTGGGAGTCGGCTCCGGCGATCGTGAGCCGCACCCGGGCGGTGGTGCGCCGTGAGGTACGTCGACGCCGGCTATGCCGTCGCGCTGGCTTCCCTGTTCGTCTACGCGATCGGCCTGGTCCTGCGCCGGCGGCGCTGGGCCCGGGCGCTCAAGGTGTCGGAGGCGCCGGCTCCCGGGGCGGACGGCGTGCCGGGGCCCGGCGATCGACTGTGACCGGCACGACCACGGAGCCCAGCCCGCCCCCCAGCCCGCCGAACTCAGACGTCCGCCAGGGGCCGGCGATGCCGCCGCCACGGCGCCGGCGGCGCCTCAGCCGGCGGCTGCTGGGCGTGTTCGCCCTCCTGATCGCCGCCTTCGTCTTCCTGCTGGCCGAGGGGCTCGGTAGCTCGCTCAACTACTTCGACACGGTCGACCAGGCCCTCGCCCACCGGGCGTCGCTCGGCACGCAGACGTTCCGACTGGAGGGCACGGTGGTCCCGGGCACCATCCGCGCCACCTCGTCGGGCTCCGACTTCAGCATCTGCCAGGGCCCGAACGTCGTGCACGTCACCAACACCGGCAGCCCGCCCCAGCTCTTCCAGGCCCGGATCCCGGTCGTCGTCGTCGGCCACTTCACGTCCCCCACGTCGACGCGCTTCGTGTCCAACACCATCATGGTCAAGCACTCGGCGAACTACAGCGCCCAGTACCCCGGCCGGGTGGCCAAGGCGACCGGAGCGGTCTGCTGATGGTCCTCCACTGATGGTCGACGCCCATCTCGGGACGATCGGGGTGTGGCTCGCCTTCCTGGCGAGCGTCGCCGGGGCCGTCGTGATCGTCACCGGACTCGTGACCCGCCGCAACGCCGGCGGCCCCTCGCCCGCCGCGACGACGGCGGGACGGGTCGCCGGCGACGGTCGGCTGCTGGCCCCCGTGATGCTCGTCGGTGCCCTGCTCGCCACCGGAGCGATGGAGCACGCGCTGGTCACTCACGACTTCACGCTGGTGTTCGTGGCCGAGAACAACAGCACGGTGACCCCGCTGCTGTACTCCATCACCGGCATGTGGTCGGCACTGGCGGGGTCCATCCTGTTGTGGGGGCTCATCCTCGCCGTGGTCTCCACCGTCTTCGTCTGGCGGTACCGCCGTCAGGCCGCCGATCCCGTGATCCGCTGGGCCTCCCTCGTCCTCTACGTGGTCTCCGCCTTCTTCTTCGGCCTGATGGTCGGCCCCGCCAACCCGTTCGTCACCGCTCCCGGCGCGACGCAGGGCCTCGGGCCGAACTCGCTCCTCCAGGACAACCCGCTGGTGGCCATCCACCCACCGCTCCTCTACGTCGGGTTCGTGGTCTTCACCGTCCCCTTCGCGTTCGCGATCGGCATGCTGGCCACGGGTCGGGTGGGGGACCGCTGGCAGATCGAGTGCCGCCGCTGGACCCTGGTCGCGTTCACCTTCCTCTCCGTCGGCATCGTGCTGGGCGCCTGGTGGTCCTACCAGGTGCTGGGCTGGGGCGGGTTCTGGGGCTGGGACCCGGTCGAGAACGCGGCCCTGCTCCCCTGGCTCTGCGGCACCGCCTACCTGCACTCGGTCCTGGTGCAGGAGCGGCGCGGTCTCATGCGCGTGTGGAACCTCTCGCTGTCCATCGCCACCTTCGCGCTCACCATCCTCGGCACATTCCTCACCCGGTCGGGGGTCATCACCTCGGTCCACGCCTTCTCCGAGTCCTCCCTCGGTCCCTTGCTCATCGGGTTCTTCTTCGCGGTGGTCATCGTGG
>Ga0181535_10003898_pt1 | contig 17013 bp, 10 predicted proteins | sample PEATcosm2014_Bin_44_FD_119774 | JGI IMG/M metagenome (GOLD analysis project Ga0181535, IMG submission 119774) | Peatland microbial communities from MTU Mesocosm Facility, Houghton, MI, USA - PEATcosm2014_Bin17_30_metaG | ecosystem: Environmental > Terrestrial > Soil > Wetlands > Peat | place... | reverse complement strand
CCAGAACCCCAAACAGCCGCAGCAGAAGCAGACCGCGAAAGAAGTGATCGCGGCCAACGTGCAAGCCCTGATCGAGCAGTTGGAGCAGGGACACAGCGAAGGTCTCACCGCCTATCTAACCGCAATGGGCAAGTTTCACAACTACAGCTTCGGCAACATCCTTGAGATTGCACGGCAGAAGCCGGATGCAACCCGCGTTGCTGGCCTGTATGCGTGGAACCAGCTTGGCCGCAATGTCAGGAAGGGAGAGCACGGCATTCGCATTCTCGCTCCGGTGATCGGCATTCGGCGCAAGAAGGATTCGGAGGCGGAGAAGGACATCCGCACTCAGAATCAGGGTGTGTTAGTCGGCTTTCGTTCGGCCTACGTCTTCGATGTGAGCCAGACGGACGGCAAGGAGCTACCGGAGCTATCCAGCAAAGTGAGCGGAGATGTAGGCGAACGGCGGGAACGGCTGATCGACTTCATCATCGCGCAAGGCATCCAGCTTGAGTTCAAAGAGAGCATTGCCCCGGCCTTGGGCGTGAGCTACGGAGGCAAGATCGTTTTGCTTCCCGGCCAGTCCACCGCCGAGGAGTTCTCGACACTGGTTCACGAACTGGCGCACGAGATGTTGCACAAGGCGGAACGCCGCACCGCAACAACCAAGATCGTCCGTGAGACGGAAGCCGAGGCAATCGCCTTTGTAGTAGGCCAAACCATCGGCCTCAACACGGGCAGGGCATCGGCGGACTATATCCACCTGTACCACGGCAACGCGGCACTCCTCGCCGAGAGCTTGGAAGTCATCCAGAAAACCTCAGCCGTCATCCTCTCCGCGTTCGAAAACCCCGCAGTAGAAGCCACCACCGAACCAGAACCCGAACTGGCGCAAGCCAGCTAATCCCTTATCTATGGGCGGGCGGCCTCTTGCCGTCCGCTCAAACGCCACCCGAACGCCCAACCGCACAAGGAGAGCCACTATGAACCCCAACACCGCAACCGAGTACCGCAACCTTCCCCTCAACGTTCTTACCGAGTCCACCACCAACCCGCGCCATATCTTCGAGGATGCAGCCTTGAAGGAACTGGCCGACAGCATCCGCGCACAGGGGATTCTCTCGCCCTTGCTTGTGCGGCCTTTGACCGAGCAGAGCTTCGAGATCGTCGCCGGAGCGAGGCGCTACCGCGCCGCGCAGATGGCCGAGGCCGCAACCGTTCCCGTTCGCATCGTCAACCTCACCGATGCCGAGGCGTTGGAGGCGCAGTTGATTGAAAACCTCCAGCGCCGCGACGTTCACCCGATGGAGGAGGCGCAGGGTTTCCGCGCCTTGCTTGCCTTGGAGGAACCGACGTACAGCATCGAGCAGATCGCCGCGAAAGTTGGCAAAACGCCCGCATATTGCGCTTCCCGCCTTCGCTTAGCCGAGCTTGTGCCGGTCGTGGTCGAAGCCTTCTACCGGGAGGAGATCGGTGTTGGACACGCGCTCTTGCTGGCGAAGCTCCAACCGGACAAGCAGGAGCAAGCCCTCGCCGCTTGCTTCAAAGAGGAATGGAGCGGCGGAGATCGGAAGGCAAAACGCCTCTTGCTCCCCGTCCGCAATCTCCAATTCTGGATTGAGCACAACATCCTGCTCATCCTGAAACAGTCACCGTTCAACAAGCGCGATGCTCAACTCATCCCCGCAGCCGGAAGCTGCCTCGATTGCCCCAAACGCACCGGACACAACAAGCTGCTATTCGCGGATGTGAGCCAGGGTAATTCCGACGCTTGCACCGATCCAACTTGCTACGCCGCGAAGCTGGAGGCGCACGTTCAAAAGCAGATCGCGGCGAAGCCGGAGCTTGTGCAGATCAGCACGGCCTACGGCCAGCAGCAGGAAGGCAGCAAGATTGTTACCCGCAGCAAGTACGTTGAGATCAGGCCGGACAAGCCCGACACCCCGGAGAAAGCGAAGTGGCCGGAGTTCAAAACGTGCAGGTATACCACCGAGGCCATCGTCTCCGACGGCATCGACAAGGGAGAACTGCGGAAGGTTTGTACAGAGGCGGATTGCCCGGTGCATCACCCCAAGAAGCAGCCAACGAAGGCCGATGCCAGCTTCAAAGCGGAGCAGGAGAAGAGCCGCCGCGAAGCGGCACTGGCGAACGCCACCGGAATACGCGTTCTGCAAACCATCGTCGCCGCCGTTCCCGTTCGATTGATGAAGCGCGACCTGCTCTTCATCGCCGAACAGATGCTCCCGTTGCTGGACGACAAGCGGCAGGAGATGGTCGCCCGGAGCCTAGGCATCAGGCCGAAGGATGGGGAATCCGCTCCCAAGCTGCTAACCGCATTCGTGCGCAAGGCAGACGAAAGCGCACTCGGAAAACTGATAATCGAAACTGTCATCCTGCTTTCCGCCAGAACACAGTCCGACGGCGGCAAGGTTCTCCGTGCCGCAGCCCAGGCGTACAAAGTGGACACCGACGCCATCGCCCTCAAGGTGAAGCACGAGTTTACTGCGAAGGAGAAAGCGAGGTCAGAAAAGAAGATAGAACCGAAAACAGCAGCCAAGAGTCCGCGTAAAGCGGCATAACCAGAAAGCGTGAGAGCGGGTCAGCCTTCAGGCTGGCCCGCTTTTTCGTACGCCCGTCTACCCGCCCTGAAGGTCACTCTCGCCAGAGCGAGAGCGTCATGTTCTGCCCACCCGACGGGCTTGCCTATCGTGCAAGGATTCGGAAGGCAGACCCGGCCATTGACTGGAGAGACTGCCATCCATTCATGACACATCTCGTCCGGTTATTTGTCAGGAGCGAAATAGCTTATTGGCTTGCCATACAGATTGGAGAGAGCCCAGAGTTCTGCAATGTCGATGGCGCGTTCGCCTGATTCGCACTTGTTCATGAACGAGTGCGCCATGCCCAGTCGCAGCGAGACATCACGCTGAGTAAGGCCGCTTTCGACACGCGCAGCAATCAACCGCGACAACACGCCTTCGTAGTAGGTTCGCAGTTTGGGGTTGCGTCCCTTTCGGGACCGCCGCGCCTCCGGCTTTGGTCTTCCTGTCACACACTAGAGTGTGGGCAAGAGTTGACAAACCCCCTAATAAGGGACAGCATGAATGCGTCTTGCATTTTGAGAAACTGATGCCAATGGACACCGGCCAGACGGCCTTGGAGTATTATGGTTTCGCATTGACAATCCTTGATGTTGCGTGGGCGAATTTCGCCCCTATGGTGACTCATGTTCGGACACAGGGCCTTTTGTACGTTGTTGCTAGCCTGCGGGCTGGCGTGGTTGTCTGGCTGCGGCGGCAGTAGTGGTGGAGGTGGCAGCACAACCACGGCGTCCCCCACCATCACATCGGTCAGCGTCTCCTGCACCCCCACCAGCATACAGACCGGCCAGACGAGCCAGTGCTCTGCCACTGTTTCGGGAACCGGCAGCTACAGTTCCGGGGTCACCTGGTTGGCAACAGATGGAACTACTACCACGGCAGGTGTGTTTACGCCCTCTGCGACCGGGACCGCAACCATTACCGCAACATCAACCGAAGATCCCACCAAGTCCGGCTCTGCAACAGTAACAGTAACGGTTGCCGTGCCTTCGACAATCACTTCGGTTACAGTGGCTTGTTCCCCGGCTTCCATCCCGACCACTCAGACATCCACCTGCACACCGACGGTGATTGGCACCGGGAGTTTCAGCTCTTCTGTCACGTGGTATATCAGCCCCACAAGCATTGGCAGCGTGAGCAGCTCTGGTGTTTTCACGCCCACATCTGCGGGAACGGCTGCTATTACGGCCACCTCAACACAGGACTCGACCAAGTTTGGATCAGCAACGGTGAGCGTGTCAGCATCAGCGACTGTCACCTCCGTTTCCGTTTCGTGCCTCCCTGCTTCAATTCTGACCACGGGTACATCAACGTGCTCCGCTACAGTGCAAGGTACGGGCAGCTACAGCTCTGGCGTTGCCTGGTCGGCAACCGGTGGCACTATTTCAGCAACAGGTGTTTTCGCACCGAGTGGCTCCGGAAATGCAACTATCAAGGCCACCTCAACGCAAGACAATACCAAGTCTGGCACAGCGACTGTTTCTGTGAACGCTCCCGTCACGTTTGCGCATGGAGCATTGCTGGTCTCACCACCGCTGTATCCTAGTAGTATCAGTTCACCTGTTACGATCTCGATCTGGCTCCCCGATCCACAAACTGTCAGTTCATCAATTATCGCTTACGAGACGGACATAAATGGGGTGATCCTATCCACGAAGGGCGTGCTAAAGGACGACGGACTGAACGGAGATGTCACAGCAGGCGATAAGATATATACTCTTCAGTTCACGGTTCTAGACTCTTCACCTACTATTCATTACTATTCCGTATCAGTCGGCATCTCGGGTGTAACGACTCCGTATCTCTCAGAGGTTCAGAGCATTACATCTGTTCCCGTTATAGTAGTAACCGACCTCGTCTCGTATCAGCAGGGCATACAGGACAGCATGAACCGTCTGCTGGACGGAGTGAGTTCATATCAGTCGATCCAGCCGTCGGGAGCGACGACCCTAAACGAATCTGCGCTAGATAGTTACGCCTCATACATGGTTTCTGTAATGGGAAACATTCAGCAGCTAAGTGCCTATGATTCCGTGCATCCATTAGCAATGCGTGAAACATCTGATATTACATCGTCAACAATCAGCCCCAGGAGCTCATCGTTTAGTAACTTCTGGGCATCTGTTCTTTCTGCTTATGGGCTTGGTGCTATGGCAACAAAATATAATGAAATCATGCCTGAAAAAGAGGCATTTCTTGGCACTTCGTTCAATGCGAGTGATCCAGCGATTAAGGGAATTATGTTATGGATCGCAAATAATCAGATCTACCTAGGAAACTGTCAGGCTGCAGGGATGAGTCTATCCGACCAGTTATGCCGGTCAATAATATGGGGTTACTACGTTCAAACAAGTTCTGCCGGAGTGTATGCAGCAGCCCAAAGTTCTGCCTCAAGTGCTTTGATCTCTGAATACAGCGGTCTTGCTGAGACGGGAGCCGGTCAGACCTTTGAATCTGTATCTGATCTATCACCTACATCGAATTGGCTCGTAGAGCAAGCAGCGGGGGGTGTCACCGATAACTTCGTAGACAACATCACGACACCATCTGGCCGACAGGTACTTGCATTTGGAACAATTGCACCTGGGCAGACCACCACCCTTCCTAGCGGTACACACGACATCATTATCGCAGGCGGATCAACTCGTTCTGAAACATCGGGCATCGCGGCACCCGCCAATGGAGTAATCCCGATTACCTTTACAGGCTCCAGCAAAATCTATAGTCCTCCAGCAATCTGGCCGATGCAAGGCCAGAACCCACAAAAGAGTGGTTCAAGCAATTATCTAGGACTGACTGCTGCTCCCACTTCAACTAAATGGACATTCAAGACATCATCTTCAGTTGTTGGAGATATTACAGTCTCTGCCGAGGGCACAATATATTTTGCGAGCGATAAACTATATGCATTGAACCCTAACGGCACCCAATTCGCATCACCGGTCGTATTGAGCAAGGCAGCTACCGGTCCTGCCATTGATGACCTGAACGGATATGTATACGTTGCTGTGGGCAATACGGATGGAAGTTTTGATGTAATGCGATATAGCAAGTCGCTTACGAACGCCACAGATATAATTCATGTAACGCCAGCATATTATGGCCTCATTAGTCCGCTTATTCTTGGTACTGATGGAACCTTCTATTTTATGAGTGGTCGGTTTCCGTCCGTCGTATATTCTGTCGGCACGCATTCTTGGTCAAATCCGGTATGCCCAGGCGAGGGAGGGCCTATTCCCAGTTCAGCAATAAATGCGCCGGCAATTGGTACTGACGGCTCTATATATGTAATGTGCTCAGGCAACGGCCTTAGTGGTCTTGTAACTACGGGGCTAAATAAACTGAATCCTATAACAGGAGCCCAACTTGCGTTCTCTGTGTATTCTTACGGCTCGATATATTCATCAGGCGCGACAGAGCCAGTAATCGATACTCTGCAACATATTCATTCAGGTTACGAGGCAGGTAGTGGTATTACGTTCTTGGGCGGTTACGATGAATGGGATAGCAATTTGAATCTTGTGTCCACACCATGCATGGCATCTTGCACAGCTTATACCACTGGACGAGCTGCTGTATTGTCTGATGGAAACTCGACTGTACGGATCGGCTATGGATATAACACAGAACATGATTTGACTGCGTCTGGAAAGTACACATGGACTATTGTTGGTAATGGACATCCCTACCCATCATTCACATCAATTCCTACAGTTGACGCCTTTGGCCATATCTTTATAGGGACTGCAACCGGGATTGCGCAGATGTCGCCTACTAACGGAAGCTTTGTATGGACATATTCGACAGGCGACTCGATTACCACACAGCCCGCGATATCAAATACAGGAAACTTGTATGTCGGAAGCAGCAGTGGCAATGTCTATGCCTTTGGTCCATAATTCAGTGCCGTCAACTGGACCGATAAGAGCGGAGATTTCTGGAGGCCGAATTCTCTCCATCATCCAGCAACACCCATCTCGAAGGTGAGATGTGGGACACACGGGTGCGGGTGAGCAACCACCGATTTTCTTTTGTTAGGATGTCCTATGCCAGAAGAGTTTGATTCAAGTTACGCCAAAGAAGGCGGTTTTCACATAGGCCGGTATCGCATTGGCTCCCGGAAATGGGAAGACTATGCGATCGATATCGCACATTCGAATGTTGAAGGTGCGAAATATATCCACGATACGGTTCGCAACGTAGGGTCCGAACTGTCAAGCGGCTATCGAGAGGGCTTAGAGGCGACTCAGGCAAGAATAGTCGCCGGTGTTGGCTTGGCTATGCGAGAGAGCGGCGAGCAACTGGGGTCAGCGCTCAGTGATCTCTTCCAGAGTCACGACGAAAATGTTGGATTGGCTATGGATGCGCAGACCGACCAGATTACAGGTGCGATCAGTTACATTCGAAGCGAACTTGAGCATCTGGGCCAAGGTCTGAATTTGGGGTTTGAGTTTATCGGCAAGAAATTGGACCGCCAGATTGAACTCGGACATGAGATATCGTCCCGGCTGGCAAGCATACACAATACCCTACTTACTCCTGCGCAGACAAGCGCGCGGGAGTTCCTTCAGATTGCAGAAAACCACTTGCGCCACCGGTTATATGCCGAGGCCATGGACTTTCTCGGACGATCCGAGCAGATTGAGACTGTGAATCCCTCGCTACATGTGTTCAAGGGAAATGTGTACTTTGCTCAGCCGGAGTTTCTTGACCTCAATGCTGCGAAAAAAGAGTTTGAGATTGCGATCAAATATGCAGAAGCACTGAAGAAGGATCTGCCGTTTAACGTTTGGTGGCAGGTGAGAGATCAAGGTTATCTCGGCTTGGCCAAAGTTGCATTTGTGTCCAGCGGTGACGAGCGCCTCGCGGGCAACATAGAATTTGCGGACACTCTCATGAAAGAGGCCTTGACTCTGGCTTCTCAGCAACCGTGCTCCTTCGAGACAATTTATCTTCGCGCTACTGCTGCTGTGCTCTCCGGATTACCGGACTTGGCCTTAGCAACAATCCAAGACATCTCCGATCAAGTTCCGCGCTATCTGGTCAATGCGCTATGCGATCCCCACTTTCTTCCTCTGCAAGCAGAACTGAAGAAAATTCCTGAAAAGTTGCATGCAGACACCAAATCCGAGACATTCAAGATCGACATACGGTTGGCAGAATTGAAAGATGTGCAACAGCGCGCAGTTGCAATAGCAGGGCTGAATGAGTCTCTGTACTCTGGAATCGACAAGGTCAGGCAACACATTGATGCCATTGATGACCAGATTCAGAATGTTGATTTCAAACGAGACCACATACTTCAGAACATCGAGAGTCAAGTGCATTGGATCGACGGGGCGCTGGATGCAGCGAGGTCCGAGACTAACGATGTGATTGCGCGACTGTCTCGAGAGATCGACGCAGACCCCGAAAAGACTGAACCGATCCTGCAAATAGCGAAAGAGCTAAGCCCCGTTGACAGGCCAAAGCTGGAAAACGGAGTTTACTTCGGTAGCTTCTTGCGGGCGGCGGGAATGTGCCTAGTGATAGGAAGTCTCGTATCAGTCGTCCTCGGAATGCCCGCTGGCTGTATGGGGCATGCGGTGAAGGGTGATTTATTGAGAGGGGCTCCGGGGGGTCTGCCTATGGGTACCGTTTTCCACGACGGCTTTTATTTTTGTTTCATTCTTACTTTGCTAGTCTCGCTTGTGAAGGGCTTGCTGGCGATGGGAAGTGAGAAGAAAAAAGAGTCGGAACGAAACGCCTCGACTCTTCGTAGTCACCAGACGATGATGCAAAGAAGAGCGTCCGATCATAGTGACCAAATACACCGTGACCAAACAGCTTACGACGACCGTTTGTCCGTATACCAACATTATGTTTTGTTGACTCAGCGAAGAGATACGCAGCAAGCTCTTCTGACAGAGATCAACTCCATCTTGCGTCGAGCTCAAAAACAGATTGCATAAAGCGGGTGGCCCAGGACTGAGATAGTTCACGAAATCGGGTGCCCCATGTCTCGCTTCTGAGACATGGGTTTACGCAGCTTCCCCCCGCGCCCAGTGCATAATAATCTATGGCCTCTCTTTGGTCCCCAACCGACTGGCAGCAGCGACTGGCCGAGTTTCAGTCGCCCACCGGCGAGTTGAAGGGCCGTGGCGAAGTGCATCAGCCGCTCCACCGAAAACCCCTCCAGCTTGTACCCCTTCAGTGCCGAGACCTTTGGCTGATTCACGCCCAGTACGCACGCAGCCTCGGCCTGTGTCAGTTTGCGCGCCGCCAGAATCGCGTTCAGTGAGGCCGCCGTCGTTTCGAGCGGGGGCAGGCATTGTCTCTGCACATTTTCCATTTGCACAATTACTCGGACACCGCGCCGGTGCTGGAGCTGCGCCCTGCGGCTCTGCGTTCAGAACTCGCGTACCGCGCCCTCCGGGTTTCGGACTCCTCCCCCCTCGCAGGCTCCGGGTCCCTTTCCAATAACTTCTTCTCTTGGCAACGCGGCCATGCCGCGACTTGGGAGCAGCGCACCTTGCGCCCCTTCGGGATGTGTGTCCCGAGTAACCGGGCAAAAGGAGAAACACCATGCAGACTCAACAGACCATCACCCTCTTCGGCACCGTCAGCAACTCAGCCACCAGCCGCACTTCCAAGAATGGCCGCAAGTACACCGCCTTCGGAGTCGCAATCATCCCCGACCGCAACCTTCAGGCCTTCCACTACAACGTCGTGGCATTCGGCAAGCAGGGCCACTTCGCCAAGCCGCTCCAGAAGGGCACTCGCATCAAACTGGTCGTCCAGGCGCAATCTCAGCCCGACAACATCGCCACCCTCCCACTCCTCACCGCAACCTTCGTGCGACCGGTTCGTCCGGTCGCCGTCGCACCCCAATAGGGGTGCGATGCGAGGAAAGCGTGTCAATATCATTCAACAATGGAACGATAGTGACATCATGAGCCGCTTATCCAGAAGCCCAGGAACGGCATCAGCGGAGGCGATGATATGTACTCCGATGCCCGCCTGTTCAAGGGCGTGCATGTATGTCTTGCGATCACTGATTGGCACGCCCGTCCATGTGGCGCACAGCAGGAAAAGATAGTTTCGGTGCAACATAAAAAGATAATTTACGTACAGCAGCGACGGAAGCAACGTGGCTACGCCGTCTGGGCAATTTGCTCTGTATGTGAAGTCTGTTGAGAATAGAGAAGGGGAACGTAGCTTTGAAAAGTACGGACTTACCTGAAATCCGGGAACTTCTTTGATCGTGCGAGGGGCATTCGAGCGCTATATCGGAATCGACTACTCCGGCGCGGAAACCCCCACCGCGAGTCTCGGAGGTTTGCGTGTTTATATGGCGGACAGGGGCACGCCGCCGGTCGAGGTGCAGCCTCCCGCAAGTGCGAAAAAGTATTGGACGCGGCGCGGGATCGCAGAGTGGTTGGCCGAGGTTCTGTCCGAAGATATACCGACGCTTGTCGGCATCGACCACGGCTTTTCTTTCCCTCTCCGCTACTTCACTGAGAACCGTGTTCCGCTCAATTGGAGAGCGTTTCTGGAAGACTTCCAACGCCATTGGCCGACGGACGATGACTTTACATATGTCGATTTTGTGCGTGAGGAAGTCTGCGGTAATGCGCCCGCGCGATCCGGTAATGCGAGGTGGAGGCGTGTGACGGAAATCCGCGCTCGTGGTGCCAAATCTGTCTTCCATTTTGACGTGCAGGGATCGGTGGCGAAATCGACCCATAGCGGTATCCCGTGGCTTCGGTATATCGATTTGAAAGCCGCCGGTCGCGTTCATTTCTGGCCCTTCGATGGGTGGGATTTTCCAGCGGGGAAATCCGTTGTGGCCGAGGTCTACCCAGCGCTTTGGAGCCGGAGTTTTCCCAGGGAGAATCGTGACGGCCATCAGCACGACGCCTATTCCATCGCTGCATGGATGAGGCAGGCCGACAGCAACGGCTTGCTATCCACGTTCGCCAATCCGCCTCTTGATGAGGCAGAGCGTGAAGCCGCCCAGATCGAGGGATGGATACTCGGCGTCATGTGAGCATCACCCGGCCCACCAGTGTAGCGATACTGGGCTTGCTTGGCAGCCATGTGGGATCGCAGGGCAATCGTGACAGCACCAGACTGCCGTAGCAGGAGGCAAAAGCGAAGAGCGCGCTGCGATGCAGCGGAAGAAGGATTGACACATCACCCCCAAAGGGTTGCTGTGGAGCGCCCCAGCGATTACATTCGTAATCGCGCATTGAATCAGCCACTTGGCTGATTCATGATTCCAAATGGAAACGAATGTTTACGCGGAAGCTACTTCGCGTAAACATGCTGATTCAAAAGGCGTTCACGCGCGCGCTTGGCTGCTCTTGTTTGACGCACTGTTGCGATGAGACTAGGGTTAGCCCAAAGGCGGGCTCCCATGAGTACCACCCGCACGGGCCACGATTCCGATACTCAGGCGCTCGCTACTACAGGGGCAAGGACGATCCTCCGCGCCAAGACCGTAGCTACCAGGCTCTCAACCGAGGAGTTGGAGGAGGTCGAATCGGCGGCCAAGCGGAGCGGCAAATCGCTCGCCGAATGGCTCCGCGATACTGCGCTGACGGAGGCCCGGCAGCGTCCGACAGACCCGGTTGAGGTGATCTTAGCGGAAGTTTGTGCCACCCGGTACATGCTCCTGAATCTCTTCCATGCGACTGCCCAGGCGGCATCGGAAGGCAAGCAATTACTCCCCGAAACCGTCCTCAAAATCCGCGAAACCGCCGACGCTCAGAAGGCCACAAAGGCCCGCAAACTGCTCCAGGATTCTTCCGTCTCTGGGAAGACAGAGGCTAAGAACGGGAGCAAACCATGAGCCGCCCGATGCAGTTTCCCAAACGCTTTCCGTGGCTGATAGTCGCCATCGTGATGCTCACTGGACTTCCGATTTTGCCGGTGGCGGCATGGTTCTGGTTGGTGACGCCGCCACTCCAGAACTACTACCTGATTACCTATCTCGACAGCACGGAACGCGGGAGCCAGCCCGACGCGACGACCAAAGTTGAATGGCTGCTGAAGACGGCGCCGGGACGGAAACCGGAGGTGGCTTTGGGGGCCGATGTCGTCTCGGCAACCATCGGCAACGGGAACGAATTGCCCGTCAAACTTTCGCCCCGCGCCGTCGCCGACGGCTGGCGCGGAGTGGTCAAAAGCGAGCCGCAGCAAGTCGAGTCCGCGAAGTTGGAGCGGTATCTGGAGATCGAGATTTTCGACGGAAGAGGCATCTGGCGGATGGTGCTGCAGCCGTTGTTTGCGTGTGCGGCGGCGTTACTTTTTCTGCTTGGGATGCGGGCGTGGTGGAAGACCAGATCGAAGCATGAAGAGCGGCACGGACGGCGGACGAAGGGGCCGGAGCTGGCATCGCCCTTTGGCTGGCTCAGAGTGCGGAAGGACGATGGAATCCGCTTTCAATTGCAATCGGGCAACTCGGCTTCCAGTTGGAAGACGCGACTACCGTTCGGGCCGAGCTATCGTATTCCCCGCCGTCTGGAGTCCAGCCACATTATGCTCATGGGCGACACAGGCAGCGGCAAGTCCTCGGCCATCCGGCAGATTCTCCGGCAGGTCCAGGAGCGGGGCGAGACCGCCATCGTCTACGATCCGGCGATGGATTTTGTAGGCGAGTTCTACGACCCAGAGCGCGGCGACTTGATCCTGAATCCGCTCGATGCGCGATGCCCCTACTGGTCGCTCACCGATGAACTTCTCCGCGAGGAAACCGCCGCAACAATCGCCGCCGCGTTCCTTCCAGATAAGGAGTACGAGAAGGCCTTCTTCACCGATGGCCCACGCAGAATCCTGGCCCATCTGCTCAAGTACAAGTCGGACTCCAGCGACCTCTTGAAGTGGATGTCCGACCCCGACGAGATCGCATCGAGGGTGAACGGAACGCCGCTCGCCGCCCTCATCGACCCCAAAGCACCAGCGCAGCGAGCAGGTGTGATCTCTAGCCTGAATATGGTTGCCGACAGCTTGGAGTTGCTACCTGAACATCGCAATGACGGCAATATATTCTCTACGGCCGAGTGGCACATCCAGCGCAAACGGTGGGTGTTTCTGACCTCCAATCCCGGCTACCGGGAGAAGATTCTGCCGCTGCATTCCGTGTGGCTCGACCTCTTCATCCTGCGCATGATGGGTGACTGCGAAGATCTTAATGCGAAGCCGGTATGGTTCGTCATCGACGAACTGGCCAGCCTTAACAAACTGCCTCAGCTCCATACCGCCGTCACCGAAAATCGCAAGTACGGCAACCCGGTCGTGCTGGGATTTCAGGGGCGCAGCCAGATGGAAAAGCGCTACGGCAAGGATGCCGAGGCTATGCTGTCTCAGCCGGCGACGAAGGTGTTTTTCAAGACCTCCGAACCCCGCGCCGCGAAATGGATCTCCGATGCCATCGGCGAGATCGAGGTCGAGCGGTTGAAGGAGTCGCGCAGCATGGGATTGTTGCGGAGCAAGAAGTCTTTCTCGCTGGAGATCGTCACCAAGCCGCTCGTTATGGCCTCGGAAATCGCCGGCCTGGAACCGTTGCGCGGCTTCATCAAGCAGGAGAATCGCGTGGTGCCGGTGCGCTTTGCGCTAGCAAAGAAGATAAACAAGCAGCCGGAGTTTATCGAGCGTAAGCTGCCTGAGCCAATCCCAAGGCTGCCGGTGGAAGCAGCCGCGCCCGTGCCCGCGGTACCAAAGAAATCGCCGATGAAGAAGCCGGTTGCCGCTGTCCAAGCGTCGCTCCCGCTGTCCCACGCAACCGACCTCGAAGCGAAAGAGGTTTACGTCTGGGATGAGTCCAAGGGAATTGATTGAAAGTTCCAGAGGCAAGCCGCGATCATTCCGCAGCTTCTCATAAGTTCTAAACACATCTCATGTGGCAATAAGTTGCCGCGTTGAAATCGGACCCACAATGCTGTCCATCTCCAAACCGCTCTCTGCAGGCCAAGCGCGGACGTATCATGCGCGGGAGTTTGCTTCGAGTGAGCAGAACTACTGGAGCCGCGACCAGCAGGGGCATAGCGAGTGGCAGGGGCGGCTCTCCGGTGAATGGGGGCTTTCGGGAGCCGTTGGCGCGGAGCACTTCGCTCGTCTGAGCGAAGGCCAGCACCCGCAGACCGAGGCGCGGCTTGTCCGGCACCAGGTATCGAAGACCTATGAGGGCAAGAACGGCAAGGAGATAACGTCGGTCGAGCACCGCGCCGGATGGGACGCGACGTTCTCCGCGCCAAAGTCTGTCTCGCTGACCGCGCTGGTAGGCGGCGATGACCGGGTGCGGCAGGCGCACCGCGAGAGTGTCCGCGTGGCGCTGACTGAGCTGGAGCGGTACACCGAGGCGCGGATCGGCAACATTCGGGAGCCGGAGACGACGGGCAAGTTCGCCGCCGCTACCTTCGAGCATGACACCGCGCGTCCAGTGGAAGGCTATGCCGCGCCGCAGCTCCACACCCATGCCGTGATCTTCAACGTCACCGAGCGCAAGAGCGGTCAGACCCGCTCGCTGCAACCGCAGGAGTTATTCGCCTCGCAGAGCTACGCCACCAACGTCTACCGATCGGAGTTGGCCGTTCGGTTGAATGACCTTGGCTATAAGGTAGAACGCGGCGAATGGGGCGAGCCGCAGATCGCCGGGTACAGCAAGGAGTACCTTGCGGCCAACAGTCTTCGTCGGGAACAGGTGAAGGACTACATCCGCGCCAGTGGCCTTGATGGGCCAGCCGCCGCGCAGATTGCGGCACACCGGACGCGGGACTCCAAGGAACTACTATCGCCGGAAGAGGTGTTGCGGCAGCACCGCGAGCTGTCGGCGCAGTATGGGCACCAAGCCGACCGCGTAGTTGCCGAAGCGCGGCAGCATGGACAAAATCACGAATCCCATCCGGGCAAATCCGCTCAGATGTCTGTGACCTACGCCCGCGAGCATCTCTTCGAGCGTTCGGCGGTTGAGAGCGGACGGTCGATCCTAACGGCTGCGCTCGATAGGGGAATGGGTGAGGCAAACTTCTCGCAGGTCCGGCAGGAGTTCGACCGCAGAGCGCAGTCGGGGGAGTTTCGCACCGTCCAGCATGGACCGAAGCATGAAGGGCAGCAGTACACAACGGCGGAGACGCTTCGCATGGAGCGCGAGACCATCGGCCACATGAAAGACGGTAACCAGCGCGGCTTCGCCGATCCAATGCTGGTAGAGGGACGAGCGCGTCTGAACATCGAGGAACGTCACCCGGAGCTGAATACTGGACAGAGGCACGCAGTCAATGATGTGTTTCTGTCGCGCGAGAAGATCGTTGGACTCGATGGAGTCGCGGGCGCAGGCAAGACAACGGCCTTGGCCGTGGTGCGTGAAGGAGTGGAGAATGCCGGGTATCGCGTAGAGGGTTTCGCTCCCACATCCCGTGCAGCACAGAAGCTCGGCGAGGCCGGCATCGAGACAAAGACCCTGCAAGCGCATCTTGCTCAAGGACAGAAAGTGGATACCGGCGAGAAGCGCCTTTATGTGGTGGACGAAAGTTCTCTCGCATCGACCCGGCAGATGCACGAGTTTGTGAGCCGCCTCCATCCGAATGAACGCGTTCTACTGGTCGGCGACACCCGCCAGCATGAGTCCGTCGAGGCCGGTCGAATCTTCGCTCAGCTACAAGAGGCGGGGATGAAGACAGTAAGGCTGAACGAGATCGTTCGCCAGAGAGACCCGGAGTTGAAGCAGACCGTCGAGCAGCTTGCGCGTGGCGAGGTAGGCTTGGCGATTGCGGGTTTGGACCGGCAGGGACGCATCCATGAGGTCAGAGGCCCGGAGGAGCGTATTGCAGCCATCGCGAAGGAGTATGCAAAATCGCCGGAGAACACGCTGGTCGTCTCACCCGACAACCGCTCCCGCATAGAGATCAACCAGGCGATCCATAGCGAGTTGCAAGCCAAGGGCGTTGTCGGCAAAGAAGAGCATCAGACCAAGGTGCTTGTCCCACGTCAAGACCTCACCGGAGCGGATCGCATGTGGGCCGCTCGATATAACGAGGGCGACGTGCTGCGCTACAGTCGCAGCTCGCACGAGACCGGCATCCCCAAAGGCGAGTATGCACGAGTGACACAAGTAGATGCGCCGAACAATCGGCTCACTGTCGAGATGAAAGACGGCACCGAGAAGAGCTACGATCCACGCCGTCAGCAGGGCGTATCTGTCTATCGTGAACAGGAGCGGGCGTTCTCTACCGGAGATCGAGTGCAACTGACGGCTCCCGTGTCGGAGATGAAGCTGGCGAACCGCGAACTTGGCACAGTGGAGCGGATCGCCGAAGGCCGTATGTCCGTCAAGATGGACGGAGGCCGTGAGGTGCAGCTTGACCCCGTGAAGCATCCACACCTCGACCACGGCTACGCCGTAACCAGCCACTCCAGCCAGGGACAGACCGCAGACCGCGTCCTTATCAACGTGGACACGGAGCTTGGAGCAAAAGACCTGCTCAACAACCGCATGGCCTATGTCTCCGTCTCGCGCGGGGCGTACGACGCGCAACTCTTCACCGACAATCGGGACAAGTTGGTAGCGGCTCTCGGGCATGATGTATCGCACACAAGCGCACACGCGCCAGAGGTGAAGCGGGATCAGGCCGCCAAAGTGCCGGAGCAAGCGGTCGCGCCTAAGCAAGAGCCCGTGGTGGAACAGAAGGCAGTCGTTGAGCCTGTCGAGAAGGTCTATAGCTGGCCTGAGGTTGAGCGGCACTGGGCACCGCTCAACAATGCGGTGACAGCCTCCGAGGGGAGTCAGTTCGGATGGAAGGCCGAGACGGGGACGATTCAGTCATATGAGCACCTCGATACACAACGTGGCTTGCACATCGACGGGCCGACCGGCCAATTCTACCGGCAGGACGGAAACCCGATCACGGCCAAGGAAGCCTTAGATCATGCGATGCCGAAAGGGGAGGCCCATTCGCATTCGCAGGATGTGGCGCAGGTCAAAGGGCAAGACAAGAACGAGCAGAACATCGTCCCGACGCCGAAGCAAGAGGAGGAACAGAGCATGGATATTGGCTTGGGCCTCTAGTAAAAAGGCTGGGGATTAGAATCCCTGTCTCGCATAGCACTGCACTAACTCTTTCAACGGCACAGAAGTTCGGGCGCGCCAGCCCACTATAGACGTGATAAACCCGTGATGGTGTTGAAACTCTCGATTCATCCGCGAGGAGGCAATTCCGTGCATACAGCCGCAAAACCGGAAAATTTACAGATTGTTCTACACAGTCCCTGCACAAAACAAAAATGGCCTATTATCTGCTTTTGAAAGAGTTTGATGCGAAATTCTTCTCACCCGCTCAGGATGACAGATTTATCGGACCATTGAGGAAGGCGGTTCTGGGGGGAGCTTCCAGAGTTCGATGCGGTTGGAGGAGGCGTAGAGCGCGGGGTGGAGGGACCAAGTGGCGAAGCTCTG
>Ga0181535_10003896_pt1 | contig 17025 bp, 15 predicted proteins | sample PEATcosm2014_Bin_44_FD_119774 | JGI IMG/M metagenome (GOLD analysis project Ga0181535, IMG submission 119774) | Peatland microbial communities from MTU Mesocosm Facility, Houghton, MI, USA - PEATcosm2014_Bin17_30_metaG | ecosystem: Environmental > Terrestrial > Soil > Wetlands > Peat | place... | reverse complement strand
TTCCAGACCTGCCCGGTAAAGATCAGCAGAATGACGCCCATCTCGATACCCATCTGGTGGCCGGGGACGAGGGCGACCATGGCCAGCACGACGGGAGGCAAGAAGCTGAGCACAGGGATGGATTGTAGGATGTCCAGGACCGCGATCATCCAGGCCTCGACCCTGGGGTTATACGCCGCGATATACCCGTAGCTGACGGCGAAAATCAGGCTGAGCAGATAGGCAATGGAGATGCGGACGACTGAGTAGAAGGCATAGACTGGCAACGCGCCAATGGAGGTTGAGATGGGTGCAACGGGCACCGGCTTGCCCATCCAATACATGCCCGTGCTGACAAGCGAAAAAAAGATGGTCAGCCCGCAGGCCGCCACACCCAGGTCGATGAAAAAGGGCCAGCTTCGCGCGACAACCAATGTTCGCGCAAGAGGATGCTGAGGCTTCACTTGCTGCCCCCATTGTCGGCAATCTCATCGGCGATCTCATCTCCGGGCGCATCGGGCAGTATGAAGCGGCGGTGCCCGGCGTCATAGTCGAAGAGCTCGGCGTAACGGCCCCAGGTGACGGCAGTCTCAATCTGGCGCTGAGACTCCTCCTCGCTGAACTGCTCGTCGAGCATATCGATGAAGAAGTCCTCCGGGACGGTGTGATTGCTCTTGGATTCCAGCGCCCGGCGAATCTGGCGCAGCAGCAGAACGTTGGCCACGGCGGCGTCGCGGAAGAGTTCTTTTTGGCGAAGGATCTCCGAGTTGGCGAACTCGGCGCCGGCGGTGGTGATCGCAGCGTCGCCCTCCTCGATCCGGAGGAAGCCGAGCAGTTGGGCGGCGTCGACGATCGGCAGCAGGTCGTCGATCTCGAAAGCTAAATCATCTGCCAAGCGATAGACATCGTCGCGGCCGCCCTTGTCGAGCAGCAGTTCCAGCAGGCCGGCGATGCCGCCGGGTCGGGCGTGAGGCAGCATTTGATATTTCATCTGGCGCTGGTCGCGGACTTTGACTTGCTGCTCGGGGGCCTCGGCAGGGGCCGTGTCAGGCTGGGTGAGCACTTTGTAGATGTAGTCGACGAGCTTGGTAAAAGCTTCTGTTTTGCGGTCGCGGGGCTGTGAGAGTTCGACACGGAAATCAGTGCGGATGTGGCCGGGATTGCGGCCCAACACGATGATGCGGTCGGCTAGCAGCACCGCTTCTTCGATATTGTGGGTCACCAGGAAGACAGCTTTAGTGGGCATGGTCTTGTTGGCCCAGAGCTCGAGCAGCTCACTGCGCAGGTTCTCGGCGGTGAGCACATCGAGAGCGCTGAATGGCTCATCCATGAAGAGCACCTCGGGCTCGACGACCAGGGCGCGGGCAAAGCCGACTCGCTGCTTCATTCCGCCGGAGAGCTCTTTGGGATAGGCCGCCTCAAAGCCGTCCAGACCGACCGTATCCAGCATCTTCATGCTGCGTTCGCGTCGCTCGTCCGGATCCATGCCGCGAGCTTGGAGTGGCGCTTCGACGTTTTGAAGCACGGTGAGCCAGGGGAAGAGGGCGAAGCTCTGGAAGACGATGGAGACGTTGATCTCGGCGTCGGCGATCGGCCGTTCGTGCCAGTAGACCTGGCCGGCAGTGGGCGTCGAGAGGCCGCTCAACATGCGCAGCATCGTCGATTTGCCTGAGCCGGAGGGGCCGAGCAGAGCCACGATCTCGCCCGGAACAATGGACAGGTCGGTGGCGGAGATCACCTGAATGCGGTTCTGGCTGGGCTGGGCGTAATACTTTTCGATCCCCGCGGCGCGAATGATGGCATCAGAGTTTTGTGGAGGAATCGGGGGCGTGGTCTTGCCCTGGCCTGTGGCGATTGCATCCTGCATGGCGGATTCTCCGGTTGGGGGTCCGCAGGACAAGAGCCGCGGCCGGTGGTTAGTTCTCAGTCTATGACAATCCGGTTGCACCCAGATGAATCGGTTGAGGAAAGCTCTTCACAAAGAACTGTTTTGAAAGGGCACGACTTCACAAGTTTTGGAAAACACAGTGCGGAGGCAGTCGGGGTTTTCAACCCCCGCCTAAAGGCAGCATAATCCTCACCGGCTTTAGCCGCGGAAAAAGTCTTTTCGTGATTCTCGCGTTAAGCCGGGGCATTTTTCGCAGCCTTTTCAGTCCAGCAGTGAGCACCGCATAATTAACGCCGGCTTTAGTCCCTGAGGGATTGCTCCCCGGTTAGGAAAGGCTACACCTCTCTTCGCCCCTCCAGCGCTCGGGTCATGGTCACTTCGTCGGCGTATTCGATGTCGCTGCCGGCTGGTACGCCGGTCGCGATGCGTGTGATCTTGACCGAAGAGCCGCGCAATGCGGTGGCCAGCCAATGGGCTGTAGCCTCGCCTTCGAGAGTGGGGCTGGTGGCCAGGATCACCTCGTCCACCTCGCCGCGCTCGACCCGTGCGACCAGAGTTCCGGTGCGAAGCTGGTCGGGACCGACGCCGTGCAGTGGCGATAGGGTTCCGTGCAACACGTGATAGATGCCCTGGTAGCTCTGGGTCCGTTCCACGGTGTCGATGCTGGTTGGCTCCTCGACGACGCAGACCAGGCGATGGTTGCGTGTGGGGCTGGAGCAGTAGAGGCAAGGATCGACGTCGGTGACGCTGTTGCAGATGGAGCAGAGGCGCAGGCTGGCCTTGAGGCCGCGCACCGCCTCGGCTAGCGCAGAGGCGTCGTCGTCGCTCGCGCGCAGGATATGAAATGCGTAGCGCTGGGCGCTCTTGGTGCCGACCCCCGGCAGCTTCTTCAACTCTTCAATGAGCCTCGCCATCGGCTCGGCGTAGCGGGTCACGGTGCGTGCCTCCTGAAAGCAGTGGACAGGGAAGAGTGGACTCTGGTCAGCCGAGCCCTGGAAGATTGAGTCCGCCGAGCAGGCCCTTGACGCTCGATTGGATGGCCTCATCGGCCTTGCTTCCGGCGTCGTTGACCGCGGCCACAACCAGGTTCTCAAGCATCTCCACGTCGGGCTTGTCGCCGCCCAGGCCGATCACCGCCGATGGATCGATGTGGAGCTGGAGAAGCTGCTTCTTGCCGTTCATCGTTGCCGTGACGGCGCCGCCGCCGCTCGAGCCTTCGACGACGGTCTGGGCCAGCTTGCGCTGGACCTCCTCCTGCATCTGGTTGGCCTGGGAGAGCATCTCGGTGATTTTGAGCGGGTTGAACATGGATCCTTCTCCTGCGAGGCCCGAAGAGCGTACCTCAGGGGCTAAAGCCCTTCATTATTGATGCTCCATTACGGCTCGACTGAAGTCGTGCCCTTTCAAAACAACCTCCGACGCGGAGGACTATTCAAATCATCAAATCACTTCTGGCGCAGATCGACGACGCTGCGCACCTCGGCCTTGAAGATTTCCCTGGCTCGCTGGACTAGCGGATTAGCCAGCGCTGCCTCTTGAATGCTGCCGGCAATCGGCGCAGCCATGGGCGCGGGGCCGCTTTGCGAAGTGGCCGCTTCACCGGGAACGATCAGGAAACGTGTCGGTGCCCCCAGTTTTTGCAGCTCCTGGCGGATGATCTTCTCTGCCGCGGCGTTGATGGTCAGGGCCAGCATTCTCTTGCTCGCAATGGCAACCTCGATGCGCAGACTGGAGCCATCGATGACCCAGGTGGCTGCGCCTAGCAACTGCGCCGCCGATTCATGACCGGCCTCAACAAGCGCGACTCCGATAGCGTGACGGATCGCCTCGATGCTGGGAGGGTCGGCGGGCGCGACGGCAACTTCTGCGGTCGTGGAGGAGATGCGTTCAGCGGTAGTAGTCATGGCAAGTGCAGGCGCTGTGCGCTCCAACGTTGCGACTGGCGGTGCAGACTCCGTCGACTGTGAGTTCGTCACAGGCTTGGCAGCAACACCCCAGCCGCCGCCCGTCGATCCAAAGGGCGAGAGTGGCGTGACAGCCGGCGCATGCCTCGGAGCCTCTGGTCGCCCCGAGCTTGCAGAGGGCCGCGAGGCCGGGGCCGACGTTGGTCCTGAAGAGCGCGGGCTCACGCCCGAGGCCACTCCGCTTAACAACTCTTCAATCGGCAGCAGGCGCTGGGCATGAATCAGCTTGAGCAGGCCCAGTTCGAGGTGGAAGCGCTGCTCCTGGCGGTAGTTCAGATCGTCGAAGGTGCGCAGGACGATTTGCAGGTTGCGGGTAATCTCTTCTTCGGAAAAGAGCAGGGCGGTGCGGGCGGCGCGCGCACGCTCGTCGCCGGAGATCTGCAGCAACTCGGTCTCTGCGCCGCCCAGCTTGGCCATCAGCGTGTTGCGCAGGTAGCGAACCATCTGGCGGGCCAGCGACGAGGGGCTGTGGCCGGCGTTGACGAGGAGATTCAACTGCTCCATCAGCTCGGCGCTCTGGCCGGCAGCGACGGCCTCAAGCAGCCGTTCAAAGACCGCATTGGGGACTGAGCCCATCAGCTCGCGAATCTGCGCGGCAGAGAGGACGGCTCGGCCATTTTCAACAGGCGCTGAGGCGATGGCCTGGTCCATGATCGAGAGCGCGTCGCGCATCGAGCCGTCGCCAGCCTCGGCCAGCAGGGCCAGGGCGTCGTCTTCGGCGGTCACCTCTTCATTGGCCGCGATCATCTTGAGCTGGGCGAGAATGTCGTCGAATTTGACGGCGTGAAAGCTGAAGTGCTGGCAGCGGGAGCGGATGGTCTGCGGAATGTCCTCGGGCTGCGTGGTGGCCATCATGAAGATGACGTGCGCCGGCGGCTCTTCGAGGGTCTTGAGCAGGGCGTTGAAGGCAGCGTCGGTGATCTGGTGGGCTTCGTCGAGGATGTAGATCTTGTAGCGGTCGCGGCTGGGCGCGTAGCGTGCGGCGTCCCTCAGTTCGCGAATCTCGTCGATGCCGCGATTGGTAGCAGCGTCGATCTCAATGACGTCCACAGCATTGCCCTGTCGAATCTCGATGCAGGAATCACAAACGCCGCAGGGCTCGGGCGTGGGCCGTGCTTCAGATCCAATTTCCGTCCGGCAGTTCAGGGCCTGGGCGACGATGCGCGCGATGGTCGTCTTGCCGATGCCGCGGTGGCCCGAGAAGATGTAGCCGTGGGCGATGCGGTTCTGGCTGAGGGCGTTCATCAGCGTACGGGTGACGTGATCCTGGCCGGCAACGTCGGCAAAGCGCTGCGGACGGTATTTTCTGGCCAGAACCTGATAGCCCATGAGTGGAGACGCTCCTTGAAGGCCTGCCATATGAAGGACGGCCTAGAGGCGATTGTATCGTTCCGGGGTGGGAGGGCGGAGTGATGCGTCGGGGAGGAGCGGTGGAGTTCCGAATGCTTCACCGCAGAAGCGACATTCATGTCATACAATTCATCCTGATGAAAGTTATGGCGTTGCTGTTGCTCCTCGTCGCAACTAGTGCGATTCCGCAGACACGGCGAACTGGAATGTACGCGCGATCGGCCACTCCTATTTGGGATTTGTTGTGGTCGACCTCTGGGAAAGCCCGGCCAGTTCCGATTCCCTCACCGAATAGATCAGTAATCATGATAGCCAATTGGATCGAAGACGGAGGGGACGGTGGCGTACAGCTCACTCTGAAAAGAAACGGCACAACGCTTTGGAGTCGCAAAGTGACACCTGGAGTCGGGATCGAGGCGGATTGGGCTCCCGATTCCAAGGCCTTCTTTGTGACTACCAGCGGCGGCGGTCGAAATGGCTTTTACGGGCTTACGGTCTATTTTTTGAATGAAGACGCGGTCAGCGAGGTGGAACTGACTCCCGCAATCGAAACTGCGTTCGGGCATCCTGTGAAGTGCCAATCGGAAGAGCCGCCGAATATCGCAGGAGTGAAATGGGCAGCGAACTCAAAGGAATTGGTCGCGATAGCCGAAATTGTAGGACACAGCAATTGCGACAGCGAAAGCACGTTTCGCGCATATCAGGTATCCCTTCCTGAGGGCAGCATCATAAGGAGCTACGACCAGATTGAGGCTAAACGATTGTTTGGCGGCGATCTGGGTTGGGAGATCAAGAATGCCCCCGACCGATGTATCCGTCGGCCCACGTCGTGTTGGCAGTATTTCAATCACAACTCGCCCCGGTGAGTTTGAGTGGATTTTAGGGCGGCGTTGACAGCATTACGGGCGGATCGTCAATTCGAAAACCGCACCTCGCCAACTGCGAGCAGCGCGGCTACCCTCGCGTTACAATCCTGATATGAGGATAACGGTCGGTGTCTCGGGCGGAATCGCCGCATACAAGGCGGCAGAGCTGGTGCGCGCGCTGCAACGCCAGGCCCTCGAAGTCCACGTGGTGATGACCGAGGCGGCCACCAAGTTCGTGCAGCCGCTCACCTTTGCGGCGCTGAGCGGCCACAAGGTCATCACCAGCCTGTGGGACGACGCCGGAACAGCCGACGGCGGGTATGACTCCTCCATTGAACATATCGGCGAGGCGCAGTGGGCCGATGCGCTGGTGGTTGCGCCGGCGACGGCCAACATCCTGGCCAAGTTTGCCCACGGCATCGCCGACGATTTCCTAACCACGATGTACCTTGCAACCACTGCGCCTGTGCTGGTTGCTCCCGCGATGAACGTGAATATGTGGGAGCATCCGGCCACCAAGGCCAACCTTGAAACCCTGCGCCAGCGCGGCGTACGCGTGATCGAACCGGGCACCGGCGAGTTGGCCTGCGGCATGGTGGGCGCGGGGCGGATGGCCGAGCCCGAGGCGATTGCCGACGTGGTGCTCTGCGCGCTCGGCCGCTGCCACGACATGGCTGGCGAGGTTGTTCTGGTCACCGCCGGAGGCACGCGTGAGGCCCTCGATCCGGTGCGATTCCTGGGCAACCGGTCCAGCGGCAAGATGGGCTATGCGCTGGCTGAGGCGGCGCAGAGCCGCGGTGCAAAAGTGATTCTCATCAGCGGGCCGTCGGCGCTGCATCCGCCGTCGCACATCGAGGTGGTCAAGATCACGACAGCCGACGAGATGCGCGAGGCTGTGTTGGCGCGCATGAACGAAGCGACACTGGTGATCAAGGCCGCCGCAGTGGCCGACTACCGGCCAGTCAACGTCTCCGGCCAAAAACTCAAGCGAAGCGGGCCGATGACCCTGGAACTGGCGCCGACCGAGGATATTTTGGCCGAGGTGGTGCGCCGCCGCAAGCCAGGGCAACTCATTGTCGGCTTTGCTGCCGAGACCGAAAACCGCATGGAAAATGGCCGCGCCAAGCTGCTGCGCAAGGGCGCGGACGCGATCGTGGTGAACGATGTAAGCAGTGAACATACCGGCTTCGACTCGGAGATGAACGCGGCCACCTTCCTGACTCTCACGACGGCCATCGAACTGCCCGAGATGTCCAAGCGATCGCTCGCGGACCGTATACTCGACGAGATTCTCACCTTGCGCCGGCCGAGTTCCGTCATGCTGGAGATGAGCGATCACGCCGATGAGCAGGCCCGGCAGGACCAGGTGCTCAACGAGACCATTCCGCTGGCCGCAACCCGGCGTCAACTGATCATCGAATAGCGACGGCGCGGAGAGAGAAGACGTTGGCCCAACAGCTCGATTCCGCAACCCGCGACGCTCTGGTCGCCCGCGTCCGCTTCTACCGCGATCTCGGCCTGACTGAGTTTTATCGCCGCCCCGTTGATCCGGCTCTGTTGGCGCAGCTTGCTGCCGCGCAAGACGAGCAGCCGATGGCCGACACCCAAACTCCGGGTGCCCCATCCTTTCCGCTTTCTTCTGCGGAAAGGGTGGGAGACCACGAAAAAAGAGGTGCCCCAGGTCTCGATTCTGAGACCTGGGATAAAAGCTCCGAGTCCACAGAATCTCAGGAGGGAAATCCCATCCCACCCCGCAAGCTCATGCCCGCGCCACCCGCAATCGCGACCATCGTTCCAGCAACGGAGCGCGCCGCCGCACTTCAGATCATTCGCGACGAGATCGGCGACTGCACGCGCTGCGCTCTCCACAAGGGCCGCAACAAGCTGGTTTTTGGCGATGGCAACCCCGCTGCACGGCTGATGTTTGTCGGCGAGGGGCCGGGCGCCGACGAGGATGCGCAAGGGGTGCCGTTTGTAGGCAAGGCCGGGCAACTGCTCAACAACATGATCGCCGCGATGGGGCTCAGGCGCGAAGAGGTCTACATCGCCAACGTCGTCAAGTGCCGTCCGCCGGGCAATCGCGTGCCGGAGCAGGAGGAAGGCGCAACCTGCTCGCCATTTCTCTTCCGCCAAATCGATGTAGTACGGCCGCAGGTGCTGGTGGCTCTGGGCGCGACGGCGGCAACCTGGCTGCTCGGCGCGCGCCAGCCGCTGGCCGGGTTGCGCGGGCGCGTGCATGCATTCAGAGGCGCGCAGCTTATCGTTACCTATCATCCCGCCTATCTGTTGCGCGATCCTCGCCAGAAGAAGGAAGCCTGGGCCGACTTGCAAATCGCAATGCGCGAGCTGGGCCTGAAACCGCCAGACAGGGAATAGCGAGTTCTTTTTCTTTCGGCCATCGCCGCATTTCAGGCGATTCTCATAGACAATGAAAGAGTGACCTTGAGAACCCGCATTGTTTTCCTTGCGCTCTTTCTGGCGCCGTGCCTAAGCTTTTCCCAGTCGTTGACGCAGTTGCTCGCGGTGCACAGCCCGTTTGATCGCGTCACCTATAAGCCTCTTGACCGGGGCGAGCGCTGGCGGCGCTGGGTGAGCGAAGACGGACTTTCTCCAGCCATCCACGTCGAATCTTTTGCGACAGCCGCGTATTTGCAGGTCATTCCCGATCCAGCCGAGTGGGGCCGGAGTTCCGGCGGCTTCATTCGCCGTCTGGGATCGAGTTACGGGAGCAACCTGATCGAGAACACGGTGCACGAGAGCCTGGCCGGGGCCGAGCGCACCGATCCACGCTACTTTGCCTGCGCTTGTTCAGGCTTTTTCCATCGCTCGGGACACGCGCTCAAAATGACCTTATTGACCTATGACCGCAACGGCCATCAGACGCTGGACATCCCGCAACTCTCCGGCGCATACTCCAGCTCGATGATTGCGGCCACGTGGTGGCCGCACCACTATACAGCCATTGTCCAGGATGTGCAGACCGGCCACATCGAGATGGGATTCATCGGCGCCGAACACCTGGCGCAAGAGTTCGCTCCGGAGTTCAAGCGCCTGCTGCATTTGCACTTCTGAGTCGCTGCCGTAAACGTGTGAATCCCTCCGCGCTACAATTCAGTTAATCAAGGAGGTTCTATGCGCAGGATTCTTCTCGCTGTTCTGGCGATGGCATTTTCCCTGTCGCTCACCGTGCCGCTCATGGCTCAGGGCGCGCCACCGCAGGGAAGCGCCGACCAGCCCTATACCGTCGAGTACTACTATAAGTGCCAGTGAGGCCATCAGGCCGAGTTCCTGCGACTCTTCCTGAAGAACCACTACCCGCTGCTCAAAAAGATTCAAAGCACCGGGCGCATTCTCTCGCTCAAGATCGAGTCTCCGGCGTATCACACATCAGAGGAGCTCCGCTGGGACTATCGCGTGACGATTCGATACAAAAATTCGACCGCAGCGACAACGGCGAATCCAGACGAAGAGGCTTTCATCAAGGAGTTGTGGCCGGACCAGGAGACCTACAAACGAGAAGAGCAGCGCAGGTTTGAAATGCTGCTCGGTCATATCGATTTGCCGGTCACTGATATCACTCCGGAGAAGTGAGAATGGCGGGGAACAGGGAACAGAGAGTTCCACTTAGTCAAATCCGCTCCCTGCCCCATCCTTGCGCCTTTTTTCCTAGTCGTCCAACGGCTTCGCCGGCCCGCCGGGAATGAAACTGTGCCCATTCATCGAGCGCTCTTTGCTCGATGAGTGGGAGACCACAAAGGCTTGTCATCCACCATCGGGTCTTATCAATCTCCATTCTGTTTCTTGTTAGTGCGAGGGCGGAAGGCGACGAACTTGAATCGGCCACCAACCGCCATTCCCTTTTCTCTGTCGTTTTCTATTCCCGGTCTTTCCACTGCCGAACGAGGTCTGCGGCGGCTTCTGGCCACTCGGGAGACTCGAATTGAAATCCGGCGCCTAGTAGGCGTCCGGGAATAGCGCGGCAGCTTTGCAGAACAAGCTCCGGTTCGGTGCGGAGGAAGAAGGCGCCGAGTCGGATGGCTAGCGCTGGCGCGGGAAGGCCATTGGGAATATCCCAGGCCTCACGCAGCGCCGCCATGAACTCGCGGTTGGGCAGGGGGTTGGGCGCGGCTAAATTGAAGGGGCCGGCCAGTTCCTCGCGTGCCAGAAGAAAATCGACGGCTTGGGCATAGTCGTCCTCGTGAATCCACGAGATGAATTGGCGACCGTTGCCTTGAGTGCCTCCTAGACCCGCGCGGACCAGGTTCGATAGAACGCCAAAGGCGCTGCCGGGTGTCGCGCTGAGGACGACGGCGCTGCGCAGCGCGATCTTGCGAGTGCGGGGCGTATCGGCGGCAAAGAACGCGGCTTCCCAATCGCGCACGACGCGCGGAGTGAAGCCGCGCCGACTGCTCCAAGGTTCTGGCCCGAAAACCGTCTCAGCCTCGACCGCAGTGTTTTCGTCCGACGCAAAATCGTTGCCACTCGCATCGACAATTCGCTTGTAGAGGGTTGCCGCCGAGGCATTCATCCACACCTTGGGCGGGTCGGAGAGCCCAGCAATCACGTCTCCCAACAGGCGCGTCGAGCGGATACGCGACTCATAAACGGCGCGGCGGTTGGCCTCGTTGTAGCGGCAGTTGACGCTGCGTCCGGCGAGGTTGATGCAGAGGTCCGCGCCTTCGAGGTATTCGGTCCATGGGCCGGCGCTTTCGCTATCCCAATGAACGGTCTGCCAAGGCGCTGAGTAAGGGCTTCGAGTCAACACAGTGACAAGATGGCCCTGCTCCTGAAAGTGGCGCGCCAGCATCTGGCCTACCTGACCGCTGCCCCCGGGAATGACGATGCGAAGACGGGGTGCGCTCGTGGCGTCGATCGATTCCATAGAATCAGCTTACGGCGTCGGATTCGTCCGTGGCTGCTGGACTGGTCCTTGCCGCGCCGGGATACCACTGTGAGATCAGTAGAGCAGCACCGCGATCCGGTACGCGGTGAACCAGCCCTGCTCGCCCTGCGCCGGGCAACTGCCCACCTCCGCCCTGCTGAACCTTCCCGACGCCAGTTCCTTGGTCAACTCGCCGGGCAGTCGGCTTAGCTCCGAATCCTGCCAGCGCATGATGAATCTGATTCGTCCGCGAGAGTCGGAGCCGGGCACTCCGTCGTCCGTTTTGCAAGCCTCGCGCGCAGCCTTCACATCGTGCTGAATTTCGACCCCGCCGCTTTGCACCATCCCCGCAACCCAGGTCTCCACTTGCGCCTGTGTCAGTACCGGCACGTTGCGCGAGTAATCGGCCACCGCATAGAGCCCACGACGGCCAGTCACAATGGCCACTCCAATCCTGTCCACCGAGGGATTCAGCAGGTTGGTTCGGTGCCCCGGCGAATGCATCCACTGCTGGTGGATCGTTCCAGGGTCGGGCCCGAGCGCGACGTTTTCCTCGACCAGGTTGAAGTGCGCCCCGGCCCGCGCGGCCCTTTCCGCAGGTTCGGGCTCGCCTGGGTATTGATGGGAGATTGGCCCCTCGGCGGCCATGCGAAGGCAGTGCTGGCGCGCTGCGGTGGCCAACGCCGGGTCCCACTTCAATGGTCCGGCACCGGCAGCGGTTCGAGCCTGATTCGCCAACTCGACGATTCGCCATGCCTCGGCCTGAATCGCGCCCGAGCTGGCGGGCTGTGACGGCCGTGCCTGCGCCACGAGCATTGACGCGCCCAGCGCAAGCCAGACAACACAAACTCGACTCAGGGAGCTCATAGCCGTTTCAACACGGTTCTACCGCCACTGTCGCGGTATTCTGGCAATGCCGATGCATTTTTTTGTTAGTACGATGCCAGCCCTTCGCAACCGCATCCACCGCCGGCCGCTGCCCGTCACCGTCGCCGCCGTTTATGTGACTATGGGTGCCCCATATCTGGCGCGGTCGCTTTGCGCCAGATATGGGATACCACAAACGCCAATCAGCACCTCTGAAGTCCTCAGCCAAGAGCCTCGTTTCCTGGAGGTCCAATGAAGATCGGCGTAGTGAGCGACACCCACGGCCTCTTTCGCCCGGAACTCGTCAACGCCCTTGCCGGCGTGGAACGTATTCTCCATCTCGGCGACGTGGGCAAATTGGCGGTCCTCAAAGAACTGGAGACAATCGCCCCGGTCACAGCCGTCCGCGGCAACGTGGACCGCGAAGGCCCGTGCAGCAAACTTCCCGAGACCGAAGTTACGCTCATCGCGGACCGCTACGTCTACATGCTCCACAATCTAGAGACCCTCCACCTCGACCCCGCTGCCGGCAAGTTCGTCATGGTCCTCTTTGGCCACAGCCACGTGCCCAACTTCTACCGCCGCAAGGGCGTGATCTACTTCAATCCCGGCTCCTGCGGCCCGCGCCGGTTTGAACTGCCGGTCACCGTGGGCCTGCTCGAAGTCGATGACGGCGCTTTTACTCCAAGGATCGTCAAGCTGCTTTGATTGCGTGCAATTCACATCGAGTCCCAGCGCCCGCGTCCGCTCGAACCGGGCGAACGGCCTGAGTACGACTCAAGCTGATTGGCTTCCCACCGCACTCCGTGAACTCTCTCGCCGGTTCATTCTTCACCAGCGCCCAGTGTCCGAAACAATCCGCATTGTGGTACTTTCAGCAAAGCTCTTTAGGCAACCATCACGGGTATACTGTTCAAATTGAAAGCATTATGGTCCAGATTGCATCGGACGATCGTTGGGGTCGGATTTCAGCCCAGAGGTGTGCACTATGAATTCGAGAGCGATTCTGTTCCGCAGTTTGGTCGCCTGTCCCCTGGTCCTGCTTCTTACTCCTGGACTGGCCGCGCAGACGCCGTCTTCCGAACCCAAGGCGGAGGTGGCCCCGTCCAGCACCTCATACGATCTGTTTGTGATGCCCGGGTCGGACTTCGATCGCCCCGGGCTCGTACCCAGGGCCAACCTCAACATCGGCATCGGACATACCTTCGGCTTCCTCAAGAAGGACCCCATCGGCGACGAGCTGACCATTGCCTATACCTATGAAAACGCCGGCTCCCACGGGTTTTTCCATACCAACTTCGGATCGCACACCGAGGCGCTGGGCGTGATGAAGAACTTCGGATTGCCCAAGACCAAAGCTCTAACCGGGTACACGTGGATTCAGGCCGGCCTGACCAGCTTCACCGGTTACTCTCATGTCGAAAACCGCTTCTACGACGGTGAGGCGCTGGGCCTAGCCATCCACTTCAACGATCATAACGGCGTCTGGATTCAGGAGAGTTACAACAAGATCCCCACCGTGCCGTGGTACACCACCGCCGGCATCGGGTACACGTACAGCTGGTGAGAGACGGAGCCGCCTGCTCCTTCATGCGGAGGTTTGCCCAGCGACAGACAACGTCAGTCAGAAAACTGACCAATACTCAGTTCAAGGAAGTACTGATGCCGCAAGCTGGCCGTATACGCCTGCGAGGCGCCCTCGCCAAGCATCATCTGGAGAGGGCCGCACTGCACCAGGTGAATGAGCAGAAAGACCAACGACACCACCAGCCAGATGACCGAAGAGTGAGCGCAAGCCGTATAAGAATCTGTTTCACAGGCTGGTTTCAGCGATGAACCAGAGATCAGAGGTCTGAGATCAGAGAACAGTCACCGACCCAGATTCGTGGTATCCCAGGTCTCAAAATCTAGACCCAGGGGTACCCGGCGACGGTCAGGTTTCAGGGTTTGGATCAGTGCTTGCCGGCAGCCTTTGCTCAGCCGCCTCAACACGTATCTTCGCGATGCGCCGGCCTTCCATCTCGACCACGGTCAGCTTGCGCCCTTCGTGAACCACAAATTCGCCGACCATGGGTATATGCCCAAGCCGCATCAGCACAAATCCAGCCAGTGTCTCCACGCCGCCGTCGCGCGGCAGGTCCCACTGCATCTGGGTCTCAAGGTCGCGGAGGTTGACGCCGCCATCCATCAGCAGAGCGCCAGTCGCCGTGGTCAACACGGGCAGGGCCGGGTCGTCGAACTCATCCTCCAACTCGCCGGTCAACTGTTCGATCGCGTCCTCTGCGGTGACCAGGCCAACTGTCGAGCCGTATTCATCGACCACAATGGCCATCTGCCGACGCCGTTGCTGAAACTCGATAATCAGGTCGAGCACGGTCTTGGTCTCGGGCACCACCAGCACATCGCGCATCACCTGCGAGAGCTTGAGTTCGACAAACGGAGCGCTCCGGCGGAAGAACATCAGCCGCGACAAATCCTTCGAATAAACTACCCCGACAATGTGCTCCGGCCCCCGGCTCTCGTCATAGACCGGCACGCGCGAGCGCGACTGTTCGATGACCTGGGCACTGGCCGCTTCCACTGTCATCTTCGAGGGCAGCGAAATGATCTTCTGCCGCGGGGTCATGATCTCGCGGATCGGCACGTCGTCCAGCTCCAGGGCGCGGTGGATGAGTGTCTCCTGAAAGCGCGGCAGGACGCCCATGCGGCGGGCGGCGGTGGCGATGAGTTTGAGCTCCTCGGGCGAATGCACCTGGGCCCGCTCGCTCATTGGGATGTCGAATCCACGCAGGATCACGGCGGCAGAACCCTTGAGAAGCCGCACGGCGGGTCGCGCCACGGCCATGAAAAGCAGCATCGGCGGAGCTACGGCGACCGCCAGCGCCTCGGCTCGCCGCAGCGCCAGCGACTTAGGCACCAGTTCGCCTACGACTACGTGGAAGTAAGTGATGAGAGCGAAGGCCAGCGCTACAGCGCCGATGCCCGCCACATGGGCATAAATGTGAGCAGTGGTCGGTGTGACCGGCAAAGCATCGAGCCAGCCGGCAAAGACGCTCGCGGCCAACGGTTCGCCGATCCATCCCAGAGCCAGCGAGCAGAGAGTCACTCCAAGCTGCACCGCAGGCAAAAAGTCGTCCAAGTCCTGTTGCAGCCGCCGCGCGGCGCGCGAGCCCGGAACCCCCGCGGCCAGCATCTGCTCGAGCCGGGAGTCGCGGATCGAGACCAGGGCGAACTCGGCGGCCACAAAGAAGCCGTTGGCCAGAATGAGCAGGGCCACGGCGACAAACTCAAGCAGCGAAAGACCGTGCATCTCGCTTGTGAGCATAGCACCAGAGTCGGTTGCATCAGCGCGCTTTGAGAGGGCACGGCGTTAGCCGTGCCGCAGTAGAGACTATAAGGTTGCGGGCTTTAGCCCCTGAGGGATGTTTTGAGTCGGGTTTGTGAAATCAGTTCTCGGAAGAGAACAGAGCTCTGGAATAGCCGCCCAGGGAATCTCGAATTCGCTTGCCGGCCCAACTCTCTGGAACCAATCCTCCTCTCGCTGCGTATGAGTGAAAAGAAACGGAAAAGCGCCGGCCGGCGAAAAGATGGTTAACGAATGACGGACTGGCTGCGTCTGATTTGTTGAGTCCGTTCATTCACTTGTCCTTATCGTCCTATCCACGCGCTCGGCCGGATCCTCGTCTGGGCCCCGGAGATTCACGAGCCATTCGCACCTCGGGAGGTTGCTGTGACTGCATCGCGCAAAAGGAGCAAACGATTCTGGATCTGGCTGGGCGCCGGTGGGTTTTTCGTTGTTCTCGTGCTGGGCATTGGCCTGGCGCGGCTGGCGCGGGGATCGTCCATCGATCCGAACAAACTGGCCAAGGTGACGCGCGGTGATGTGGCAAAGTCGGTTGTCGCCACCGGGAAGATCCAACCTATCACCAAGGTCGAAGTGAAGTCCAAGGCCTCGGGCATCGTGGAAAAACTCCTCGTCGACATCAACTACCAGGTGCACAAAGGCCAGGAACTCGCGCAGCTCGATCAGCAGGAGATCATGGCGCAGGTTGAGGCCCAGCGCGCGCAGCTCGCGTCGGCCGAGGCCAATGTCGGCACCTACCAGGCTAATGTCGATCAGGACAAGGTCAACGCCGCGGCTCCCGATCTGCCCATGTACAAGGCCACCCTTGACCGCAACCTCGAGATGCAAAAGGAAGGCATCGTCAGCCACCAGGCCCTCGACGATGCCAATAAGGATTACCTTGCCGCGCTAACCCGCCGCGACAGTTCCAAGGCTCAGATCGGCGTCGATACAGCCAAGCTCAAGCAGGCCAAGGCGCAAGTGATGCAGGCCCAGGCCAGCCTCAAGCAGCTTGAAGAGCAATTGAGCTACACCACCATCGTTGCGCCCATGGACGGCGTCATCCTCTCCCGCGATGTGGAGATGGGAGACGCGGTCAGTTCGATTCTCGTACTCGGCTCCACGGCCACGCTGGTGATGACCGAGGGCGACATCCGCGAAGTCTATGTGCAGGGCAAGGTCGACGAGGCCGACATTGCGCACGTCTACATGAATCAGCCGGCCCGCATCAAAGTCGAGAGCTTCCGCGACCGCGTCTTTAACGGCAGGGTTACCAAAATCTCCCCCATGGGCGTCGAAAAAGACAACGTAACCACCTTTGAGGTGCGTGTTTCAATCGACAACCCCGGCGGTGAGCTCAAAGCAAACATGACGGCCAATGCCGAGATTCTGCTCGATGAGCACAAAGGCGTCCTGACGGTGCCCGAAAACGCCGTCATCTACGACAACCAGAAGAAAGCTACCGTCGAGATTCCAGACAAGAAGCAGAAGGAAGGCAAAAGCAAGGTGCCCGTCACGGTCGGATTGTCCAACGGCTCGGTCACCGAGATTCTCACCGGCCTGAAGGAAGGCGACCAGGTCATTCTACAACAGTGAACAGTGGACAGTGGTCAGTTTCGCTTTGGCGGCACCGGCAGTCTTGGCGTCCCAAATGAAATCTGTTCAACCGGCCACAACGGTTTTAAACAACTCAATTGACCGCCGTTCACTGTTCATTGTCTTCTGTTCACTGACTCCTGACAACTGACCACTGTCCACTACGAGAGGCACACAATGAAGCATCATCTTTTAGCAACAGCAGCAGCGGCGGCTCTGGCGCTGGCGGCTCTTCCGGCGCTGGCATCGGAGGCCACCTTCGAGCGTACGCTTTCAGTGAGCGGGCGCGT
>Ga0181535_10003895_pt1 | contig 17026 bp, 14 predicted proteins | sample PEATcosm2014_Bin_44_FD_119774 | JGI IMG/M metagenome (GOLD analysis project Ga0181535, IMG submission 119774) | Peatland microbial communities from MTU Mesocosm Facility, Houghton, MI, USA - PEATcosm2014_Bin17_30_metaG | ecosystem: Environmental > Terrestrial > Soil > Wetlands > Peat | place... | reverse complement strand
GGGCACTCAGATTGTCGCCTGCCAGGGCCTCAACCGTAAAGGTTTTTTGATGCTCGGGGCCGGATTCCTCCACCACCCGATATTCGGCGGGTGGAATTCTCCCTGCCTGCAGGTGCTCCTGAAGGGCCGATTTGTAGTCAATCGAGAACAGTTCATCGGCGGCGGCCGCCATATCCTGAGGGGCGATGAAGCGGGCAATAAAATCCGAGGCGGCGGTTATCCCCCCGTCGCGATAGAGCGCGGCAACCACCGCTTCAAGCGCATTCACCAGCAGCGCGGGTTTATCGCGGCCACCGGTCTTCTCCTCCCCCCGGCCCAAGCGCAAATGTTGGCCCAGGTTCAAGCGGCTGGCCACGGCATGCAGATGAGGCGCCGCCACCAAGTGTGCCCGCGCGCGGGTGAGCTTGCCCTCCTCCCAATCGGGAAAGGCATCCGCCAGCATCACGCTCACCACAAACGTGAGCACCGCGTCGCCAAGAAACTCCATCTGTTCGTTGTCGCGCGGACGGTCGGCCGACTCTTGCGCGAAGGAGGAATGCGTGAGGGCTTCCAGCAGGAACTGAACGTTGCGAAATGTGTAGCCAACGACGTCTTGAAATCGTTCGGGGTAGTTGTCCGCCATGCTCACTGGGCGCCGATTCCTCTCGCGGAGTGTCCAATTACGGCCGGAAAATCCGCGCTATTGTTTGGCAGGAGCAGTGGACTGAGCCTTCGCGTTCTTCAGCGCCTCGATTTGCCGGTCGGCGAGGGGCTTCAACTGCGTCGGGCTGAGATCCCCGGCCTTGGTGAATGCCGCAATGGCGTCATCATACTTGCCCAGCAATTTGCAGGTTTCTCCCAGTCGAAAGTAGGCCGTGGGATCGGGTTGATCCGTGCCGGAAACCGCCAGGCGATATTCCTTTTCCGCCTTATTCAGTTCCTCGGTGTCCAATCCCATCAGGCCAAGCTGCGCGCGGTCAATGTGGATCATTCCCTCGTCGGCATGGATGTCGGAAATCGCCAGCGCTTTTTGCTTGGCAAAATCCGCGTCCGACACGTTGACCGGCTTCTTGAGCTCGTCGAGGGCTTTGAAAGCCTCCTGGGCGTATTTTTCCGCCTTGTCGAGCTGCTCGGACTGGTCCGACGAGTGCAAGCCCATGAACTGCGTCGAAGGGATGATGAACGCCAACATGTCGAGGCTCATGAGGTTGTCGGCCTTCAGCGCCACGCTCTTCTCGGCGAACTCGACCACATGCGGCAAGTCGCCCTTCATTTTGTAGCCGTTGGCTTCGTACGAGTAGGCATAACTGAGAATGGTGCTTTGAGGGTATTTCGTCACAAAAGCGTTCGCCAGGGAGATGATCTTGTCGGGGTCGAGTTCGGATTGCAGCGCCTTGTAATCGGCGTTCTCCGCGGGGGGAATGACGATGTCGCCGTTGGCCATGGCCGCGGCTTTGGCGGCAGCGGCCTTCTCCTTCGGACCGGCGGCGGTGACGGCTTTGATCACCTGATCCGTCGCCTTGGCCTTGCGCAAACTTTTCTCGATGTCGGGGTCCATTTCAAAAGCCACGCCGCGGGCATCGAGGTCTTTTTGGAGCTGGTCCGCGCCCTGCTTCTTGAGCTCGTTGATGACTTCCTTCTCCGTCATGGGACCCGTTGTCGACCCCTTCGTCGAAGAGCTGGGCTGCTGCCCCATCGTGGGGGAATTCTGGTCCCCAATCGTGGGGGTATTCGGCGGGTTGGTTGTCGTGGGGGCGCTCGGCGTCGCGCCGTGGGCCTGAGCAAACAGGTTGCCGGAGAGAAACACCACCAGCCCCAGCAAGATTATCGATTTCGTTTTCATGTTCTTTCTCGCTTTCCTAATATAAGTGCAGTCGTACACAAGTCGACGATTGAGCGTACAAGATTCCGGTTGCGGCTGTCAATCGAGCTGCGAGCTTGGGGGGTCGCTCATTCAAACTGTTTCTTGAATTCAGCAAACTGGTGTTGCAATTCGCTCAACTGTTGCCGCAGTTCGGCCACCTCAGCTTCGAGATGTGGGACGCGGTCGTCAATCGGCGATGGGACCGTAATTGCTGTCGGATCCGCCGTTGATGTCCACTCCGCTTTTTCCCCAGCTAACAATTGGGCGAACCGCGGTTCCTTGGTGCCCGGCAAACGCGGCAACTTCTTCACCAGCGGCGGCTGGCGCTCACTGAGTTTCAGGAGAGTGGACTCAAGGGTCTCGAGATCGTCGAACCTGTACATGCGCTCGGCATGCGCGCGCAGTTCGCCCAACGTTTGCGGACCGCGCAGCATGAGTTCGCAAAGGACGGCAGTCTCGCGGCGGTCAAAGTTGAAGACCTCCTGCGCGCGGTGGGCGTATTTGGTGACGCGGCTCTCCGCGGTCGAGGACGGGCCCGCCAGCCACTTTCGGCTTAGGGAGTCGAGAGCCTCGCGCACCGCGTCCTCGTCCAGCGCCATCAGCGGGTAGCGGTTCGACTTCTGATTGCACGCATTGGTCAGTGCGTTGAGCGAGAGCGGATAGTAATCGGGCGTGGTGATCTCCTTCTCGATCAGTGCGCCCAGCACTCGCGCCTCAAGGTCCGATAAGAGCAAGTCCACGAGGCATCCTTTCATGGCGATTACAGTTTGCCCATCCGATGATCTCCAAAAAGGGCGATCTATTATAGTGCGCATTCAATCCTATTGTTACCCATGGAATGAAATGCTAAACTGCTTGTCGCGTTCAAGATTCCCAGTCAACACATTTGGGTTCGCCTGTTGCCGAGCGCTACGTGGCAGCACGGATGGCTTTCCGGATCGTGGCATTGATCGGCGTCGGAAGCTGGTCGAGGTGGTAGGAAGCGAGCGGCAACCTGCCCGCGGATGGGTTACGGCCGCCGCGCGATCTGAACTCCGGCAAGCTTCACATGGCCGTAACGATTGCTTAACGATTTCACAGAAATGATTGTAGTGAGCGGGCGGGTTGCCCCACGCAAAAGAATTCCCGGTTCCCCCGGCGCATCAAGGAGAAAACATGGCCCTGGTAATCAACGAAAAGGAGTTGCGCGGAATCATCGTCCTGGAACCGGTCGGCCGTTTGGTGCTGGGACAAGAGAGCATGGACTTCCGCGGCAAAATCAAAGAGGTTCTCGACAAAAGCGACTGGATCAAGGAAAAGTGGGGATGGAATACCCGCATCGTGCTCGACCTGGGGAGCCTGGGTTTTGTCGATAGCGCCGGCCTCGGCGCGCTGATCGCCGCGCATACTCTTTCCCGGAGCCGCGGCGCCGCGATAAAACTGGCCAGTCTAACCAAGAAATTACGTGACGCATTGACCATCACTAAGCTTGCTACTGTCTTTGATGTGTACGACAGCGTAGAAGCGGCAATCAAGTCCTTCCCCGCACTGGAACCCGCTCCGGGAGAAGCTCCTCCTGAATCCTAAGCGGGCTACTTCTTCATCAGGTCCAACACGGCGCTGGTCATGGATTTCACGCCGGTGCGCAGCGTGGGCTCAGGAACCGGCGCCCACAAACTGGAGTGCAGCCCTGGCAGCGCCACGCCGGTGCGTTGGCTCTCCACTAGCTTCGCCGGATCCACCGCGCCCAGGCTGAATTGACAAATTGGGATTTGCTGATTCTCCAGACCGAACCGGCAGAAGTCCTCACTGGCCATGACCGGCGGCACTTCTGCGACATTGTCAGATCCCAGAGTAGTCTTGAAAATCTGTGCCAGGCGCAGGGTCAATTGCGGATCGTTGTAGGTGGAAGGTGTGTATTCGCTATTGACGGTCACGATCGGCGCACGCGATGCCGGAATGCCGTCCGCCGTGGCGATGCCCCGAGCCATGCGCTCGAGCGCGGCCAAAATATGCTGCCGCACCTCCTCCTTGTAAGCCCTGATAGTGAGCTGCAAATGCACGTCGCCGGGAATGATGTTGTAGCGCGTGCCGCCGTGGATCGAGCCCACTGTTACCACGGCAGGATCGAATGGGGAGTCCTCACGGCTCACGATGGTCTGGATCGCCAGGATGAATTGCGCGGCCTCCACGATGGGGTCCTTGGCCACTTGCGGCGCTGAACCGTGGCCGCCGACGCCGCGAAGGGTGACATCCACGGCAGTCGAACTGGCCAAAGCATAACCGGGTGTGTATCCGACCCTCCCCGCCGCGAGTCCGGGCGTGTCGTGCAGGGCGATGACGTAATCTGGCCGCGGAAAGCGGGTGTAGAGGCCGTCGTCAAGCATCGCTTTCGCCCCGTTGATCGCTTCCTCGGCCGGCTGAGCCAGCATCACCAGAGTGCCGTGCCACTGGTCCTTAAGCTCCACCAGCATCTTCGCCGTGCCTAGGAATGAGGTGATGTGAATGTCGTGTCCGCAGGCGTGCATCACACCCACGTCGCGTCCAGCGTCGTCCTTCGCCCGGACCTTGCTCGCGTAAGGCAGCCCCGTCATTTCTTCCACGGGCAGCGCGTCCAATTCGGTTCGGACGTACACGGTCGGCCCGTCGCCATTTTTCAAAAGGCCAATCACGCCGTAGCTGACCCATTCTGGATGTTCAGTATACTTGCCCACGCGCTCGGTCACCGTATACCCCAGGGTGCGCAGTTGCGTGGCAACGAATAGCGAGGTCTTTTCCTCGTGATGCGAAAGCTCGGGCGCCGCATGCAGCGATTTGTAAGTGGAGAGCAGCGACGGCATTTCTCGATCAAGAAGATCATCGAGTTTGACCTGCTGACCGCGCGCGGCGGGGGCAATTACAAGCAGACAGATTAAGACGAAGCAAAGCGAAGTAGCACGACTGCTCACAGAAACCTCCAAGTTGAAACATGGTTCTTCACAGACGGTGTCCCGCGGCTAATCGGGATCGCAGCAGAAGCGAGCGCAGTCAGTATCCCGGAAGTTGACCGCGCAAGGCAAGCGAAAGGACAGGCGGGGTCAACGCCGCTTCTTGCTTTCGTTCTGTGCGACACGCAGCTTCACCATCTTCTTGACCAGCGCTTCCGGAAGAGGTTTGTCCGTGGGAAATTGAATCGTCCCTTTGGATAGGGAGTAGCCCTTAAGGTCGTCCTTAAAAGCTTCGATGACGGCAGCGGTCGGGAAAAAGCTACAGTGGTTCCGAAACGCTGCGAACCACACCAGCACGCCTTTATACTCGAGCGCGGGCATCCGATAACTGATGGTCTCGGTAGCTTCCGCTGGTGCAGCAGACCGAATGGCGGCGCGGATCTTATTCAAGGTGCCGCGGGCAGGTTCCGGAACTGTGGCAAGGTATTCGTCGATTGTGGTCGGGGTCCCGCTGCGGTTCGCCGCAGAACTACGATCGCTGGATAGCGCTCTTTTCATGGGGCCATTTTACAAGAACTGCCACTTTCTGAGCTGCCAAATGTCGAGGCCTGATACCCTGCAGCGCCTCCGTGCACTGTACGGCCCTCGACGGGCCGATCTTCCGGAACTTGCACCTGCCACTAAACGTATCAAGTCTCGGGGCGTCTAAATAGTTTCCACCCGGATCACGGCGATTGCGCCCGAAGGTACGACCACCACAAGGGGAGGTAGGTTTATGGGCTCATTGACAGCTCAACTCAAGCAGGTCCTAAGGAGGCTCGGACGTGCGCCCCTGTTCACGGCTGTCACGCTGCTGACGTTGGCCGTTGGTATCGGCGGCAACACTGCGATTTTCAGCGTGCTCGAAGGCATTTTGCTGAAGCCCCTACCCTATCCTCGCCCGGAGGAGTTGGTCGCCGTCCGGCTCACGGCTCCTGGAATGAACATCAAGGATCTCGATCCCTCACCCTCAACCTATTTCATCCTTCGCGAGCAGAGCCGCACTTTCCATGATATCGGTATCACGATGGGCTATTCGGTGAATATCACCGGCTTCGGCGAGCCGGAGCACGCGTCCGGCCTGTTGGTATCCGAGGGCGTACTTCCCCTTCTGGGAGTAACTCCCACGCTTGGCAGGACATTCTCGCGGGCAGACGATTCGCCCGGTAGCGCGGACACAGTGATACTGACTTATGGCTTCTGGCGCCGCAAGTTTGGCGGCGATCGCACAGTGATCGGGCGGACCATCACTGTGGATGGGAAACTCCGCCAAATCATCGGTGTGTTGCCGCAAGAATTCCGCTTCGGCGATAACCGCGAGCTTGCCCTTCTCATACCCTTGCAGCTTGACCGTGCCAAGACCTTCTTAGGGGAATACAGCTACGACGGCATCGCCAGGCTCAAACCCGGAGTCACTCTGGCGCAGGCGAACGCTGACGTGGCGCGCATGCTGCCGATTGTACTACGAAGTTTTCCGGCTCCCCCCGGCTACGGCCTCAAGATTTTCGAGGACGGGCGAATCGGGCCAAACCTTATGCCGCTGAAACAGTACATCGTAGGCGACGTTGGCAAGGTCCTGTGGGTTCTGATGGGCGGCCTCGGCTTGGTGCTGCTCATCGCCTGCGCCAACGTGGCCAATTTGCTTCTGGTCCGTGCGGAGGGACGCGAGCAGGAACTCTCCATCCGCGCCGCGCTCGGCGCCAGCCGTGTCCGCATCGCGGCGGAGATGTTTTTCGAGAGCCTGATTCTCGCGCTACTTGGAAGCGTCATCGGCCTGGCGCTGGCTTATGGAGCCCTGCGCGGCCTGGTGGCGCTCGCGCCGGCGGGTCTGCCTCGCCTCGATGAAATCGGCGTCGACGGCACGGTTATGCTGTTCACACTGGCTCTATCGCTCGTTGCGAGCATGCTCTTCGGTTCCATACCGGTCTGGAAATACGCGGGCGCGCGCCTGGGAACCGGGTTGCGCGAGAGCGGCCGCTCGATGAGTGGCAGCCGCGAGCGGCATCGCTCGCGCAGTGTACTAGTCGTTGTGCAGGTGGCACTAGCCCTGGTTTTGATGATCAGTTCGGGCCTCATGATCCGCACCTTTCGTGCTTTGACCAAAGTGGACCCCGGGTTCGTCGCACCTTCGGAACTTCAGACATTCCGCCTTGACATTCCTGACACACAAGTGAAGGAGCCTGAGCGGGTGGTTCGTCTTGAACAGGGAATTCTAGATAAGCTCGGCGCCCTTCCCGGCGTCTCTTCCGTCGGTCTGTCCATGAGCGTCCCTATGGATGATAACGGTTGGACCGATGCAGTCTTCGCGAAGGACCGCACCTACTCTTCAAGCGAAATCCCGCTCCAGCGGTTTAGGTTCGTGGCCCCGGGCTTCTTCAAGACTCTGGACACGCCGCTCATCGCCGGGCGCGATCTCACCTGGAGCGACATCTACGAAAAAATCCCGGTCGCCATCGTTTCCGAGAAACTTGCGCGCGAATATTGGCACGACACCGCCAGCGCCCTCGGCAAGCAAATCCGCGTTAGTACCAAGGACGACTGGCGCGAGGTTGTGGGAGTGGTCGGCAACGTCCACGACGATGGGATGGACAAGGAAGCGCCCAGCTCAGTGTACTGGCCCATCATGGCAGCGCATTTCACCAACAACGATATTGACGTACGCCGCTACGTGACCTACTCCATCCGCACCCCCCGCGCCGGTTCGGAAAGCTTGATGAGCGAGGTGCGGCGGGCCGTGTGGTCGGTGGACCCCGCGATTCCGCTGTCGGACATCCACACGCTGGATTACCTGTACAAGAAATCCATGGCGCGGACTTCGTTCACGCTGGTAATGCTGGCGCTCGCGGGGGGAATGGCGCTATTGCTCGGCGTTGTGGGCCTTTACGGCGTGATCGCCTATTCCGTGTCACAGCGCCGGCGGGAAATCGGCATTCGCATGGCGCTTGGCGCCCGGAACCAGGAACTGACGCGTATGTTCGTTCGCCACGCTTTGGTCTTGACCGGCGTCGGCGTTGCCTGCGGATTGGCCGCCGCGCCCGTACTGACCCACCTGATGTCGTCCTTGTTGTTCGGAGTGAAGTCGGTCGACGCGGCAACGTACGTTGCGGTATCGCTCGGCCTCATCGCCACGGCTGCGGTGGCCAGTTACCTGCCCGCTCGGCGCGCTGCCACCGTGAACCCCGTGGAGTCGCTGCGAGCGGAGTAAGGGACCGGGCGTGGCACAGGGCGCTCACCAAGTGCCACGCTCGACCGTGCTCTGGACACCACCAAGCTGGACATCGCTCGACTGCGCACCCCCGAGAGCACGCAAGCGTGCACCCCCCCCCATACAATTCCCGCTACCGTTGCGGCAAGGTGGTAGGATACTGCCCGCGCCGAGGGCTGCAAACCGCTCCGGCCATTTATTGCATTCTTAGGAGGAGTCATCATCATGTCGAAATATTGGTCGGCCGTTCTGGCCATCCTTTTCAGCCTGGGGTCATTGCTCGCGCAAGCCCCTCCCAAAGTGAGGGTGCTCATTCTGACGGGCGTGAGCAATCACAAATGGGCTGCCACCACGCCGGTGCTCCGCGACATCCTGGAACAAACCGGTCGCTTCGAGGTCCGCGTCAATGAGGAGGTGCGGGGCAACGGACCTGAGACTTTTGCGCCTTATGACGTGCTGCTGCTCAACTACAACGACTACAAGCAGACCGCCGGACCTTGGTGGGACGACCGCGCGCGCCAAGCCATGCTCGACTTCGTCCGCAACGGCAAAGGATTGGTGAGCTACCACGCTTCCAACAATGCCTTCTGGGGCTGGGACGAATTCGATAAGCTCGTCGGTGGAACCTGGCGCGATACCGCGGGTCACGGACCCTATCACGCTTACAGCGTCAAGATCGTGGACAGCGATAACCCCATCACCCAAGGCATGCCTGCGACATTTGCGGAGAGCGACGAACTCTACCACTTGCTCTCGATGCAACCCGGCATTCATATTCTGGCCACTGCCTGGGACGATCCCAAGAACTGCTGGAAGCCTAACCAGGGTTGCGGGACGGGAAAAGACGAGCCCTTGATCTGGACGGTCAAATACGGCACGGGACGAGTCTTCCAAACGGCCCTCGGCCATGATGTGAAGGCGATGGATGGCGCGGGCTTCCGCCTGACTCTCGTGCGCGGCACCGAATGGGCCGCCACGGGTGCAGTGACGATCCCTGTGCCTGCTGATTTGAAATAGGCTGTACCCGATGCTCCATGCCCAATAACTTCGCCTCCTATTACGACGCAGTGATCAACTGGGAAAAACGCCTCGCGCGCGAAATGCCCTTGCTGGCAGAACTCGCGCGCCAAGCGGGCGGACGCGTTCTGGTTCCCGCATGCGGCTCCGGCGGGCACGTGGTAGCGGTCGCGCAAGAAGGCTTCGACGTGTTGGGGTTTGACGCCGACGCCGACATGGTGGAATTCACCCGCCGGAGGATAGAGGCCGCTACAGCCTCTATCGCCGCCGCCCGTGGGAAGGCGGAGGTCAGGTTGCTCACAATGGAAAGCGCCGGCGAACTTCATGAGGAATTCGCCGCCGCGTTCTGTTTGGGCAATGCCCTTCCCGGCCTTTCCGGCGAGGGCCAGTTGCTCGTCGCGTTGCGCGGAATCGCAAGCGCTCTGCGGCCTAGCGGAATCTTCCTGACGCAGAACTTGAACTACGACTTGCGTTGGCAGCAACAAGCAAGCCAGTTCCCGCTTCTTTCCGGCGAGACTCCCGAAGAGGAGTTTCTCCTCGTAAAGGTCGCGGATTACCATGCCGACTACATCAACTTCCACGCCATGTTTCTGACCCGCGAAAAGCCCGACAGCAAATGGCAGGCAAACACGCGAACCTCGAGACAGATTCCACTTTTCCAAAAACTCCTCGCTGACCTCGCCACAGAAGCCGGTATGGGCGAGTTCACTTTCTGGGGAGACTTCGCCCGCACTCCCTTTGAAAGAACACGATCGCACGATTTGATTTTCGCGGCGCGCGAGCATCAAGACGTCGTTACAAAAAAGTGACACAATGTTGACATTCCAGTTGCACCACGGATTGCCTTGATGACATCTGATGTACGGCGTGGTGTATGATTCGCATCAGGTTCAGAAGCTCCGGAGCCCGGGGTTGAGTCTTCGGAGTCCGCGGACTTGAAACGGAACAACCGCCAGCTGCATCTCTCGCAAGTAGCCAGCTCACAATGGACGATAAGGGGAGGAATATATGGGGAAGCACGCCCAATCCGCACTGCCCGGCCTGTTGGCTTTGGCCTTGGTCTTTGGAGTCACGCCCGCCCAAGGGGCGGCCGGCAGCCTTGATACGACCTTCGGCAAAGGCGGCATCGTCGAAACCAACTTCGCCAGCGACGTGAATGTGTCTCCTCTAGCCGCCGCGCTGCAAACCAATGGCGATATCCTGGTGCTCGCCCAGTTCGGGAATGGGGCCGCGGCGGTCGTTCGATACACACCCACAGGTGCTGTGGACACGACTTTCGGCACGAAGGGAGTTGCAGAGCTGCCAACGCCTTTCGATGGCCCGACGGCCAGCATGGCGCTTCAGTCGAACGGCAAGATCGTGGTCGCGGGCGTCGTCGGGCAGATGACCGGCGATGCTGCATTTGCGGTGGCGCGATTCAATACCAATGGAACTGCGGACACAACTTTTGGTTCCGGCGGCGAGGTCAGCACGGCATTGGGCTTCCCCGGCGTCGGCGAGTCCGTCTTGATCGAACCCGACGGCGCGATTCTTGTGGGCGCGCAGCTTGAGCCGGCCGGTCGAGGTCTGCCTTTCGAGACCGCCCTTATTCGTTACGACGCCAACGGCACTCTGGACAGCACGTTCGGTGACAAAGGGACGGTCTCCGTAACGAGCATTGGCGGCTGCACCGCCTTGGGCCTGCTCTCCGATGGCGAAATCATGGTGCTGAACGGGAGCGCGATTGCGCAGTTCACTTCGACCGGCACTTTGGAGGCGACGGTTACTGGCGGACCCATCGCCATTTCCACCCCCAGCCAGGTGCCTTCTTTGATCAACGTCTTCCAGCCGAATGGTGAGTATATCTACGCTCAGACCGTTGCCATCGGTGCTGGTCGCAATGGCAACGACGCGGTCCAGGTGCTCCGCTATACCGCCACGGGCAGCGTCGACTCCACCTTCGTGAGTCCGACTTTCCACTTCGTTGGCACTGGCGGGACGGCCAACCGCGACTCCCCCAGCGGCGTTGCGCTCCAAGCGAACGGTGAGATCGTAGTGGTGGGAACCCATTCCGTGGAGTTTGCGAACGTGGTCAACGGCTTGGCGCGGCTTGAGACGAGCGGGAGCTTCGACGCGACTTTCGGCACCGACGGAATCGTTATCAACAGCCTCCCGACCGCCACCGACGGTCTGAGTGGTGTTCTCATTCAGCCCGCGGACGGCAAGATCGTGACCATCGGCGTTGCCAACAACTATACCGAGCTGACCCTTGGAAGGTATTTGCCAAACTGACTTACTGATCGGGGTCGTTGGGTACAGGCGCACGCGAAGCCGGCAGCAGTTTGTTCAGCCCCTCCAGAATCTCACGCTCATGGGGAGAGAACTGCTCTCGCACGCGCTGGCTGTCCAGGAAGGCCCGGCGTTGATCGGCGGGAAGATCACGCAGGTGCCGGAAGGCCACCATCACGGCTTGGCGACGCCCGGGCGTTAGTTCGCGCCATTGGGGAAAGATATTGCGAGCCTCTTGCCGTTGGGCGGGCGAGAGGCCTTCCAGAATCTCTTCTCGCTCGCGCACCCGCTCCTTCTGCTCGGGCGGCATGGCATTCCACTGCCGCAGCCGCTCGCGGATTAACTCCTGCCGCGCGGGCGGCAAGTGCTGGAACTCAGGGCTATTCTCCATAAAGCGTCTTTGCTCGGCGGGAGGAAGGTCGCGGAGGCGCTTGAACACTCCGACCGGCGGACGGCTTTGCTGTGAGGCATGTTCGCCCCCGCGGCGCTCGGCTCCGGCTTGGGGATCGGGCCGCTCCCGGTCACCATTCTGGGCAAGAATTATGGCGGGCGAAAGCAGGAGCGACACGAGCAAAGTACAAGAGAGATCGCGGCAGCGGTGGAGTTTCCCTCGTCTCGCGGAGAGGGCTCGGGCCGCACGTTCAGTAGACAATCCGCGAATCTCCCTTAGGAATCTCCGAGAGTACGTCGAAGTTCGCAGCCATATCATAGTCTTCGAGCGCCTGGACGTCATTGTCGTCGGACCGTGAAGCGGTTGCCGCACTAGGTCCGGAAGTGTGCGGAGCCAGCCTCACCCCGGTGCTTGCCGCTGGGGCCGCGGCATGCAGGATTGCCGCTCGTGCCGGCCTCGGTGCGGCGCCCGCCGAGTGGAAAGGACGAGCCGCAATCCGCGCGAAGGTGGAAATCCGGCGATGGCCTCGAGAGAACCATACGGCCCCCGATGCGATCATAACCGCGAGGCCGGCCAGAGCCAGACCGCGGGCCCATCCCCAGTTCCAGAAAGCCCACGCTGCACGGCCGGTATTTCGAACGTCCACAGCTTGCCTAACGCGGACGTCGAATTCAGGCGTGGGCTCGGCCGCCTTCCATTCATCCAGCAGCGAGTCCAACCGCCCGTATTGCTCAACCGTCGCGCGGCAATGAGAACACTCGCCCAGGTGCGCGCGCACCTCTCGGGCCGCCGATTCGTCGGTCAAGCCGTAAGCGTAACTAATGAGTTGGTCCTTTTCAAGGCACTTCATATCTGACCTTCCCGGAGCAGGGGCTCCAAGCGCACGCGCAAGGCTTCGTAAGCTCGAAAGAGCAACGACTTGACGGCGCTTTCCGAGACGTTCAGAATTCCGGCAATCTGCCGATAATCCACTTCCTGATATTTGTGCAGGATCACGGCCGTACGCTGGTTTTGCGGCAGCGCCTCGACGGCTTGGCGAATCGCACGTTCTCGCTCTGCCTTCAATATTCGCTGCTCGACCGACGGGTGGGGATCCACGAACCGTTCCATGACGGGCCCACCTTCGCTATCGTGGTCCGCGTTATCGGAAACCGTGTCCTTTCGATCGCGAATCGCATTCAAAGCAAGATTCGTGGCAATGCGATAAAGCCACGTGGTAAACCGAGCCTCAGGTTGATAGCGCTCCCGCGACGTGTAGACACGCAGGAAGACCTCCTGAGCCAAGTCCTCCGCCAAACCCTGGTCGCGTACCATGCGGCAAAAAAAGCTGACCAAAGGAAGGCGATAGCGGCGCAGCAGGATCTCAAAAGATGCCGCGTCCCCATCTCGGACCCGCAGCATCAAATCAAGGTCGGACTCGATGGCCATAGTCGCCACACTATATACAACACCCTGTCCGGAAAAGAGTTGCGGAGTAACCATAAATTCCACTCTCACCTAAGTGGGCCATGTCGTATGATGCAGACCGAGGCGTTATGGCGGCAAGCCATAGGAGCTTACTTATGGAGAACCTGGAAATTGTGGATTCCCTCCGCGGCCTTAGCTCGAACACACCAGACGTGACTTCGTTACTGGGCGAGACGGTCACCCTGCTACGCCGGGAGCGGCAACATTACAACTGGGTGGGCGTCTATCTGCTTCAGGGTGAAGAACTTGTTTTGGGGCCGTACGTGGGCAAGCCCACCGTCCATACTCGGATTCCCCTGAACCAGGGCATCTGCGGCGCGGCGGCTTCCACCGGCGAAACCCTGATTGTGGACGACGTGAACGCCGACCCTCGCTACCTCGCCTGCAGCCTGGAAACGCGCTCGGAAATCGTGGTGCCCATTCGCCATAATGGACGCATCCTCGGCGAAATCGATATCGACAGCGACCAGACGGCCGCGTTCACGCCCTACGACCGCGATCTACTCGAGGCTGTGGCAGCCATACTTGCGCCAGGAATTTCGAAGACCCCATTTTCCTGACGCCTTCTTCCCCGCCCCGACCGGGCCAAATCAGAATGTCAACCGCTGGCGCCCTCCGTGTAACGCCACCCGGTTGCCGCCCCAGTAAAACCACCCGCTGAGTTTCTCTGGCAAAGTCACGTCAGCCGTAAAGCTCTTGCCGCGAAGTTCGTACGCCACGTGAATTTCTCCCTGAGGATGAGGCAGCGTCGCCTTGAGTTCGTGAAGCGACCCGAGGTGCGGGCGGATTTCCACTTGGCGAAACTCCGGCGCGCCGGGCTCGATCCCAGCGACTGTGGCGAGCAGATCGAAATTCGGGTGCGCACTCCACGCATGGCAGTCAGAGCGCGTGGGCTCGGGTTTTTCCGCCCAGGTTGTTAGGCCCAGCGTCAACATGTGCCGCCAGGGGCCCAACTGGTCGAGATACTGATCGCCTAATCCCGCCTTTTTCATGGCTTGAAACAGGTAAAAGCGGAAGTAATAAGTTGCCTGCGTAAGCGACGTGTCGCTGAGGACTCGCTTCATCAGTGCCGGCTGGTCGGCGGCCGGCACGGCATCTTGGAGAGTTGCCAGGATGTTGGCATGCTGCGAAAAGTCCTTGTGCGCGGGCGTATCCGCGAGCAGGTGCCGCGAAGGGTCCCAACAGGTTTTGTAGACCGCCGCGGCGATTCGAGCGGCCAGGGCGCGATCGTGTTCGGCCTGTTGAGCGCTGCCGAAAGCCGATTCCAGGTCAGCGGCGGCGCGCAATCCGGCGACAAATTGCAGGCTTAGAATCGATGACTGCCCATCCTTCTCCATCGGCGGGTCGCCATCCTTGAACTCTTCGGACCAGTCGACGAAGTTCCACCATTCCATCCGGCCGAGGAGTCCCGACGGCGTCAGGCGATTCTCAAACCAGACCAGAACGTTGCGCGCGCCGGGCAAATAACCGCGCAGAAATTCCGCGTCGCCGCGATACCACCACAGATCGTGCATCATGCCGATCCAGAAGAGCGAAAACGGCGGGATGTACTGAGACAGCCACGAGGGATAGCGGCTCTGAGTCAACCCTTCCGGAGTGCGGGATTCGTCGAGCGATTCAATGGCATTCTTCACCAAACGGTCGTCGCCGGTCATGTAGAGAGAGATCAGCGCCTGGATGCGCGTATCGCCGCCATACTGCAATTGCTCGTAATACGGGCAATCCATATACGTTTCGTGTGCACAGAGCCGGGCCGTCCGCCAGCCGACTTCCCACATCTGGGCGAGTTCTGGGTCGTCGCTGGAAAACTGGGCGCGCATTTGGAACGGATACGCGGTAAAGGCGCCGAGCAGGTCGTCGAGCACCAGAGGTTCGGCTTGGGTCGTGATGTCGAGTTGGAGGTAGCGATAGGTCCGCCACCACAGCGAGCGGAACATGCGGTGATCGCCGCCGTCGGGGAAAAACTCATCGTGGTATCCGACGATCTCACGGCCCTCGGTCTCGTTGCGATTCCCCTTCCGATGATCCTTGAAAAGGGCCTCGGCATAGGTCAGAGTGACTTCCGAGCCGCGGCCGCCGCTGACCGTAAGCTCAGGGTAGGCCGTGGTCAGATGAGCCTGATCGAAGAGCAGGGTCGCATGCGAATTGGCGGGCACGGTGACCGGCGATTGGCCTGCGGGAAAGCCGCTGGCTCCGTCCACTCCTTGCGAGCGTACCAGGCGGGCCAGTCGCTCCGGCGTCTCCTCCATCAGCGGAATCGTGCGGGGAATGAGGTACCAGCGCGAAGGCGAGTCCTGCGCACCGCGCGGGCCTGCGTGCGCGGCGCGATCTGCTGAAACCCAGGCCGAGTCATCGTAGTCACGTTTCTCCCAGCCCCAGGGGTAGCGGGAGCCCTCGATGCGCTCGCCGGGTCCGACGACAAAATAGCCGAGATCCCCGCGCGAAGTGTACGAAATGGCCTGCGCGCCTTCGTCTTTGAAGGCCTTCCACGACGCGTCCGTGTTCGCCACCGCTTCTTCCGCGCCATCACCTTGCACGATGAATCCTGTCTCGTTCGTCTCTTGCGCCATGGGGGCGAGTTCTGCGTAATTCCACACCACCGCCGCGAGGACATTCTTTCCCACCTGAAGTTTTGGGGCAATGTCCAGCGTCTCGTAGCGCCAATGCTTCAGGTCCCCGCGAGCCGGGCCCGTGGCCACTCGTTGGCCATTCACAAAGAGCTCGTAGCGGTTGTCGCCGCTGACGTGAATTACGAATTGTCCCGGAACGGCGTCGAGCGTGAAGGTCTTACGAAAATGATAAACGCCGAACTCGCGAAAAGGCCCGCTGGGATGACGGATCCAGTCCGCCTTCCATTCCTGCGTCAGCAAATCGGCCCTGATCGTTTGAGAGTTTGAGATGCTGCCAGGAAGACCTGCGAGCAGCACAATGAGAACGGAAACGAACATTGTTATGCGTGGGAACATTCTTTCACCTCGGGAGCGTAAACCCGCCGGTCGGCAAGACGAATCGGATGGGCGGAGTGTGTTTATCACTTCCCAAATAATTGTTCAAGGCGGAGTTCGTCGGTTCGGCTGTTTTGCGGCGCACTCGATATGCTAACATGGCGTTAACTCGGGTAGGTAATCATGGCAAACGACGACGGGCAACTTGTGCTGGCCTGTATTCTTGGCTTCGGTGGCGGAATCTATACCTTCTTGAAAGGATTCCGCGAATACAGGAAGTACCGGCTGGTTGCAGACACTCCTTCAATCCACATCCGCAGCATCCCGATGGGGCTGGTGAAGGTCCGAGGCGAGGCGCGTGCGGAGGAAACTCTGCTGAGTCCGGTCACTCACAGCCGGTGTTACCTGTTCAAAGTGGTCGTCGACGAATGGCGTTCGAATTCCGATGGCGGGGGCGAGTGGAAGCATGTCACGACGGACGTCAAAGGGGTGAAATTCTACCTCCAAGACAACTCGGGCGACGTGCTGGTTGACCCTGCCAACGCCGAACTCGACTTGCCTCGAGGGTTCACACGAAAGGTTCGGAGTGGCGGATCTAGCACGCCTCCGCCGCAGCCTCAGGGGGTGACGGGATCGGGTACAGCCGCGTCCGATTTGGAGTTACTCCAATACGTTGAGCAAGCACGCATTCGGCATTTTGGGCAGATGGTGGGAAAAGGTATCGGTCTGATCAGTCATGCCAGCAGCAAGCCGACCCACTCACCACTCGGTCAATCCTCAATGAGCATGCTAGCAGACCCGACCGGCCAAGGCGCGGAAGACTTCCGCTCGCAACTCATGTTGGCCTCGTTGGCTCGAAAAGATCCGAGTGGAGAAATCAATCGCCTGGCATTGGAGGTTTGGAAACATCCGCAAGGAACGCCGGAATATGATGCAGCCTTGGTC
>Ga0181535_10003889_pt1 | contig 17042 bp, 10 predicted proteins | sample PEATcosm2014_Bin_44_FD_119774 | JGI IMG/M metagenome (GOLD analysis project Ga0181535, IMG submission 119774) | Peatland microbial communities from MTU Mesocosm Facility, Houghton, MI, USA - PEATcosm2014_Bin17_30_metaG | ecosystem: Environmental > Terrestrial > Soil > Wetlands > Peat | place... | reverse complement strand
GAGCATTGCCATGATCTGCCAGGCGCTTTCTTCATCGAGGTTCCCGGTGGGTTCGTCGGCCATTATGAACGGGGGGTTCAATATCATGGCGCGCGCCATGGCTACTTTCTGCTTTTCGCCGCCCGACAAATGCCACGGATTCACGTCTTCCCGCCCCTCCAATCCTATGCGTTTTATGGCCTCATTGACCGACTGGTAAATAAAATCAGGGGCCGTTGAGGTTATAACCAGCGGCAGTGCTATATTCTCGAATATGGACCTGTCGAATAGAAGCTTAAAATCCTGGAACACAAAACCTATCCTGCGGCGGTAATAAGGTATCCTGGAGGTGGAAATGTGGGCTATATCTTCGCCTTCGACCAGTATCGTTCCCATGTCCGGCGTCTCTTCCCTGTAAAGAAGGTTGAAAACAGTGGTTTTACCCGCTCCGGATGGACCGGTTAGAAATACGAACTCGCCCTTCTCTACGGAAAAATCCGCGTCGTCCAGGGCCTTGATATCCTTCTCGTAAATTTTATAAATATGGTTGAACTTTATCATGCAATGCCTCTTATAATACGGCCTCTTCACCCTGCGCCGGATTTTCAACGTTCATGATCCCCTGCTCGTTTAGCACTTTTATAAGTTCTTCCTGCTGCCCTTCCTCGCCGTGGACCAGGAATACTTTTTTCAGCCTTCCTTCGCTCATTCTTATCGCGGTTTGCGCGAATTTCACAAGATCCTTCTGCCCGGCATGCCCCGAGAATTCGTTTATGACCTTTATCTGTGCCTGCACCGAATACGGGTCTCCGAATATCTTGATCTGTTTTTCGCCCTCAACAAGACGCCTGCCCAGGGTGTTGACCGTCTGGTACCCGACTATGAGCACCGTACACCTCGGGTCGCTGATGTGGTTCTTAAGGTGGTGCAGTATCCTTCCGGCCTCGCACATTCCGGTCGCGGAAAGTATTATGCAGGGTTTTTCATAATCATTTATGGCCTTGGACTCCGCCACCGACGCCGTATACTTTACAAGCTCCAGATGAAACGGATCGTTGCTGTCCGCGATAAATTTAAGCATATCCCCGTCAAAACATTCCGCATGCTGCTTGAAAACCTCTGTAACCTGGACCGTCAGCGGCGAATCCACGAACACCGGCATGGGCTGTATCTTATTGTCGATAAAGAGCTTGTTGAGGACATAAAGTACCTCCTGGGCGCGCTCCACCGCGAACACCGGGATGATGATCTTCCCACCCCTTGCCGCGGTTTCGTTCACTATTGTCGCCAATTTGGCGTAAGCCGCCGCTATAGGCTTATGGTCTCGCCCGCCGTATGTGGATTCCATCACGAGGTAATCAACGTCGTTTATCTGGTCCGGATCCAGCAGTATAGGCAGGCTTTTTCTTCCGAGGTCGCCGGTAAAACCGATCTTTATCTCCCTGTCCTTTTCGTTCAATTTCACGATGACCATGTTGGAACCGAGTATGTGTCCGGCGTTGAGCATGTAAGCCTCGATATCGTCCCTGAGTTTTATGGGCTCGCCGAGGTTCCTGGGGACAAAATGATCAAGTGAAGCTTCCGCTTCCTCAATTGAATATAGGGGTTCAAAAAGGGTTTTTTTCTGTTTAAGCCTTTTTTTATTCACATATTCAAGGTCTTTTATCTGGACATAAGCGGAATCCGGCAGCATCAGCCTGCAAAGGTCCTTTGTCGCGTATGATGAATATATGCTGCCCTTAAAGCCCTGCTTGATCAATGTCGGTATGTTTCCGCTGTGGTCTATATGCGCGTGCGTAAGTATCATTGCGTTCACGTCATAGGCCGTAAAAGGCAGGTTCCGGTTGCGTTCAAAAGATTCTTTCCTTTTCCCCTGTATCATCCCGCAGTCGATCAACAGTTTATATCCGTCCTTTTCGATCATATGCATCGAACCCGTTACTTCCCTTGCCGCGCCGAGAAATTTTATTTTCGTCAAAAATGGCTCCTTTTCGCGCCTGAAATTTTATTACAATGCAAGCACCGAGTTCATATTATACAATTTCATATCTATCTTCTTTTGCCTGTTGACGACATCCTTAAGGTTGTGGACTTTTACCGTCCCCAGAGATATGCCCACCATACGCGACTCCCCGCGTTTTAACCCCTCCATTATCATAACAGCATCATGGCCAAAGACAAGGCCGAGCTTGCGTGAATATGCCGTCGGAGTGCCCCCCCGCTGTATATAACCCAGGACCGTAAGCCGCGTTTCCATACCGGTTGCCTTTTCTATTTTTTCAGCCATTTCCTGCGACGGTCCCACGCCCTCGGCCATTATTATAATGGACGACTTCTTGCCCCTTTTTATCCCCGAATTAAGTACAGCCGCCATTTTTTTTATTTCCAGTTCTTTTTTTAATTCCGGAATGAGTATAATCTCCGCGCCGCCGGTGAGCCCAACTTCAAGGGCCAAAAATCCGTGCTCGCGCCCCATTACTTCCACTATGAAAATGCGCTCATGTGAAGCCGCTGTATCCCTTATTTTATCCACAGCATCAAGGGCGACGTTTACCGCCGTATCAAAGCCTATGGTTATATCCGTTCCGTAAACATCATTGTCTATTGAGGCCGGTATGAATACGGACGAAATGCCCGTTTCCCTGGTTATTGTATATATGCCTTTTCTCGACCCGTCGCCGCCGATGGATATTAGCCCGTCTATTTTCCTGTTTTCCAGGTTGCGGTAAGCGGCATTCCTTGTCCGTCTGTCGTGAAACTCTTTCGATCTTACGGTCTTTAGGATCGTACCGCCCCTGTTTATTATGCCGCCCACGCTTGAAAGGTCCATGGGAATGAACTTATCGTTCAACAGCCCGTGAAGCCCCTCTTCGACGCCGTAAACTTCCATTCCGCATGATATTGCGGTGCGTACAACGGCCCTGATAGCCGCGTTCATGCCGCAGGCATCGCCTCCCGTGGTCATGACAGCTATTTTTTTTGCCATTCAAACACCTCATTTATACCTGTTGGGCTAATCCGGATATGTCCGTTGTGCCAATGAATTATAAATCCGCAAAAAGGGGTAAAAAGAAAATTACTATATTATTGATTGTTTTAAAGAGGCTTTCCAGAGCTTGACCTTTAACTGCTCAACATCGCGCGTTTCCCAGTAATATGAAGGGTCCATTACCTCGAGGTCGAAAATATATTTCTTTTTTACGTAATCGAGGAGTTTTACAGCCTGTGCGTGGTAATCGGCGTCGCGAGTCAAAAGTTTTATAAAAGGATAATAGATGAACTCGTATTTTTTTACGGTAAGTTTCTTGTTGAACCCGGGTGTGTCGGTTGAGGAAAAAGATATTGTGGCCAGCCTTCCGTTCTTGTCGAACGTCAGCCTGACGGGGTCGGCATCCCGCCTTATATGGATCACTATGCCCTCAAGATACACTTCGGAACTTGAAAGCGTCTGAATGCCGGAATCATCGTTGTCGTCCTGATTTCCCAGATTATCATTATCCGGCAGGCCGCTTCCGGCCGTCATAGTCTGGAAATTTTCACTTATGATCGAATATTCCCATCCGGAAATCCTGCTTATATCCACAAATTCATCTATGAGCTGCGCTGTGGCTTTTTTGCTTTCTATCGATCCGCTGTATTTTAGATATATCATCTTGTCTCCGCCGTTGGTCCTTATGATATGATAAAAACTACCCTGTAATTCTTCGGCACGCTGTTGTCCTGGAGCGCTTCCATTTTAAAGAATTCCTTCGGGCATTTCAGCTTGTCGGAAAATAATTTTGTGAGAGTGGCTATCTGGTCCGCCGATATGCCCTTATCGTCGGAATATACTTTTACGTATACGGGAAAATTGTTCGACATTTTCATGTAGTCCTGGACCTCGTCAAGTATCTGTTTTCCCTGGTCGGTCAGGCGTTCCTTTCTTTTATCCTCAAAAAGGACCTTGGAAGCCACCTCAATGTAGAGCCTGTTATCCCTTTTGTATTTTATGGCGGTTACTTCCTTCGGTGTCTCGCGCCTTGCCGATCCCGGATTTCCGGCCTTGTCCATGTAAGTCAACACATACCAGTAAGGCGAACCCATTTTCAGTATGTTACCGTCGCGGTCAATCCCGTCCCATGTTATTTCTTCAGGAAGGCTGCCGTCTCCCTTTAAGAGTTTCACGGTGGACCCTGTTGCGTCGGTCACCTTGAAGTTCCATTTGTCTATGTCAATGCCCTTTGGCATCTTCGGCTGAAGCTTGAAGATCGGAGCGCTTTCCATAAAGGAAAGATCCGGGTGATAATATGCCCTGTCGGCGTTAACGGCATCCGGAAGGCTGGCCTTGACGTCCTTTACATCCTCCGGCGCTATCGATAAAAACTGCTCCTCCGTGGTAACAATGGACTGCGCCACCTGGTTTGTGTCGGTTTTTATCTCTATATTGGGCATTTCCATGTCTATCTTCACCTTTAACTGCCCTTTAACGACAACTTCCTGGGATGAATCCCCCTGTCCCTGCGCGGGCGGCTGGTCGTCGGAAAACACGAAACAGCCAAAAGCCAGAAGGATAAGGACGGCAAAAAATAGATTTTTTTTCATATTCATTATCACCTCGAAAGTTTATATACAAAAACGGCTGTACCTGTCTGGTCGTCCGATGATGACAAAGGCGCGAACATGAACTGCAGGAGCGCGTCTTTTGCCAGGTCGTCAAGCTCGGGATACCCGGATGTCCTTGAAACCATAAGGTTGTCTTTTACGCTTCCGTCCGCTTTTACAGTGAAGTCAATTGCCACTTCCGCCTGTATACCCTGTTCTTCCGCCCAGCGCGGGTATTGCGGGGAAGTTTTTCTGGTAATGGCCCTGCCCGAAAGCTGGCCGGTTATGAGAAGCTGGGTCCCTCTCTGCGGCGCTATATTTATCTTTTCCTCGGGTTCCGCCTTTTTTGGCACCGGGGTCGGCTCCACCTTAACCGCCACACCCTTCAAACCGTTCCCGGCCTTCATCATGGCATCAACGGATATGGCCGGACGATCGGAAGGCAGAAAACTGCTTCTCGCCGCGCTCGCATTAATATTTAATTTCTGCGGGGCGTTTGCCAGCTGTCTTTGCTGGGCAACCGCCAATTTTTGCTGTTCGACCATCTGCGGGGTTATTTTTTTCTTGCCGATCTCATTGTCAAGGTCCAGCGTCTTCATGGCCGGTTTCAAATTATCCAATTTATTCTTGTCAAGCGCAAGGGCCTGGGGCTTGTTAAGGTTCATCTCGGGCTTTTTAAGGTCAAGGGCCTTTGGTTTGTCCATTGCCAAATCCATCTTCTGTTTTATCGGTATCAGCTGCTTTAAAATATCGAACATTTTTTTCGGTTTTTCTATCTCGGGCGGTTTCTTTTCATCCGGGACCTCTTCAAGCATGGTGATTTCCGTCAGCTTGTAGTCCTCCATCTGTTTCTTATGCTGATAGCTTAAAAACAGCAGTAATACGGCAATATGCAGAGCGAATGTAAAGATAAATGAACCGCTTATGCCTTTTTTGTCATAATCGCTGGCAAACATATTTATCTCCTTATTTTGCGCCGCCCTTTTTGGACATGGTGGCAAAATACATTTTCTTCGGTTTTGCTTTCTTTATCGTGTCCATGGCGTCGGAAACCACGCCTTCTTTCACGCCTTCATCGGCCTTTATTATGACCACTTTCTGGTCGGTTTTCATAAGCATCATTGTGACATTTTTCTGCAGGTCTGCGTCGGTCTTTATATCCACCTGGTTTACGGATATCTTTCCGTCCTTGTCGATGGTAACCGTCACATGTTCCTCGTTCTTCGACTCGTCCGTCATTGCCTTTGGAAGCGTAACGTTAAGTTTGGATTGGGTCATAAACGGCGTCGTTACCATGAATATAATAACAAGCACCAGCGACACATCCACAAGCGGAGTTACGTTAATGTCCGTTATTGGTTCGTCTTCCCCGCCACCAGTCTTCATGCTCATGCTTTATTTCCTCCTTATTCCGATTCTGCCGCTGCCTTCTTGCCTTTATCTTCCCTCATAATAGACAGGGATTTTGCACCCGCCCTTTTTGACTGGTCAAGGACCCATACAAGCCTTCCGTGAACAGCGTCGGCGTCGCAGGTGATTATGGCAAGTTTCTTCTTGTTCGCCGCCATCTTCTGCTGCATTACAGGGTAAAACTGATCCTCGGCGACCTTATTATTGTCCACAAGTATCGCCTTATTGGTGATCTTTATCTGCACGGCCTCGCTCTTGGTCGATTTACCAAGGGATTCCGTAACCTTTGAGGATGTCACGATTATTCCCGACTGCACCACCATCGGCGCCGTCACCATGAATATTATGACAAGCACCAACGAAATGTCGACCAGGGGCGTGACATTAATGTCCGTTATGCCCGAGTCTTCATCCGCGCTTCCTGCCACTTGCGCCCTCCCCGTAATTTGCCAGAAGAACAAGCAATTTTTTGGAAACAGCGTCCATTTCAACCGATATGGTTTTTACCCTTTTCATGAACAGGTTGAAGAGAATAACAGCCGGGATGGCAACGGCCAGTCCGGCGGCGGTCGCAATAAGGGCCTCTGCTATACCGACCATGACAACTTCAGGTCCGCCGCCTGCCGAACTCGCGAGGTCCTTAAAGGCCTTGATGATTCCCATGACGGTTCCGAGCAGTCCTATGAACGGGCATGTATTTCCGAGCGTTCCGAGGATATCAAGGTACCTGTCCAGGTTAAGCCTTTCTTCCATCCTTTTTGCTTCCATTAATTTGTCGTTTTCTTCCCTTGGGAACTGCCTGTTCTCCAGGCCGAAGCGCACAACAGCCGCGACGTTTCCCTTGAAGGTCTTTGAATAGTCAATGGCTTCTTTGTAGGAACCGTCGACGATAAATCCCTTTATTTTTTCCATGAACGCGTCGGAGTCGAGCCTTGTTTTCTGGAAATAAATGAACCTTTCTATTGCAATTGTGATAACAACGATTGAGAGACAAAGCATCAAAACAATGATCCAGCTGCTTCTTAAGACCTGAATTACGTCAATTGAATAAGCTCCCATGTCTTAAAAACCTCCTTTAATAATGTATGGTCAGATTTTATTTCTTTGCGTCGGGGACTTTTGTCGCCGCCGGAGCCGCTGTCGCGCTCACCGGCGATGGGGACGTGGCTGCCGCCTTGAAAACATCGGGATAAGCCGCCTTTATATCCTCTTTCCTTTGCTTGGCGCCCTGCACATACTGCGCGGGGCCGTTTGAGACCGCAACTTCCTCGTAGACATTTACAGCGCTCTTCCAGTCCGTCTTTTCCTCATACAGTCCGGCAAGCGCGATCAAAGCCGTTACCCTGAACACATTGTCGCTCGGTGTCGCTTTCATGAGCAGGCTGTAAACCTCTATGGCCTTTTCGGGCTGCTCGGTCTGAGCGTAAATATCGCCCTGCCTGTAGAGCGCTTCGTCCCTTGTCGCGTCGTCCTTTGCCGTCTTGTAAACATCGTCATAGGCAGCTATGGCTTCCTTATATCTCTTTGCCTCAAGATACATTCCGGCTATCTGGAGCGGTATATCCTTTGATTTTGTGTCGTTCGGGTATGTCTTGGCAAAACGCTTGTATGCAAGTATTGCGTCATCCTGTTTGCCCGATTCCGCATCCGCCAGGGCCACGTTGTACATGGCGTTCGTTTCATATTCCGTCCCGGGGTACCTTTCAATTATCCTCTCATAATAAAATATTGCGTCAACGTAATTTTTCGCCATATACGCGGCTGTCGCGAGCCTGAAAGTCACGTCCGGCGCGAGCTCATGCTTGGGATAATTTTTGATGAAAGCCTTGTAAGCCGCGACGGCATCGTCGCTCTTCTGCAGGCCGTCGTAGCAGGCGCCGACGTAATAACTGGCGTTGATTGCCATGGTGTCGTTCGGGAACTGCTGTATGACCTTGTTAAAAGCGTCAATGGCTTCCTTGAACTTGTTGAGTGTATAGTAAGTCTCGGCCGCCTTGTAAAGGGCGTTGACCGCAAGGTTCGAATTCGGATATTTGGTGTAAAATTCAAGGAGCAGTTTGGGATCGTTTGCTTTCTCAGCCTTCCTGTAGGAAGCCCTCTGCATGCCCTCGTCCACGCTGGTCACCTTGTTCGAGTCGGGATATTTTGTCATGAATTTTTTGTAGGCATCCACAGCTTTTGATTCCTGGTCCGAATTGTAATAAACCTCGGCTATGGAAAGCATGGCGTCCTCGGCCGTGTCGCTCTTCGGGTATTTTTCGATTATTGACTGGAATCCGGCCAGGGCCTTGTCGTATTGCGCCGCCTTGTTGTATATGTCGGAAAGCTTGAATATCGCCTCCGGCGCCCTATTTGATTTCGGGTACTTGCCGGCCAGGACCTGCCAGGATTTTATCGCGTCGTTGTAAAATTCCTGGACCTCGAATACCCTGCCCTGCTCAAAAAGCGCCTCGGCTGTCATCTCAAAATCCTTGTCTTTTTCATGGGCATAGGCGAATTCGCCGTATTTCTGCGTGGCCTTGTCGTAAGCTTTCTCTGAAAAATACGTGTTCGCGACCAGAAGCTCGCATTCTTTTTTCACATCAGGCGCGACGCCGGCCGTGGATATGACGTCGTTGGCCATTGTGCGCGCTCCCTTGAAATTCTCCACCTGGTAAAAGCACCATGCCAGGTTCGCCCTGGATTCCATGGTAATATCGCTGTCATAATATTTTTCAACGATTTCCTGGAAAGATTTCGCCGCAAGGCCGTAAATGCCGGTCTTCATATAGGATGCGCCCAGGTAATAATAGGCCCTGGCCCTTATGTTGGATTTAGGCGACTGGAACTTCTCGGATAAAATGGAGAGTGTTGCGGACGCTTCGCTTGTCAGTATCGCATACTGACCCTGGTAATAATAGCAAAGCTCTTCCATTAATAAGGCGGCCTCCGTGAGGTCCGAATATTTGAACTTGTCCAGTATGAACTTGTAAGCCTCGAGCGCCGGCCCGTATTTTTTCTGTTCGTAAAAAGAATTACCCAGCAGGTAATATCCGAGGGGCAAACTGTCGTGCGTGATAAATTTTTGCGTGAAGGAGGTAAGCACTTCCTCCGCTTTTGCGTACTGTTTAAGGCTGACATAGCACCAGCCCGCCTTAACCTGCGCGGATGAAAACGCGTCGAATACGTCCGGGTAGCCGTCTATGACTTTCTGGTATGCGGCAAGGGCCATGTCGAACTTGTTCTGCTTTAGCATGCACTCGCCGATGAGATACTGGGCGTAAGCCTTCACCCTTTTGTCGCCGGTCGAATCCAGGACCTGCTTGTAAACCACAGCGGCCTGGTCGTATTTTTTATCCTTGAATAATGACGCTCCCCTTTTATATACCGAGTAAGGCTCAAGAGGGCTTCCCGGGAACAGTGACATAAAACTCAGGTAATCCTCTGCCGCCACCTGGTAATTCTCGCCTTTATAGAAAGCTTCGGCCTTGTTATACAGCGCACTTTCAAGATATTTGGAATTTTTCGCGTTGTCGCCCTCGCTCACGCTCTTGAACGCCTCGGAGGCGTCCAGGTATTTGGGAGGGGTCTGCCTTAAAAGGCTCTGGCCGTAATAGTAATATGCCGCGTCCGTTTTTAATGTGGAAAGTTTTGCGGCGGCGTCGTCATATCTTCCCAGGTAATAATCTATAAGCCCGCCGACAAATTTCACGTTGTCATCCTTGGCGTAATAGGGATATTTAGTCAAAAAGTCGTTCAATTCCCGGTCGGCTTTCTTGAATTCCTTTATATTAAGGTAGGACAGTGAAATGCCGTAGACCGCCTCCATCATAAAGAGGCTGTTGGAATACTTGAACCTGAACGCGCTCCACTCGTCAATGGCGTCGGTGTATTTTCCCATATTATAAAGCGCCTCGCCCATCTTATAATCCGCGCTGTCAGCGTAAGGCGACGAGGAGTACTGGTCAAGGACCGATTTAAGGACGTCATATTCTTCCTGGTATTTTTTAGCCCCCTCGAGTATGAGCCCTTTTAAATAAACGGACTTGGATGCCTCAAGCCTGTTATTGTCCTTCCAGCGGGCGGCAAAACTGTCCAGCTTGTCAAAGGTGTCCTTGGCCGTAGGCGAAGTTTTGTAGGCGTCTATGACCATTGCCCAGTTCTTTGAAATTTCCTTCTCGTCATCCGCTTTTACGGTAAAGGGCGCGGCGGCAAAGATCACAGCCAGCGCGATAAAGATCGGAAATGCATTGATTTTCTTTGTCATGTATTATCCTCACCTTTTTTATTGATTTGGAACATGATACTATTCCGGTTATAGGGCCGAATAAATTCCTGCGGCCCGGCAAACCGGGTTTATTCCTCCAGCTTTAAGGTCCCCTGCTGCATCGGTATTGAAGACGAAACTTTTACCGTCTCTTTGCCCGACTCTATCGAGGTATTGTTCTTGTCCTTGACCTTCATTACGAGCTTGTATTCGCCGTCGGAAACAGGCAGTCCCCTGTCGTCCTTTCCGTCCCAGACGATGGATGTGGGCGGTTTCTCGTCGCCTGAATAGGTCCTTACCACATCGCCGTCCTCGTTCATTATGTTAAGTTCCCACTCGGATATCGGGTATTTCGTGACGGCATAGATGGATATTGTCGTGTTTTTCCTGACGCCCACCGGCGAGAAAATATTGGGATCGGCCTTCAGGTTTATGTCAAATCCGCCGAAAGCAAGGGTCAAAGTCGCCCTGTTGGTGATGCCAAGCGTCTGTATCGAGATTGAATAATCGAGTTTGACCGGCTTTATCAGGTAGCCAGCGCCGAAGGTTATTTCCGTCTCGTCGTATCCCACGCGCAGGGCAAGGTCCTGTATCGGGAAGGCTTCGACGCCCATCATGAACTTCATGTCCTGCGTCGTGAATTCCTTTTCAATATCGAAGAGCGGGATGATCCTGTCTCCAAGGAATTTAAAGGCAAAACCGAGTTTCATGGTTATCGGGAACGCTTCCGCGGTATCGCTTAATTTTACCGACGGCGGAACTATGTTTATCATGTCAAGGCCTATGCTTATCATGTCATTGGGGGTGGCCAGGAGCCCTATGTCCGCGCCAAAGCCCATCCCTGATTCCGCGAAGACGGTCTCGTCTATTAATTTAAGGTTCAATCCGCCCGCGAGCCACGGCGTAAGGTCCTTTGCGTAGGATAATATTACGGCCTGGTCGGATATGCCGAATGTGCCGCTGCTGTTCCAGTTTATATCCCTTGAATCATATCCCGTGGAGCCAAGCCTCAAATATGACGCGGCGAACGTGCCCACGCCGGATACGGGATATGTCACCGCCGCAAAGTCGAACATCGTATCGTAAAATAATGCCACGTGCTGAAGTGTTATCTGGAGCGGATTCTGCTGGGCAAGGCCCGCGGGGTTATAAACGACCGCCGACGGGTCGTCTGCAAGGCCGGTGAAGGCGCGCCCGAGTCCGGACGCCTCGCCGCCGATGCCCCAGCTTAAAAACTCTCCGGGTGTCCCGTAGTCGCCCGCCGCGAACGCGGAAACGGACAAACCCGCACAGATTAATATTACAGCAAGAATTTTCCTCATAAATAAAACCTCCGTCGCATTATTATACTTAATACCGGCAACCCGTTTTCCCGGGCTGCCGGTTTTTTAAATTAATTTTTTCCTTATTTCGCGACCGCTATCTTGCGGACCATGTTTTTCTTGGTGCTCTGGATGACCGTCTGGACCACGCATATGTAGCCGCCGTTGCCGACCACAACGCCCTTGGAATTCTTTCCGTTCCAGACGAATGTGTTCATGCCTGCCGTGGCGCCGGGTGTGCCCGCGTTGATGCTCTTCGTGAATACAAGGTCGCCGAACAAATTATAGATATTTATGGTGACGTCCTGGTTCGTGTCCATCAGGTAGGAAATATTGGTGTTCTCCGCTCCTGCCTTGAACGGGTTTGGATAATTGGAGACCACGCCGAGTATGGGGGCGACCACAGAGACCTCGATCTTCACGGAACTCGTGACGCTGTTATATGTCCCCTTGACCGTGTCTATCTCGTTCTGGTAGCTTCCGTAGAACTGCACTATGGCATTGCCGGTGGAGTTGGTCACGGCGAATGCCAACTTTGTGTTGGAATTCGGGTCAAATACGCCGTTTCCGGACTGGACCGTAAACGTGACTCCCACACCGATGACGGGGTTGCCGTTGGAGTCTATGACCTTGCCGTAAATATTCGTCGCTGTATTTGCCCTGACGTTCTGGCTTTGCGCGCTAACTGTGAATGAGACTGAATTGGGGTTCGCGCCCATTACTATTATCGGCGAATATGCCGCCAAAAGCACGCCCAGAGGGTCTGTTACCTTTATCCTGAAGCTTGTGGCGTCCGTATAACTCTGCTGTGATGTCGCATACGTCCCGTTCAGGACGCTGTTGCCCTGTATCCCGAGTGTTCCTCCAAGAACGTTAAATGTATCCACCGAAACAGGAGTGCAGTTAAACAGACGGTTTACCCCGTAAACAGGTATGCTGGTGGCTCCGCTGTCAATGATCACCTGGAAACCAAATGTATTGGGAGCCGCGGTCGTTATTACATTAACCGTGTTGCTCCACGGGTCGGTCGACAAATTCCTTGCATAAACCAGGAACCCGAGGTTGCCTCCGGTAATTATATTTACGGAGGTTGGATTGTTAAGGCAATGAACATTCAACGCAGGGCTGTCATTATCATTTACACTCAAGGAAATGTCATCGTTCTGGCTCACATCTATATGCGCTGTGAGCGTTGTCATCCCGGGAGACGAGTCCCCTATCTGCCCCGTATAAAAATTGCCCGAAGTGGGGAACGATGTGGCAAGCACGTATGTATTAACTGCCGGACCTGATAAACTTACATGGTCATTGTTGCCCAGTGTGAAATTCCCGTAAATATCCGCCACCTGAATGGTCACAGGGAACGGCTGGGTCGAGAGCTCGGCCGAGGCAGTGCCTACTATGGCATTGTCCCAGACGGTTCCGTTCCAGGAACCCGCTCCGTTATTGACGCTTAACCCCGGAACAAGCACCTGCAATCCGTAAGGGGTTCCGGCAATCGTGGTAAATGTGGGTGTGGTAAAATTCTGTATCTGCGGATTTGTGTAATCGGCAGTCACGCTGACTCCGGTCATGGCCGTATGGAATTGAATATATACGCCTGCCTGGCCCGAAGTCTCGTCAATTGCAACCGGTGTTACGGGAACCGCATATTGATCGTTTGTGAAGACTGTTACTGTCTGGCCAAGGACGTCGGCTGAACCGGTCACAATATTTCCGTAGGCGTCCATGGCATAGATTGTGAATGGATATCCGCCTGAAGTGTGCAGTGCGTCGTTCACCGGCGTGGAGTTGCTGGTAGTCCAGAAAGGCGGCTTTGTCGTGTCATACATCGGGAACTGCATTGTTTGAGGATTTGTGAACGATCCGGGAACCAATGACATGCCCGGCGCCTGTACAAAGAGCCTCTTGAAATCATTCGGAATTATCGTTATTGAATTGGATGTCCCTGTTGCCCCGTTAAATTTGGAGGTTATATGGGTATTTGAAGAATGTGCCTGGAAAAGTTGAACACTTGCGGTTGCCTGTCCTAATGTTAATTTATAGGTGCTGGGCAGCATGGTATTGGCCCCGCTTGTTGAATCATCGGTTAAATTCACGATGCTGTTGAAAGGAACGCCGCCGTCGGTATCATCACAAATATTCCCGTAAATATCATAAGCGGTTATTATAATGTTAAACGGGACGCCTGCGGTCACAGGAGTGGATGGAGCCGAAACTGTAAAGTTATTATAGGTGGTATGCCTGACCAGTATGTCCGGCGATGTGTCCTTTAAATTTCCATTCGTATGGTCGGTTGCCGTCACGGTTTGCTGACCCGTAGCTCCCACAGTCCTTAAAATAAATCCGCTGAGCGACTGAAATTGTCCGAAAGCTATAGGGGCCGAATATACCAGGCTGTTGCCGTCCACGGTCGCGGCAGGATCCGTAGATGTTATATCGCATGTCCCGGCGGCGATGGTGACCTGGTTGTAATTATCATCCACATAAAGAATGGTCAATTCGTGCCCCGACCCGGCTTCCACTGTGTTCGGGGCCGTGCTTCCATATCCTATATATCCCGGTATGCCCACGTTTTTTAATCCGGCCAATCCGGTCATCCCGTCCGGAATTACCAGAATTCCCGTTACCGGTCCCGGATTAACATTGAATGAATTTGACGGGAACACCGTCGAAGCGAACTGTGCCTGTACCGCATCGTTGGCGTATGCGCGGTATATGGTCACCTGCATTACGGCGACTCCGCCGGTAAACGGTATCGACGTGGTCGGTGATATTGTGTATTCCGAAGAATTATAATCGGACGGCGCGGAAAGATGCACCGTGCCATTAAAACCTGTGGCCACCACTCCCACGGAAGAATATGCGGTCATTGATATTGTAAAAGCGGTTCCCGCTGGTATGTCCGATAAATTGCCCCCTCCCGGAGCCGTGATAGTTAATTTAATTACCGTGTATATCGGGATATATGTCGACGTGCTGGATAATATGCTTGGCTGTGTCGAATCTTGAACTATGACCTGAAAAGAGTTTGTCTGGATTGCGTAGTTTGCCTTAAAAGTCTGCGTGCCTTTATATAAAAATACGCTCTGGGGGCCTCCGGCCACGGATACGTCGTTTATGTTCGTATTGGCCGGGTCGTTTGAAGTGATATTAACCTGGTCGTTGGTATCATTGCCGCTCGTAACAGGGTTCCACCAGTTGTCGGTAAGGTTTACCGTGCATGTAAAGTCTGCGACCGCCTGGTTGCTTCCCGTGAACTGACTCTCACCCGTCGGCGTGTTGTTTATGCCATCCGCCGTGCCGGGTCTCGATACCACTCCCGGAGGCAGAATTTGGAGTTTTGTGGGCGTCGATGCGGTGACCGTAATGTCAGCGGAAAAGCCGACATGGCCGGTATATGATGTCGGGGTGTCGTTGAAAACATCGCTGGCGAATATCTGGACATTTGGAGCCGCCATGAAAAGCTCTGCGGTAACGTCCTTTTCACCGTTATCTCCGGCCTGGAATACAACGGCCCATTTATAAGTATCCTGGGATGTGTTGGTCCCGGTCACCTGCATTGTGGACTCATAAGGAAGGGACCAGTCTGTTGTCGAAGATACTATGACGGTTCCGGTGTAATTGGTCTTAATGTTGTTATACTGGTCCTTTGCGATGATTTTTAAGGTAAACGGGCTTCCCGCGGTGGTATTTGTAAAATTCGTTACAGCCGTCAGCTGGAATGATGCGAGCGTCGACGCAAGAACGGATATATTTGCCGAAGCCTGCGGTATGCCGTCCACTATGTCGGTGATGTCATTGGCGTACACGGACATGTTGCCGCCGGTCCTGAATGTCACCCCGAACGAGGCCTGCCCTCCTGAAAGTGTCACCGTCTGGGGCGGCGTCGAGCCGTTCACAAGCGCCTGGATATCCGAAACCGTAATGCTTACAGAATCCGTATTAACGACCTGGTTGCCGAAATCATCCGTTGAAAATAAATTAATTGTATAAGGAACCCCGACTGTCGCTGGATTTGGCGAGCCCGAGAGTATTTCATTTGGCTGCTGGACCCCCTGATTAAAGGTCTGTCCCGGCGGGACCATTACCATTTGTGAATATTGGCCGGCATTGACGCTGAAGTTATTGGTTGTGCCGCTTGCCGCTCCAGAAGTAAGTTTTACATTGGCGTTGTTGGCTATCCTCTGGTATATCCTGGCGTTGAATGTGCCAAAACCGTTAGAGAACGAGGTGTTACCCCCCTGCCAATTATTTACCCCGAGCGCCGTTGTGGAAACATATGCCTGTAAGGTCGGCGTCCCTGAAAATGTCGTTACGGTATTGTTGTAAGCGTCCATTGCCACGGCGTTAAACTGGAACAACTGCCCGGCCGTGACCGTCGGAATGGTTGAAGTTATCATAAAATGGTCCACTGTTGTATTGAACGTCATGGGGATGACGTCAGCCGACGTGGCGGCCCCGGATGCGGTGGCTGTCAGTGACTGGAAAGCTCCGCTGCCCACGGTTTTCAGGGTTACTATGAATGCCGAAACGCCGGTCGCGCCGGTCGCCTTGCTCGGCGGGTTGAATACCGGGGAATTCGGGTCGCTTGATGACAGGCTTATGGTGGTGGAAGCCGCTATTGTGTTCCAATAGGCGTCAACCGCGTAAACATTTACATTGAAAGCAACTCCCGCTGTTTGGGTCACGGGTGTGCCTGTCTTGCCGGTTCCGCCGTTGGTGCCGCTGACGAATGTTTCGCCCGGCGCCACCATGAGCAGGGATGCCAGGGCGCCTGTATTTACCTTAAAGCCGCCGCTTGTTACATTAAGCGCCGGATTTGATGTTGTTATTGTCAGGGTCACATTTCCAGCGGAAGCAGCGTATAATGTCACATAGCCGTAATAAGTTCCCTGTGAAAATGTTATGGTGCCGAGAGGAACCGCTCCCAGGCCGAAGTAATTTGCCGTGACAGTAGCCTGTCCGTTAAATCCCGTGGCAACAGCGGCCCCTGCTTTAGCGGAAACCGATATCGGGAAGCCAACGCCCGCTGTCTGTGCCGCAGGAGTCGTAATAGCCAGACTGTTCATCAGCTGCGCAGTGATGGTAACACTGCCGAAACCCACACCCGCCGCAGGCTGGTTGTTAGCGTATAATCCAACCGGGCCGTTTGGAACAGCGGAGCCAAACGTAACCATCACAGGATATTGCAGACAGTTCAAAGTCGACCCAATCGACTGTGAAAGGTTAAATGTATTTCCCGGCGTTATTGTTGATGTTGCGTTTGCGGTCATTGATACGCCGAATCCGGTCGCCACAAAAGGTATAAAAGTAGAATCATCATAAGCCACAACTGAAACCGCGAAAGGAATGCCGTCAACCTGCGGAAGAGGCGCCCCTGTCTTTGCCGACGAGCCGTTGTATGACTCACCAGGCGCAACAATCAGGAATCGCTGGGTGGCTGAAATTGAAACCGAAACTGCCAGCAGGCAGAATGAGATTAGTAATATTTTGCAAATTTT
>Ga0181535_10003888_pt1 | contig 17045 bp, 9 predicted proteins | sample PEATcosm2014_Bin_44_FD_119774 | JGI IMG/M metagenome (GOLD analysis project Ga0181535, IMG submission 119774) | Peatland microbial communities from MTU Mesocosm Facility, Houghton, MI, USA - PEATcosm2014_Bin17_30_metaG | ecosystem: Environmental > Terrestrial > Soil > Wetlands > Peat | place... | reverse complement strand
GATTTTGGACCAATGACGGTGCCACCGGTGATCAGTGTCGCGCTTCCCTGCTGCACAATCATCACGTCATCGAAGTGGGCGTGGACTTCTGCGCCGCCGCTTGATGTGCGCACCGAGAGCTGCACCTTGTGGCTTCCGTAGTCTGCTAGCGTGACGCCAGCGCTGCCCGTTGCCGTGGCTTGGGTAGCAAGCGTCGTCAGCTTCTCTCGAATTTGGGCAGCGGAGAATACATCGGCGTTGCCGCCGCTCTGCGCAAAAGCCGGAATACAGACCGCAGCAACGGCCAAAAACAATACAGCAGATTTCATCGAATTTCCTCCTCAGCGCATGCATTCAAGCGGCGCTGGGTCCATGTCGGCATAGTCCTGGTTTTCGCCGCCCATGCCCCAGCAGAATTTGTAGGCCTGTGTGCCCACACCTGCGTGGATGGACCATCCGGGCGAAACGACAGCCTCGCAATTGCTCATGAGGAGGTGCCTAGTTTCTTGCGGTGGGCCCATGAAGTGAAAAATACGAGCGTTTTCCGCCACGTCGAAGTAAAGGTAGATTTCGGAGCGACGCATGTGGGTATGAGCCGGCATGGTGTTCCAGGCGCTTCCCGTTTGCAGATGGGTGACGCCCATGACCAGCTGACAGCTCTTTGCGCCCGCCAAGTGGACATACTTATAAATGGTTCGGTGATTGCAGGTCTCAGTACTTCCAATTTCGGTGGGCTGCGCGTCTGCTTTCTTGACGACGGTGACGGGATAGACTCCATGTGCCGGATAACTGAGGAGATAATATGCGGCGGGCGTGTCTTTCGATTTCGATTCGAAACGGATGTCAGCATTGCCTCGCCCGATGTAAATCAGGTCGAGATTGTCGAGTTGATAGGATGACTTGCCGACATGTACGACGCCCGCTCCGCCGACATTGAGTGCGCCCAGTTCACGGCGCTCGGTAAAATACTCTGCTCTCAATTCTGCACTTGTTGGCAATACGAGCGCGATTTCGAGCGGCACTGCCATCCCCACCACAGCGCGATCCAGATCCACGTACGTGAGCTGAATCGTGCCTGCTTGGTAAAGGCCTCCGAAAAGAAAGGATTCGCGAAGCTCCTGCGTTGTCATGCGCGGGTAACGCACGGGATCAGCTATCAAGACGGTTTTCATAGCGAGGCTGTTTTCCTCTTTTTTCTCTCGTAGTTAGCGAGGGCGTTGTTGCAGGAGCCATTGCACCAGCTCCTTGCCGCCGGCAAAGTTATCGAACTGATTGTAGATTTGGGGCTTCTTTCTCCCATCGGTGTATTCGTTATAGAGCCACGGATCGACGGCGGCAAATATCGTGCCGCGCCCGTACTTTGCTGTTGCCATCACGACGTCGCCGCGATCGCGCAGCAATGCGACGGCGGGGCCGCTGAGCGAGATGGAGCAGGTGTCCTTCATATAGAGAGTGTGAGGATGGTGAAAGAGTTTGCCCTCGGCGGCAACAGGAATTCGGCCGTCTTCAACCTGTTCGCCGATGATGTGATGATGCAAGACATCGTCGAAATGGATTCCAAAGCGATCAGCCAGCAGATTCAAATGGGCAATGTCGGCATTGGGCGGATCGTTCTCCATAAGGACCAGTACACCTCCGCCTTTTACCCATGCGGCAATCCCTTCGGCGTCGTGGTCGGTCATATAGTTTGGATTGGGATTCTTGCTTGGAATGTCGGGTGACACGATGATATAGAACTGCGCCTTCGCCAAGTTACCTTGCGTCGGCGCGGAGTAGAGAGTCTCCGTCATCGCTCCAAAGCTTTGAAAGATATTCCCGAAGAGGGAATAGCCGCTGTCGCTCAGGTCGGACCATTTGTAATGGAAGGACTCCGACTGTCCGGCGGCGTTCTTGCGCTGCTGGCTGTTAAACCAGGCATCGAGCATCACCCTTTCGCCGCGCGCGATAGCCGCTGTGGGTGCGTTGTCAACCTCGGCGGCAGCCAAAAGCAAGGCGCCCAGGCCAATACCTTCCTTGTTGGGATCTTTGAGGGCCGCTGGAGGCGCGGAACCTTTGTCTTCGGCTGCGCTCCGATTTCGTGCGTTATGAACGGCTCCTTGAGTCATCCTGATGACACCGCCCGGATCCTGTTGCACAAAATGCTTCAGGACTCCCTGCCAGGTACGCTGAGCATGCAAAGAGTCGCGTTCAGGCAAATATCCCAGGCGCGCACCCTTTGCGAGTGCATAGATGAGCAGGCACTCGGCGGTTGGGGAAGCCGGATGGTGATTGGACGTGGTCGATCGCGGTAATTCGTCAAAGAGCCCTGTCTCGGTGTCCTGATGCTGCACCGCCTCGGTTGCGATGCGATTCAGCATAGCGATGAGCTCGCCACGCCCCGGATCTTCCTGCGGATAAGAAGGCAGCGAATCGACAAGCGCCACAGCCAGTCGCGCAGGTAGAGTATCGGAATAAACAGCTGCTTGATCCAGTTCCCTCGAAAGCGTTTGGGCACTCCTGTTCCACTTCTCAAAACTTCGAGTAATTCCGGCAAAGTCCGTCGGTTCTTGAAACACGGAAGCGTATTCCGCGAGGAATGGCTGAGCCATACACGGGCTTTCCGACCGCGATCCGCTTCGCGCGGAAGATGAAATATTACAGTCAGCTACGACTTGCCGGCGGATTCCGGCGGCTGCTTCGTGATATTTCGTATCGAGCGTTACACGGTATAAGAGGAGCAGTTGACGGCCGAGAAGAGCGTCGTCGAGCGCGCCGGTGGTTCGGTTGTCGGAATCAGTCGGCACATTCGCGCGGAGAAATTCATCAACCCGGCCCTTTCCATAGCGAAAGTAGTCTCCATTCGCCGTGTTGTACCAGACAGCGTCTAGTCCCTCGAGTTGCAAACCGGTCTCTTCGCCCCACGCGTTCGCTGGTCGAGCTCCCGTTTCATTTACAGGATTGAGCTGAAGGATCGTGTTCGCGACTCGTTCTGACCAGGTCGCGGATTGCGCGCAGGAGGGAATGGCCACACCAATGTATATGGCAATGACAACCTGCAGGCCTAAGCCGCATTGCGACACCCTTCGAGATAGACGATTGCCCGCTAGGGTCGGAGGTTTTGGCGGCAACCGCATGATGAACATCCTAAAAGGGGGCGATTAACGACACAGAATACTGCGGTCGCCCCACTATAACGGTCTACCACATGACACTTCTGCCGACGAAATCCAATCGCTCATCCGCTCCAGCAGGCGGGCTGCAAGCACCATTCATGTTAGGCGATGCAGACTTGTGCGGCGTAGACTTTGGGTATGGGAGAAGACGCACATCTCACCGCAGCCAAAGACCGCGAAGGAAGATTCTCGGGCTACTACAAATGTTCCCTTTGCGACGCGGAGTTTCGTCCCAATCCCGAGAATCGCGGGGAAATGATGATCATCTTTGCTCGTCACATCGAACGATCGCATCCCTCCCAGAAGACGGCACCCGAAAAGTGAACTGGTCCGCGAGGCGTCCAGGCTCCGCAAGATGGAGCAGGACGAAGAAGGGCGCGCCCGCTAGTCGGCGCGTAAGGGTGAAAGGACCCTTAACGTTCAGTATTGCAATTGCGCGAGCTACCCTGGGTACGTCCCGGTTACGTAGCCCTCCAACGCCTGAATAGTTTGCGCCTGACCGGAGATCACCCATTTCACAAGATCTCCGATGGAGATCACTCCGACAACGGCATCATGTTGCACTACTGGAAGGTGACGAAAATGGTGATCCGTCATCATCGCCAGGCATTCGTCTACCGTGTGCTGCGGGCTCACAGATACCACCGGACAAGTCATGATCTGGTGGACTTTGGTCTCTCGTGAAGGGTGGTCCATCAGGATCCCTTTGCGCGCGTAGTCACGCTCGGACAGGATGCCGACCAGCCGATCGTTGGAAAGGACCAGCAAGGCACCCACGTCATGCTTTGCCATCTTCTCGAGCGCTTCGTAAACCGACTGTTCGGGGGCTATCGACAGTACGGTGTTCTGATTCTTCCAATTCAGCACCAATCCAATGGTGTCGGAAATGCTCATCGGACCCTCCTGGAACCTTAATGGGGAAGTGAAAACAAGGGTCATTCCCAAACGACCCTTGTGGTAGCGGAACAATTGAACTCCATTCGCGCAGAACTGTAGTCCCGGCATTAGGGTCAAATCAGCCTATTCGCCGGGCCGGCGGGCCGTCCAGAGCATACCTGGCTCGGCAATTCGACAGTGTCCGACAATATAGTCCATTTTGATAGCGGAAGAATAGAGTGGAAATTCCTTAGTGGTCAAAAGAGGTCTATTTCAACGAGGGGCGCGACTCGAGCGGCGATAGGGCCGGACCGCAACAGCTCGAAAAGAAGGCAAATTTGAGCCGGGCCACTGTTATGCGCGATCTTCAGCCTTCACAGAGGGACCGGTGCGTTCGGACAGGAGCTCATCGACGTGCCGCTTTGTTTGCTTGGCCACATACATGGCAGCATCGGCGGCACTCAAGAGGCTATCCCTGGTAGTGCCGTCCTCGGGATAAAGGGCGATGCCCACGCTTGCAGAACCGCGCAGGACATATCCATCTAAAGGATACGGATCGTCAAAGCTGCTTTCCAGGCGCTGTGCAATCTCTTCGACTTCCCGGCGGCTGTGAATCATCGGAAGCACTACGGCAAATTCGTCGCCACCGAGCCTCGCCAGCATGTCGATGGAGCGGAGCTGGCGTTTCATGCGGATCGCCACTTCCTGCAGGAACATATCTCCGACCTGGTGGCCGTAGACATCGTTCACCTGCTTAAAATCATTAAGGTCGATGTAGATCAATCCGAAGACCCCCGCGTTCTGGCGGGCCTGAACGATTTGCCGATCCAGATTGTTTTCCAGCGAGAATCGGTTGTGGATGTCGGTGAGCAAGTCAAACTCGGATCGGTGGACCAGATCGGAATAGAGCCTCCGGGTTTCAATGGCCAGAGTGGCCAGCCCCACAGCCATCGAAAGGGGAGCCGATTCGTCGGCGTACCGATGGGCGAGCGGATCGAACGCGGCGTACATCGTTCCGAGCGGCGATCCGGAACGGGCGAGAATCTGCTCGCTGACGATTCGGAAAGAGGTGAGGTTGTGCGGGCAGTTTCCGAGTTGTGCTCCATCGAAGATCTGGCACCAACACGGTGCGCCACGGAGCTTGAAAGAAACCAACTCGGTAATCTGTTCGATGACCTCGGCGAGAGGACGGGAGCCGTTAATGTCTTCAAGAATTCTGCCCCGCCGCCGCTCGGCATAAGCTACCTCAGCGTTTTGATGACGCACTTTGCGTTCCACCACCCAGGCCCTCGCGCCCACGGCCAACAGCATCACAAGCAATAGACCGACGAGCAGGATGAGGTTGCGAACGTTCAGCATGGATGGCTTGGCAATGACGGAAATGTCGTCGAAGGAGCGGAGCAGGATATTGAACGGCGCCTCCTCTCCCGGATTGATCGCGCTGCTGTCCAGGATTGTGCAAATGCCAGTGACATGGACTCGTGAGCCCTGAGCTATCCACCGCATTGGCGGCAGAACCGCGGACACGCGCGGGTGACGATAGATCGCAGTGAACAGCCGTCCATCGGAGACCACGACATATTCGTCCTGCGTGGCCTGTCGGAGCTCGGTGACTATTTGACCGTCGATGGATACGAGGTCATTCTGATGCCCGTCGGGCTTGTTACTGCTCCAGAAACCGAGTTGGCGCCAGGTCGCCGACTGTGGCGCGATAGGCGCAAGGATGTGGCGATCCCGGATCTCGCCGTCGGTGAGGCTCAAGAGACGGTCGTGTGCATCGGGAAAGCCTGTTCCGTCCGCGAGGTCGCCAATCTGCAAAGGTTCACGAGTATGGGTCGAGATCCAAAGGCTTTTGGATCCGTCCTGAAGCACAACCGCGGAGCCGGGCTGGTAATACGTAATGGTTCCGTGGACCTGGACCCGGGGCGTGGAATCCCGTACATGGTACCCGGAGAGAATCTGATCCATGGGCGTGGCTGGAAGAGACCAAAATCCAATGCTGGCGCGCTTGATAACTTTAATGTTCGTCAATGTGGAGACGTAGAGCACGCTTCCAGTTTGTTGCATCTTGTCGTCGAACTTTCCAGCGGCTACCCCGGTGATCTCCACATCAGCGTCCAGGAGGTCTTTCAGCGCGCTTTCATCGTTATTGTCGACGTACGCTTCAATGTGCCCCCCCTCCGTGAGCAGTTGCACGCAGGCACTGCGTATTGGGGCGGCCGGACTGACCACGAGGTCCGCGGCGCGGACCTTGGCTTCAACGGTAACCAGCCGGGAGTCGTACTCGCCGCGAATCAGCTCATCGAATGTCGCTAGCGCAGGTTTTGGCGGGTTGGCGTGGCGGAGCAGGGTGATAGAACTGGCCACCAGGAGGGGTCGAAAACTTCCCTGCGTCACTCCCTTGATGAAGACGCGGTCACCGGGAAGCAGTGTCGAAGTCGAAGGAGGTCGGACGAAGAGGGCAGAGTCACCGTCCTGCACGAACAGTAAGCTTTCATACCCACGGGAATAAAGAACCGTGGCTTCAACGGCTACGGGAATTGCTCGACTCGCCTCAGCATTGCTGAGGGAGTGAACTGCGTGAAGCGATGCAAGTCGGACGGGCTCCGAAGCCTTGACCGCAGAAAGAGAAGCCAGAACAAATGTTCCTGCAGGAATCAGCTTTCGGAGGACGAAGTCGACAGCCAGGCCGCGATAGGGCGGCCTGGTTCCCCTAGCTGCGTTCATGCCTCCACCCTTCCGGGCCGTGCTTTGGCGAAGTCTTCGTGTAATGCGGCGTTCCAAAAGCGCCTACATTCTTCAGACTGCCCAATTTCTCTCCACCCATCCGATTCCGTGGACTCGAATTTGGCCGATGCCATAGTACGGTTCCGTAGTCTATAGGGCATCACCCACTTCATACTCGAATCCATCGGTAACGCGCCATCCCTCTTTTGAGGCAGATCTGATCGAGTGAACATTCGCTCAGAAAATGCCTCTATGCAATGACTTATGTCACGTGCTCCGTGCAACTATCGAGGAATTCTAATGGTCAGAGGATAGGACTTAACTAGATGTGCGTCCTCTTGCTGAGAGGCGCCTTTCTGTTTGAAGGCTATACCGAGCCCAAACATATTCGAACCGGAGTGATGCCCGCTCAATTCAAGGTTCGCAAATGAGGCTGGCATCAATGACAGGGCGGCAAAAACTACTCAAGTCGGCCCTCTTCCTGATCTCCGCAAGAACCAGCTACGAAGGACGGGGACTTGTCCACGGCCCAGCAAAAGATATCTTTGAGAGACTGATCGGAGCGATCAGTTTCATCGTTTCGCATGTCACGCTCGCATTCAAAGGAATGGACATATCCGTTCTAAGTGTGACGGGCACGATGGCCATCTCCTTTCTCGTGATCGGCGTTACCACCGTGAAGCTGTTGCACGGCAACATTGCGACCAAGCCCGGCGCAATAGAAACAAGCCCGGCCTACATCCGAATGCATGCGCTAAGGGCAGCCGCGATCGCCGCGACAATCATGGGCGTCTTTGAGTTATCGAAGACAGCCCTTTATCCCGACCTCAAAGTCTGGGTCTCTCATCTCGTCTCGATCCTCTTCGCTTCGCTTCTAGTCTCCATCGCCAGCTTCTCTATTCTTAAGCGGCAAGCGCGACTTAGGCTTGAGATTGAGTTGAGAGAAGACCGTTATAAGTTGCTCTTCGAAAAGAGCCTGGCGGGGGCGTACAGAACAACACTGGATGGCCTTGTCCTGGATTGCAATGTCTCATTTTGCAGGATGTTTGGATATACGGCGCGCGAGGAAATGATCGGCCACTCGATCACCACCGGCTACTTCAGCACTTCTGATCGAGTCCGATTCATTGAGAAGCTTCGGGCAGAGAAGAGCCTGATCAACTTCGAGCAACGCCTGCGACGGAAAGACGGGAGCCCGGTCTGGGTTCTGAACAGCGCAATTCTATTCACATCTGAGGACGGTACGGGGCCGGTCATCAAGGGCACCATAACCGACATCAGCGATCTCAGAAAAGCAGAACAGGAACACCGCCGATTGGCGGCCATCGTTCGTTGTTCAGACGACGCAATTATCTCGTGCACGCCCGTAGGAGAGATTGAAACCTGGAACGCCGGCGCCGAACGCATCTTCGGCTATAGCGCCGAAGAGACAATCGGAAAATCGCTCGGAATCCTGGCTCCAGTGGACCGTGCAAACGAGCACTTGCAAATCCTGGAGAGAATTCAACGCGGACAGGAAGTGGACGACATCGAGATGATTCGCGTCAAGAAAGACGGCCAGCAGATTACCATTGCTCTCTCGGTCTCACCCATTACGGACGCGGCCGGAGAGGTCATCGGAGCAGCAGCCATCGCCAGGGATATTACGGATAGAAAGCAAGCCGAGGACTGCTTGCGCAATTCCGAAAAGCAATATCGTCTTCTGTTTGACGGCAGTCCAATCCCGATGTGGGTATTTGACCGCAGTACTCTTCGTTTTCTGGCTGTAAACCAAGCGACGATCCAGCAATACGGCTTTACGGAGCCGGAGTTTCTGGCGATGACGATTGCGGACATACGGCCCGAAGAAAACATCCCCGAATTGATGCGGGACGTAGCGAAACGGGAACTGGGACTCCAGAGGGCTGGAGTTTGGAAACATCGAAAGAAAAATGGTGTGACCATCGACGTAGAGATCGTCTGCCATCACTTGGACTTCCACGGATCCGAAGCAATGTTGGTTGCCGCCTACGACCTGACGGAGCGCAAGCGTGCCGAGGAACAACTGCTATTCAAGACTGCGCTGTTGGAGGCGCAAACTGAAACGACAATTGAAGGCATCCTTGTCGTCGATGAATCAGATCGCATCATCCTCGCAAACAAGCAATTCGGGCTTCACTTTGGAGTACCAGGCAGGCTGATAATCGGGAGAGACGATCGGCTGGTGCTCAAGCATGTGACAGATAGAGTCGATGATCCCGACGCTTTCGTTGAAAGGATCAAATATCTCTATACTCACCCGGATGAAAAGAGCAGAGACGAGTTCAAGCTCAAGAATGGTAAGACCTTCGACCGGTACTCTGCGCCTCTCGTCGATTCGAATGGGCGGCATCGAGGACGAATCTGGTACTTTCGCGACATCACAGACCGCATAAATGCGGAAGAGCGTATCCAGTTCCTGGCCTATTACGATGCGTTGACTGGGTTGCCGAATCGAACACTGCTCAAGGATCGGCTCCTGAAAGCATTGGCTCGCGCTCGTCGCAAAGGGGATAAGGTTGCGATTCTGTCCCTCGATCTAGACCGATTCAAACTCGTCAACGATTCCCTCGGTCACCCGATCGGCGATCTGCTGCTGAAGGATGTTGCTGAGCGGATCAAGGGATGCACGCGAGAACAAGATACAGTCGCGAAAGTGAATGGCGACGAATTCGTCGTCGTGCTGAACGGTGTGAAAGATGAGGCTGAAGCAGCCATTGCCGCTGCGCGGATTACGGAAAAGCTTGCCGGCAAGTTCGTCGTCCAGGGACATTCGCTCAGCACAAGTTGCAGCGTGGGAATTAGCATGTTCCCCGATCACAGCGAAGACTGCGACACCCTAGTCCGGTATGCGGATCAAGCGATGTATCGCGCTAAGGAGAATGGACGAAATAGATTTCAGTTCTTCAAGCAAGACATGAACATCCGGGTCATGGAGCGATTAAGCCTGGAAAACGACTTGCGACTGGCGCTTGAGAGAGAAGAGTTTTTCCTTCTCTATCAACCGCAAATGGGAATTGCCAGCGGAGAAGTCACGGGATTTGAAGCGCTGATTCGCTGGCAGCATCCGAAACTGGGCCTTGTTTCTCCGAACGAATTCATCGCAATTGCGGAGAATAATGGATTGATCCTTCCGATCGGCGAATGGGTTCTCAGAACCGCATGTGCACAGGCCCGCAAATGGCATAGGGATGGGCTCCTGGCAGTTCCTGTTGCGGTCAATGTCTCGGCGGTCCAGTTTCGCCAGGAGGGTTTCTGCCAACTGATCCGGAGAGTTCTTCTTGAAACTGGCTTGCCACCGCAATTCCTCGAATTGGAGCTGACAGAAAGCCTGCTCCTGTCAAACGCGGACGTGATGTTCACGGTTCTACAGGAATTGAAGGAAATGGGCTTAAGGCTAGCGATTGATGACTTCGGCACGGGCTATTCAAGCCTCAGTTACCTTAAGCAATTTCGAGTGAATAAACTCAAGATTGACCGCTCATTTATCCGGGATATCGCGATGCATTCCGACGACGCAGCCATCACGACGGCAATCATCAGTCTGGCAAAGAGTCTGAATCTCAAAGTGATCGCCGAGGGAGTAGAAACTGAAGCGCAAATGTCATTTCTGCGCGAACACCACTGCGATGAGATCCAGGGATATTACTTCAGCAAACCCATAACTGCCGTCGAAGTGGCTGACAGACTGCTAGTCGCACCAGCTCAACGGAGTGGCGCGCTGAGCCGCGCGGTCCGGCTTCCAACAGTTCACTAGGGCCAGGCCGGCCGAGCAGATGACACCCGATCGTAACTTCGGAGCTCTCACGCTCATGAATGGATTGCCGAGGGCACAAGACGGCATGCGCTGGATAACTGAACAGTAAACCTCAAATAACTGCACGGGCGCCGCGAAGACGATACGGTGCGCTGGTCAAACCGCAGCTCTATTTCCGGGCCGCAATCTCATCCAAACACCGTACCGCGCACGGATGACGGGAGCGTCATAGAGCAGCCTGGAGACACGCCGGAGATCCTCCGAGCCGTTCACCCTGCCTGGTTTCGATATTTCAGTCGTGATGCGGGCATAGCGGGACTCGCCGCTTGTCGGGCGCCAGATACCGCTGCGAGCCTGGAGAGAATAAAAGGTAATTGATTTGTGACAGGCGTCACTGACCCCGGCCCTAGAAACGATTCGCATAGGACAAGCGATTGCTTTGAAGGCGAAGAAACCAAAAGGTCCGTCAGGAACCTGCGGGGGAACGCTGGTTAACCAGGGCATAGTCAGATTCAAAGAAATCAATATTTCTAATTCGAAGTGACTAATTATGAACGTTATTGGAATTAGCGGGTTAGAGAATTCTATGGCGTTTAAGCAGGCTGCATGGCCTGGCTTGGATGAACGCGAATATCGAATTGCACAGGGAATGGATGCAGCCGCTGCATTGGTGGTCGACGGAAAACTGGTGGCAGCCGCGGAGCAGGAGCGCTTCTCCAGGAAGAAACACACCGGCGATTTCCCCATCGATGCAATCAAGTTTTGTTTAGCCGAGGCGGGCATCTCGGTTTCAGACATCGACGAAATCGCGCATGGATTCGATTACTCCCCCTATCGCGAGCTTTATCTCAGGGACGAAGTCTCAACCAAGCTCTACCAACAGGTCTTCTCACGCGGAGCACTGCTGGCGCAGGTACGCCGCGACCTTCCTGGTTTTCCCGAGGAGAAGGTGTTTTTCGTTGGCCACCATCTGGCGCACGCTGCCAGCGCGGCCTACACGTCAGGTTGGGACGAGTGCCTGGTCGTAGTGAACGATGCGATGGGAGAGATTGAGAGTCTCACCGTTTACGAGTTCCACGACGGGCAGCTGGAGAAGCTTCGGACAGTGGGCGCCAACGACTCGATCGGCATCCTGTATTCGTTAATAACCCTGCATCTGGGCTTCGATTTTAATTCAGACGAGTACAAAATCATGGGCCTCGCGCCTTATGGCGACCCTTCCCGCTTCCGTCCCTTCTTCGAGCAGGCCGTGGAGCTTTGCGACGACGGGTCGATCCGAATTCCGATTCTGAAATTGAACCATTCTCGCGAGGAACGTGAGAATTATCTAGCAACGCGCGCATGGCTGGACGAGCATCTCATTCCGCGCAGGCCGCAAAACCATTCCGTCAATTCCATCCATGAAGACGTGGCTGCGGCGCTTCAAGAGTGTCTCGAGCGCGTCGTCATGCACGTTTGTGAGCACTTTGGAAAGCTGACGGGATTGCGCAGGATTGTCCTGGCCGGGGGCGTTTCTCTTAACTGCACAGCGAACGGCAAGCTGTTTCGTTCCCGCCTTTTCGACGAAGTCTACGTTCAGCCCGTGGCCGGCGACGATGGCGTTGCCCTGGGGGCGGCGCTCTATCGGACCTCTCTTGCCATGGAAATTCCGAATCACCGATTCCCGGCCCCGCTCTTTGGACCCCGATACGGGGCGAGTGCAATCGAGGCTGCACTTCAGTGCTTCAGTGGCAAGATCCAGTGGAAGCGTCTTGATTCCCTTGAAGCCACGTGCACCTGCGCGGCCCGGCTGATCGCCGATGGGCGCGTGATTGCCTGGTCTCGCGGCCGCATGGAGTATGGTCCACGGGCGCTCGGCAACCGAAGCATTCTCGCCGATCCCAGGCGCCCAGATATGCGCGACCGCATCAATGCCATGGTCAAGAAGCGCGAGGCGTTTCGTCCCTTCGCGCCCGCCTGCTCGGTTGAAGAAGCCCATCTCTGGTTTGATGTGGCTGAGGGCACTCAACTTCCCTACATGATCAGCATCGTCGATGTTCGTCCCGATTTAAGGGCCCTTCTTCCCGCGATCACGCACGTGAACGGTTCCGCGCGGCTTCAGACTGTTTCGGCGAGCGACAATCCGGACTTTCACACCCTACTGCTGGCCGTCGGTGAAACGACGGGTCGCCAGATGGTGCTGAATACAAGCTTCAACGTCAAAGGACAGCCAATCGTGAACACGCCCGAAGAAGCTATCGAGACGTTTCTCGGAACGGGCATAGAGTTTTTGTTCCTGGAGAACTTTTATGTCACGCGTTCCATTGCTTGAGCAGAATCGCACGGAAGTCGATTACCCGCGTCATAGCACCATTGCGGAGTTGTTTGCGCAGCAGGCTGCTCGAACTCCAGATGCCACCGCCCTAGCCTCGGGAGATCACACCCTCAGTTATCGTGAACTCGATGAAAGTTCCAATCGCCTTGCCCAGTTTCTGAAGAGCCTCGGTGTGAAGCCGGAGACTTTAGTTGGGGTTGCCATGGAACGATCGGCGACTCTCGTGGTGAGCCTGCTCGCCATATTGAAGGCCGGCGGAGCTTATGTTCCGCTCGATCCCAGCCATCCCAAGGACCGTTTGTCGTGGATCATCGAAGATTCGGGCATGTCGGTTCTCCTGACGACTGCGTCCACCCGCGAGCGGATTCCGCCCGGGGCGAATCGTCTCAACTTTGTCGACGCGGGCGACCCGGCGATTGCGCTCCAAAGCACGCAGTCGGTCCATCCGGATGCCGCCAGCAGCAACCTGGCCTATGTGATCTACACCTCTGGCTCCACGGGCAAGCCCAAGGGCGTGATGGTCGAAAACCGAAACGTTGTCAACTTTTTTACTGGCATGGATCGGGCCATCGGTTGCGAACCGGGAGTTTGGCTCGCCGTCACCAGTGTTTCGTTCGATATCTCCGTTCTCGAACTTTTGTGGACTCTGTGCCGAGGCTTCAAGGTTGTCGTCCATGGCGACGAGGGCCCAGGCACAATGGCCGACGAGATCGTCCGTCACCGAGTCACTCATCTGCAAATGACCCCCTCGCTGGCGCGCATGCTCACGCTCGACACACGCGCGTTTGCCGCGCTCGGCTCGCTGCGGCAGATGCTTCTGGGCGGCGAAGCGGTCCCGGCCTCTGTCATCCACCATCTTCGCCAGAAATTCAATGGCGAGATTCACAACATGTACGGACCGACAGAGACCACCATTTGGTCGACAACTTTCCGCGTAGAAGAAGTGGGCAGTGCGGTTTCGATCGGCAAACCAATCGCGAACACGCAAATCTTCCTACTCGACGCGGAACGGAATCCTGTCGCCGCGGGTGAAGTCGGAGAGCTTTACATTGGTGGCGATGGCGTGGCGCGCGGCTATTGGAACCACCCCGATCTCACCGCTGAGCGATTTCTCGATATCCCTTCCCTCTCAGAGCAACGGATCTACCGCACAGGCGACCTTGCCCGATATCAGCCCGACGGGAACATTGAATTCCTCGGGCGCGCCGACTTCCAGATCAAGCTGCGAGGCCACCGCATCGAGCTAGGCGAGATCGAAGCTATCCTTGAAGATTGCTCTGGAGTCAGGCAGGCGGTTATCGTCCTCCGAGAGGACCGTGAAGACGACAAACGCCTTGTTGCCTATCTGGTGGCCGACTCCGCAGGAGCCAATGACGCAGGCATTCTGCGCAAGACGCTTGAATCGAAGCTGCCCGATTACATGATCCCTTCGAGCTTCGTTTTCCTTCCCGAATTGCCGCTTACTGCGAACGGAAAAACGGATCGCAAAGCTCTCCTGAACCTTCCTCCACCAGGCATCTCCGCCGGCGCCGCCGATGCACTGACCGGAAGCCAACCCAAGAACGAATCCGGCCACGAACCCTCAAGCGAAATCGAACGCATCGTTGCCACTGCCTGGCAAGAGGCGCTGGGCGTACCGACAGTCGGCCTGAACGATAACTTCTTCGACCTCGGAGCACACTCCCTCACCGTCGCCGAGGTACAGGCTAAGCTCCAGAACGTATTGGGGCGCGAAATTTCCCTCGTCGATCTGTTTCAGTTCTCCACGGTACGTGCGCTCGCCGATCAACTCGCAGGGACGGGCGCCCATAGTCAGGGATCAGATCGCGCGCAACGCCGCAGAATGGCCCGGCAGGCTAGAAATGGAACGCCATGAAGCCCTCGTCCATTGCGATCATTGGCATGGCGGGCCGCTTCCCCGGCGCTCGAAACACAGGCGAGTTCTGGAAGAACCTGCGCGATGGCGTCGAGTCTATCCGCGACCGCTCTCAAGCTGAATTGATCGCATCCGGGGCGACTCCCGAAGACCTGGCCAACCCCGATTACGTCAAGCGCGCCGCAGTTCTCGACGACGTTCCGATGTTCGATGCGTCTTTTTTCGGATTCAGTCCGAGAGATGCGTCCATCATGGACCCGCAGCATCGGCATTTTCTCGAGTGTGCATGGGAGGCCCTCGAAGATGCAGGCCATCCGCCGCGTCTTTTCGATGGATCGATCGGTGTCTTCGCTGGGTCGGGCATGAACACCTACCTGATTCACAACCTGCTTGCCAACCATCGGCTGCTCGAATCCGCAGGCTTGTTCCAGCTCAAGCAAACCGGCAACGACAAGGATCTACTGGCCACGCGGGTCTCCTATCAGCTCGATCTACGCGGGCCCAGCATCAACGTGCAAACCGCCTGCTCCACTTCCCTTGTTGCGGTGCATCTCGCCTGTCAAAGTCTGCTCAACTACGAATGCGACATGGCTCTGGCCGGCGGAGTCACGATCGAGTTCCCGCATGGGCAGGGCTACATCTATCGCGACGGAGAGATCCTTTCGCGCGATGGCCACTGCCGCCCTTTCGATCAGGCATCGAGCGGCACCGTCTTTGGAAGCGGCCTCGCAATCGTCGTATTACGCCGGCTTGAAGATGCGCTCGCGGACCACGACCATATCCGCGCAGTGATTCTCGGATCGGCGATCAATAACGATGGCGCCCGCAAGGTCGGCTATCTCGCGCCAAGCGTGGAAGGCCAGGCCGAGGTGATCGCCGAGGCGCTCGAAATCGCTGGCGTCACAGCGGACGACATCTCGTACATCGAAGCGCATGGAACAGGCACCAGAGTCGGCGATCCCATCGAGATCAGGGCGCTGACACAGGCCTTCCGTAAGACTGCCAACCGCGGCGCCTATTGCGGAATTGGCTCGCTGAAATCGAATGTGGGCCATCTTGACGCAGCCGCCGGCGTAGGCGGCCTAATAAAGACGGTCCTTGCGCTCGAACATGCGCAACTTCCGCCCAGTCTTCATTTCGAGAATCTGAATTCTCATATCGAATTGAAGAGCAGCCCATTTTTCGTAAACAACCAACTCCGCGATTGGCAATCTACCGGTTCACCCCGACGCGCTGGTGTCACGGCGTTGGGCATCGGAGGTACGAATGCGCACGTGGTGCTTGAGGAGGCTCCCGGCTCCGTGGTGTCGCGCCAGGCAAGGCCATACCAAGTCCTGACTGCCTCCGCAAAGACCGAGACTGCCGCAAATCAAGCAAGCTCCAATCTCACCGCCCATCTGCAAGCGAACCCTGAGTTGGATCTTGCTGATGTTGCCTTCACTTCTCAGCTTGGCCGCACTACCTTTCCCCATCGGCGTGCACTTGTTGTCGAGGATTCTCGCGAAGCGATCAATGCGATTGCAAACAACGAGCCTCAATCCTTTATCTCGGGAATGGCCGCGAAATCCGCGCCGCAAGTGGTCTTCATGTTCTCCGGGCAGGGTTCGCAATACGTCAATATGGGTCGCGAACTCTACCGGAACGAGCCCGTTTTTCGCGATTGCCTCGACCTATGCGCGCAACATCTTCGTGAACCTCTCGGGCTTGACCTTTGCGATGCGCTCTACCCAGCAGAGCAGGAAAAGGAGCCGGCGACGGAACGGTTGAACCAGACCTGGCTCACGCAGCCTGCCTTGTTTTCGATCGAGTACGCAATGGCCCGCTGGTGGATGTCGCTCGGCATTGAGCCTGCGGCGATGGTCGGCCATAGCATCGGCGAGTACGTCGCTGCCTGCCTCGCCGGTGTCGTCTCTCTCGAAGACGCGCTGGCCATCGTTGCTTTCCGCGGACGTCTCATCTACGAACTCCCCGCGGGGTCGATGCTTGCCGTTCCGCTCTCCGTCGACGAACTCAATCTCAATGGCGTCTTGTCGCTCGCCGCTGTCAACAATCCCAAACTCTGCGTTGTTTCCGGGCCGACGCCGAAGGTCGCGGACCTCGAAGAAGACCTCGCCAAGCGGTCAGTCGCCTGCCGACGCTTGTTCACTTCGCATGCCTTCCACTCCGCGATGATGGACCCCATTCTCGAGTCCTTCGAGAAGCGGCTCTCAACGGTCGAGCTCCGCCCTCCGCGCATTCCTTACATGTCCAATGTCACCGGCACGCAGATCAAAGCCGAAGAGGCCACCGATCCAGCTTACTGGGCGCGCCACATTCGGCAAACCGTCCGATTCTCCGACAACCTCG
>Ga0181535_10003887_pt1 | contig 17057 bp, 13 predicted proteins | sample PEATcosm2014_Bin_44_FD_119774 | JGI IMG/M metagenome (GOLD analysis project Ga0181535, IMG submission 119774) | Peatland microbial communities from MTU Mesocosm Facility, Houghton, MI, USA - PEATcosm2014_Bin17_30_metaG | ecosystem: Environmental > Terrestrial > Soil > Wetlands > Peat | place... | reverse complement strand
TCCCTTCAAACGCCTGGAACCTCCGCTCCAGTTCCCACTGCGCGGCGGCTTTTTCACTTCCATCGAGGAAGGTCTTGCACTCCGTAGTAGGCTTGTCGGAGCCGAGAATCTGCCCCTTACAGGCAGCAACAGGAATGGTAAAAACATCTGGCGCTGCCCACAGGTTCTCGCCGGGCAGGAAGCTGTGCGCCATCCCAGTGCGGACTAACTGCTTTAGATCCTGGTAGCTGAGATGGTAGTCCAGGGCGGCGCGCACGTACTCGCCTGTAATGTCGATGCGGCTCACCCCTTCATCGTCCGTGGAAAGCGCCACCGGCACATGCGCTGCTCGGTAAATTGGAAACGGGTGTTCCGCGCCTTTGACTCCCAGAATGGCTTCGTTGGAGCTGAGATTGATCTCTACCATCACGTGCTTGGCGGCCATCTCTTTGAGCAGACCGCGGGCGTCCTCCTCATACATAACGTCAACGCCGTGGCCGATGCGCTCAGCGTGCCCCAACTCGACGGCCTGGCGAATATGGAAACGCAGCCCCTCGGGCGGCACCAGTCCCATAGTCAGTTCTCCCGCGTGCAGGCTGATGTGCACCTGTGGATACACGGAGTGCAGGTAGTCGAGCATCTTCATCTGGAGGGTGTAGTCGCGCATGGAGATAAAGCCGTCTTCCGGCTGCACGAAGTTGATGCCCACAAAACCGTGCTTGTTCGCGTTCACGCTCGCCTGGATGGTCTCAAAGCCCAACAGCGTCTGCGCAAAGACCTGCTCCGGCGCATTGCCGCGCAGAATCTCATATTGGTAGCGGGTCTCAACCTTGCAGGCTGGCTGGGCCTCGGGCGTGCCGCAATGCTCCATCGTTTGCCGGTCGCTCTCAACCTGTTCCGCCTGGTAGAGATCCGCTGAGACCTCGTCGCGCAGCCCGTGGTCGATCAGCGTCTGGCGTAGCGCGGCAAAATCCTTCGCGGTGAAACCGGGTTGAATCTTCGCACCAAAATCACGGGCGATTTGCGTGGCATGAATAGAGGGCGGCGCCATCATCAGTTCGAGGTATTGCTGGTTTTGCGCGGCGGCGCGGCTGGCTATCTCGTCTACCCACTCGCCCATATGCCGCTTATTCACTCCTCCAAATCGGCCAAAGGTAGCAAAAAACTGGTCGTGTGCGCTGAAGCCGGGGCTGGGCACAAAACTGCGGATGGAGAAAGCATTCACTAGCTGGTCGTAGAGCTTCTGGTTGGCCGGAAGCTGCGCGGCCTCCACCAGCGGCGGGGTGCAGGGAGGCTTGGCAAAGCTGAGAGCCGCCGGGTCGACACACAGGCCATCCTCTCCTGCATCGCGGATAAAAGTTTCGGCATAGACCGCTCCCGAGAGATGCACGTGCAGGTCGGCGCCCTTGGGAAACTGGTCCAGAAACGCGCGCAACGCCAGCGGACCTTGCTGCACAGCGACATGGTAAGCGCTGGCGGCGCGGGCTTCCACGGTCTGCGATTGAGCAGTCGTCTGGGCGTGGAGGGTGGCAGCGTTGATGAAGACAATGCAGGCGAAAAGGCAGACGAGTCGGCGCATAATGCCTATCAGTGTAGAACACCCGTGGCCGGCGCGGGGATTGCCGGGCAATCGCAGCAAGGTTCTTGCAGTTACCACCGCGGTTGCCGTCCAGGTTTGTCGCGGGAACCGGCAAGTTGGTATACTGTCATAAGTTGTTGCAGCCAACTGTCTCTGGATTCGCCCACCTGCTCCGGCTATGCCGGAATCCGCGCAGGAAATTGCAACGCGAAGTTTGCCCTGAGGCCAGATAGCTCAGTGGTAGAGCGCGGCCCTGAAAAGGCCGGCGTCGGCGGTTCAATCCCGTCTCTGGCCACCACTTTAGATAAACATATATAGAAACTGACATCGAAGCGCCGGGATGGCGGAACTGGCAGACGCAGCGGACTCAAAATCCGCCGGCCCTCGCGGCCATGGGGGTTCGACCCCCCCTCCCGGCACCACTAAGCAATATTTAATCAATGATTTACGTAGTTTTTATGTCTCGCTGTCCTTGTAGTGTGCGGACAGATCAATCGAACCGTAATCAAGAATCCCAAGTGTTTATATGGCTTGGGCATCTCCTTATTGACGAACCCATTGGAAGTCCCTACAGGCGAATCCAACCACCCTGAATAAGCGTGAGAGACCCCACTGCAACGAATATCCAAATAAGTATTCCTTGCAAAAACGGTCGAATTCCGACTTCGCGGAGAGTCTTCATGGAGAGTCCAGTTCCAATCAGGTAGAGTGTTACGGTCAGGCCGATGACGCCCAGATGCTTGAGTACGGGATAGGCGGGCTGAAAGATTAGAAGATAGGTGTTGGCAACAGCCGCAAGACAGAAGAAGAGAATAAACCAAGGCCATTGAACTCGCGCCTTGCTCTTTTTGGCTATCGCGGTCCCGATTGACAGCGGTACGATCCATAGAGCGCGGGCCAGCTTCACGGTAGTGCCAACCGCAAGAGCCACCGCTCCGTACTTTGCTGTCGCGCCTACGACGGAGCTTATGTCATGAATGGCGAGCGCTGACCAGAGGCCAAACTGGGTCTGCGTCATGTGCAGCGATGTCCCGATTGTTGGGAATGTAAGCAAGGCAACCGAGTTCAGCACAAATACAGTTCCTAGCGATACGGCAATCTCTTCCTGGCTCACATTGGTGATTGGTGCCACCGCGGCGATGGCGCTGCCGCCGCAGATCGCTCATGCTGTCGTACGTGAGAGGCTGTCGTTTCCTTGGAAATCAGCTCAATCCAGATTTTGGGTAACGACAACAGCATCAAAACGTGTGACCTTCACTTCCATCATGGTTTTTTCTCTTTCATTAAAAGAAAGACACGCAGGCGGGGATTCGTTACAGCACAAGGGAGAGTTTTTCTGTGCCTGGCATACCCAGTAAGCGCAGGTATTCCTGGGTGAGGATGGAACGCAAACGGGACGCCACGACCGGGTCACAGGGAATGTCGAGCGAGCGGCAGCGGTCAATGGCGCCTCGCAAATCGCTCAAGAACGCCACGCAGGCAGGGCAGGCCTCGATATGCGCGCGCATCTGGTCGCAGGTGCGTGGCTCAACTCGGCCATCCAGATACTCCGAGAGGTTTGAAAACAGCTTGCGGCACTCGGTGGGGCGTTGTCGGCCCTTCGTTCCTTGAGCCTGGGGCTTTGTTCTGGCTGGCTTGGCGCCGTCCGGCTGATAGGGTGTACCGTCCAGTATCTTGCTCAACTCTTTGCGTACGGAAAGGCGCGCCCGATGCAGCCGAACCCGGACCGTTCCCGGTTGTAGATCAAGAATCTGCGCCACCTGTTCGGTGGTCAGTTCCTCCATGTCGTGAAGAACAAGAACAATCCGCAATTGAGCAGGAACGTGCAGAACCGCCTTATGCAATAGATGGTGCTGCTCGGCATGAAGCAGGTTGCCTTCAGGACTCTGGCCTGCATCCTTCAACAATCTCTCCAGCTCCGCGTCGTCCGGCATCAATTCGTCGAGTGAGAATGTGTGGATGGGAGCATGAGCCGGCTTACGGCGCATCCGCCAGCAGCGGTTTCTGGTTACGGTATAAAGCCAAACCGCAAGAGCTTGCGGATTCTGAATCTTGGCTAGGTGGTTCAGGGAACGGTAGAGCACCTCCTGCATGGTGTCTTCGGCATCTTCAGGATGGCCGCAAATCTTCATGCTGAAGGAATAGACCGTGTTCTGCAGCAGGCCGATTGCCTCCTCGGCGGCTTCGGGAGTGTCGCGGTGCAGCAGGTCGATCGCGTGGGCAAGTTCTGGTCGCATCGCTTGGGACTCGTACGAATACGACCAGTATAGCCTCCAGTTGCATATTCAGCTGAGCAGTTCTTCCTGCTTACTTAGTGGCGCAGTCGTTTCCGCTTTTCAATCCCAGGCCGCGTAGTATCGACATAGCCGGGCACCAGTTCGTAAATGCCGACTGCAACAGGTTGAGCCCGACAAAAGCCGTCAGCCACAACCAGTAAGGTGAGAAGTAATACGCCAGCGCGAGAGATACGAGAATCATCACGCCTGCGATCAAACGCACAGCGCGTTCAATTGTCATAGGGAGTCTCCTTCTTCGGTGATGAGGCTGGTTTCGGGTAGAGGTTCGTTTTTAGATCCGTGCCGGGAGTGAACCATGTAGTAGAGAACCGGAATCGTCGGCCAGGAGAGGAAGGTCGAGGCGACTGCTCCGGCAATCAGCGATAGGGCAAGCCCCTGAAAGATAGGATCGGTGAGAATCACGCTGGCGCCAACGACCACCGCGGCCGCAGTCAACAGCATGGGACGGAAGCGCGTAGCGCCGGCGTCGATCACGGCTTCAGCAATCGGCATTCCCTGGCGTATCCTGAGTTCGATGAAATCGACAAGGATGATAGAGTTGCGCACGATGATGCCGGCGCCTGCGATAAAGCCGATCATCGAAGTTGCCGTGAAGAACGCGCCCAGAATAGCATGAGCCGGCATGATGCCGACAAGCGTAAGCGGAATCGGCGCCATGATAATCAGCGGCACAATGAAGGAGCGGAACCATCCAACCACAAGCACGTAAATCAGGATGAGCACCGCGGCAAACGCGAGCCCCATGTCGCGAAAGACTTCAATGGTGATGTGCCATTCGCCGTCCCACTTCATTGAGTAGTGGTCAGTGGACTCTGGCATCGCCGCGTTGTAGCGGGTCAGCGTGTATCCGGCGGGAAGCGTGAGATGGTCGAGAGCCTTGTTCATCTTCAGGATGGCGTAGACGGGACTCTCTTCAGCTCCAGCTACATCGCCGGTAACATAAACCACGCGACGCAAATTCTTGTGATAAATGCTGCGTTCGATGGTCTGGTGATCGACAATTACTAGCTCCCGCAGGGAGACCATGGCACCGTCGGCGCCTGGCAAGCGGATATTCTCCAGACCCTGCTCAGAGGAGCGATCAGCGCGGCCCAACTTGACCATCGCGGACACAGGCTCCCACGCGGCTTGATCGTGAATCAGGCCAACCTCCGTACCAGAGAGAGCCAGTTCCAGAACATGAGTTACATCGGAGACCGCGATTCCAAACTCGGCGGCTTTGACCTCATCCACACGCATCACCAACCTCGGCTGTGGATCTTCGACATACCAGTCCGTGTCCACAACTCCGGGCGTGCTCTGAAAGATTGTTTTGATCTGCTGGGCAACGCGTGTTTGCCCATCCAAATCGGGACCGTAAACCTCGGCCACCAGAGTTTGCACCACAGGCGGTCCCGGCGGAACCTCGCTCACCTGGATGCGCGCTCCGTACTGGTTGCCGATGGCGTCCAGCAATGGACGTAGCCGCTTGGCGATAACATGGCTCTGTACGCTGCGCTGCTTTGCCGGTAGCAGGTTCACCTGTATGTCGGCCTGGTTCGGCTGGCGGCGCATGTAATAGTGGCGCACCAGGCCGTTGAAGTTATATGGGCCTGAGGTTCCGGTATAGGTCTGGTAGTTCAGCACATCGGGCTGGCGAGCCAACTCGTCGCCCAGCGCCTGAGTAACGCGCGCAGTTTGTTCCAGCGGTGTTCCGTCAGGCATGTTGATGACCACTTGTAGTTCGCTCTTATTGTCGAAGGGCAGCATCTTCACGCGTACCAATCCGAGAGGCACCAATGCGACCGAGATCAATAGCAGCACGGCTACTCCGATGAAGAACCATACACGATTGCGCGAAGAGTGAATCAGCGGAGTCATGATGAGGCGATAGAGCCGTGTCCGCCAGTTTTCAGTCTCCGGTTCCAGTATCTTTGCTCCTTCTAGATGCCTGCCAACCAGGCGCAGCGCCGCCCAGGGCGAAACAACAAATGCAACCAGTAACGAAAAGAGCATGGCCGCAGAGGCTCCCACGGGAATGGGCCGCATATACGGTCCCATCAGCCCGCGAACAAAGGCCATGGGCAGCACCGCGGCGATAACGGCGAAGGTGGCCAGAATGGTGGGGTTGCCTACTTCGGCGACTGCTTCCACCGCGACTTCACTCATTGACCGGCCGTGATTTTCCGGAAGCCGGAAGTGGCGCACCATATTTTCGACAACAACGATGGCGTCATCGACAAGTATGCCGATGCTGAAAATCAATGCGAAGAGGGTGACGCGATTGATGGTGTAGCCCAAGAAATAAAAAACCGACATGGTTAGCGCGAGCGTGACCGGAATGGCCATCAGCACTACACCCGACTCGCGCCATCCCAGGAAAAGAGCTACCAGCAGAGTTACGGACAACGTTGCCAGAAGCAGGTGTTCCAGCAGTTCATCCGACTTGTCCTTTGCCGTCTCTCCGTAATTCCGCGTCGTAGTCACTGTCACGTCGTTGGGAATTGTGACGCCCTGCATCTGGCGGACGCGCTTAAGAACTGCGTTGGAAATGTCAGTGGCGTTAGTGCCCTTGCGTTTGGCCACGGTGATAGTCACTGCAGGATACTGGCGCGCTGATGATGCGCCTGCGTTTGTCGTGCCGTAGGCCACATAGTTTGCCGGCTCCGCGGCGCCGTCGATGATCTTCTCGGAAACATCGCGCAGATACACTGGACGCCCATGAGCGACGCCCACAACCACCGCTTCCAAGTCCTCGCGGCCGATGAAGAGGCTGCCGGCATCCACACGGATTTCCTGATTGTTTTCCGCAAAGCTGCCTGCCTGCAGGCTGGCATTTGCGGCTTGGAGATGGCCGGCAATCGCCAGGGGCGATAGGCCGTATGCGCTGAGCTTCTCGGTGCTCAACACTACGCGCATTGTGCGTGGAAGGCCACCGATGATCACCGTCTCCGATACGTCGGAGATCTGCCCGATGTTGTGTTGCATCTCAGCTGCTATAGCGCGAAGCTGATAGCCGTCGAAATGCTCGCCCCACAATGTCAGTGCGAGTATGGGAACATCGTCTATAGAGCGAGCCTTAATGAGCGGCTGCGAAACTCCAGGTGGTATGCGGTCGAAATTTGAGTAGAGCTTGCTGTAAACCTTGATGAGCGCATCTTCCTGCTGCGTGCCCACCAAAAAGCGTACGATCACCAGGCTCTGCCCCGGCATCGATGTGGAGTACACATACTCGACGCCCGGTATCTCGCGCACCAGGTTCTCGATGGGCAGCGTGACGCGTTGTTCCACCTCCGCCGGGGATGCGCCCGGCATGGCGGTGGTAATGTCCAGCATCGGAACCAGTATCTGCGGCTCCTCTTCGCGAGGGATGATCGCCACTGCAAAGATTCCGAGGGCCAGCGACGCGGCGATGAACAGCGGCGTCAGCTTGGAGTTGAGAAATGAGTGCGCCAGGCGTCCGGCGATTCCTAGTTCTTGCTTCATGGCTGGGCCTCAATACGCTTGCCGGCAAGGTCGCGATCTGCCGGCGCGTCAACAAGTTTTTCGCCGGCCGAAATGCCTGACAGAACCTCGACAAAATTGCCTTGTGCCGCGCCCAGGGTGATAGAGCGGAGTTGCGCGATCCCGCGAGAGTCAAGAGCGTATACACAGGCCAGCGAGCCGCGAGAAACAACCGAGGAGCGCGGAATGAGAATCGCCTGCCGGATCCCGTTCTGAAACTCCGCCGTCCCATACATTCCGCCGCGCAACTGGCTCGAAGAAGGCAAATCAATCTTGACGAGAAAACTGTGGTTGGCTGGATCGGCGGCTGCGTTGATCTCTGCGATGGTGCCGGTAAATGTCGCGGCGCTTGCTCCAGAGATCTCAACCTGGACCTTCATCCCTCTGTGAATCGTGCTGATTGCAGACTCATCCACGGTAGTTTGCAGTTGCAAGGATCCAGCCTTATCAACCTGGAGCAACGGTATGCCCGGCGCTGCCATAGTTCCCGGATCGGCCATGCGCGCGGTCACTACGCCGGAAAAAGGCGCGTGCAATCGCGTATAACTCAGCATCGCTGCTGCGCCGCTTGCCTGAGAACTCGCTGCTTCGGTTTGCGCGCGCATTGCATCCAGCCGCGCGGACGCGGCCTCGGCTCGTCGCGCAACCTCATCCATCTCCTGCGGGCTCACGCTTTTCTCCGCCTGTAACTGCCGATAGCGCTCCAGCGTGCTGTTCGCTAGGCTGGCGTCAGTTTGCGCGGCAGCCTGCTGGCCTTGAGCTGCTCTCACCGCTGCTTGCGCCTGATCGGACGAAGCACGCAATGCCTCACCATCAAGCACCACCAGAGTCTGCCCCGCCCGCACACTCTCTCCCGCGCTCACCAGAACCTGCTGGATGCGGCCCATCACCTGCGCCGACACAATTGCAGTCTCCCGCGCGTGAACGGTTCCAGTGGAACGCGCGTTTTGAGAAACCTCCTGTTGTTTGCTTTCAACCAATCTCGCCTGCGCGGTTTGAATCGCCGGTGAAGTGGATTCGCCGCCCTGGCAGCCGGCCATCATCATTGCGGAAACGGCAAGCAGACTTGCCCCTAAAACAATCTTCATTGCAATTCCTCCGCTGCATCGGGAGTCAGCGTCCCTATCGCATAAAGCAGTTCGGCATAGGCCATAGCGTTGCCGTATACGGCGTGCCAGTAATTCGACTGGCTCTGCCGCTCGGCATCCTCGGCGCGTAGCAGGTCGGTGATGGTGGCAAGCCCGGCGTTATAACGATTCTTGAGAATGCGCAGGCTCTCGGCCGACTGATCCAACGCCGCCTGCGCGGTTTCCAGCGAGAGTTCCGCCGTCTGCCTGTGAATGTGTGCCCTACTCACCTCCGTGCGTATGTGAAGTTGCGAAGCGGCCACTTGCGCGTCGATCCGTTGTTTGCCGGCGCTCTCCCGCGCAAGCTGTGCGCGCTTGCCAAAGGGCAGAATATCGACGCTGACCTGCACGCCCGCTACCCAGTTGTTTCCCCCTGAACCAGCAAAGGAGGTTCTGTCTTCTTCCCAGTTTCCGTATGCGCTCACGCGAGGACCGAACTCCGATTTCGCCGCGCCCACGGCTGATGCCTGCGCCGATTGCGTCTCACCAAGTGACCTCAGGTCGGGTCGCGCCTTTGCGGCTGTCGCCATCTCCTCCTCCAGCAGCTGCTGCGGAAATCTGTGCGGCTCAATTGGCTTTAGTTCGGATGCCTTCAGTTCCGGAGCTCCCATCGCCTCGCGCAACCCGGTCCATGCCAATTCCAGGTCGCCCTCGGCGGCAATCAACTCTTCTTTACGCGCGGCCTCGTTCACCAGCGCCAACATCCGGTCCGACTCCACGGCAAGACCGGCCTTGACGCGCTCCTCGATAGAGCTTCGCAGTACCGCCGCCGTTTCCTGTTCATGTTGCGCGACAGCAACCTCCCGCTGTGCGTAAAGCACTGACTGGTATGCCTGCACAACACGAAGCACAATCTGCTGGTCCACTGCTTTGGCCGAGGATGAGGCGCTTTTTCTAAAGAGATCAGCACGGCGAATCTCCCTCTGCGTCTTGAACGAATCGAAGGCCATCCACGAACCGGAGAAACGCGTAGAGAAGTTTCCAATCGGCTGGGGCCGGTTCAAAGCGGTCACAGCGAAGTCATCGAACTGATGCTGTCTCAGCTTGGAGCCAAACACATAAACAGGATCGTTGCCGCGCGAAATATCTTCCGTGAGGTTGAGTTGCGGAAGCAATTGGGTGCGGGCCATACTTGCCGCTGCGCTGGCCGCCTTATCGTCGGCACGGGCAATCGCCGCCTCTGGATTTTGTCCCACTGCTTGGTCAATGGCTTGCAGGAGCGTTAGTGGCTCTTGCGCAATGGATGCCACTCCGCCCATACAAAGCAGGAGAGCAAGGCTTACAACTCGATAACGGTGGGAATTCATAGCGTGGGGCGTCCTTGGGTTGTGCATTCAATTGAATAAAGACACGAGTGCGCAATTCGTTACAGGATGTGACAAAAATGTGGCCGGGGAGTGTCCTTTTGTCCTAATACAGAGATACTGCAAGTAGCGGTGATATTTAGGTGATCATTGATAATCTCGTGTACTTGTATCGTACTCAAGAACCGCGTTTCCTGCGTTTTGATAGTTTTGAGCGTCTTGCTTTTTCAATAACCTATTTAGAATCAATACGTGACGGCAATCCGCCCCCCGGGTGCCATATAACTGTCATATAATCAATGGCTTACATAATTTTATGATCTCCTATCCTTGTGGTATGCGGATGGAAATACTCATGATTTTGATGCATTTGCACTCTGGCAATCCACCCAGCATTGTGTTAACACATGAGTAGAAAACGCGCTAGTACCGCGACCGTTTGGATATGTAATAACAGGAACCCAGCTCAGGTCTCCAGACCGGGGCCCCCGCGGACAGATCTTCGTCCGTGGAGTGGTAGACCGTCTGTCGTGCGTGTGTCCTTGCCCGCGCGTATCCACTAAATCATACGGTTGTAGTGCTAGCGGCGTCATCCGTCAGTGCTTCACAATGGAAATCAGCGTATCGGAGTTACGGACGCCGGTCTTCATGTTCATCCACGGGCTCTGCAGGGTAATTAGGCGAAGATAATCTTGGGATCGCCGAAGCAGTCGCTCATGCTGTCGTTGGCTTTTGTCCCCGAAAACCATCGCCCACGCCAGACGCGCGCATCTGGGCCATTATTTGCGCAGCTTGTTGATCGGCCTGAAAACCACTGGGCAGCGGCGGAAGGGATTGTCCCGCCGCAGCTAGCTCTGCCGTACACAGTACGACTCCCATACTCAATACAAATATCGATTTCATCGTAATTTTTATCCAGGAAGTGTGTTTCAGGGGGAGCTGGGATGTTGCTCCCCCTGAGAGTTTCAATTATTTAGTAGCAATCTCGACCAGCTCGACGCGGCGGTTTTTGGCTCTTCCGCTGTCGGTTTTGTTGGAGGCCAGCGGCGCCCAGGGTCCGGCGCCAAAGGCTACCAGACGGGTGGCGGCAATGCCGTGTTTGCTGACCAGGGCGGTGATCACCGCTTGCGCGCGTGCTTGCGAGAGCTTCAGGTTGCTGGCCGCGTCGCCCACCATGTCGGTGTGGCCAATGATTCCGACTTTGAGCGTGGGCTTGTTGGTGAGCAGCTTGACTATCTCGTCAATGGCCGGCTCGGATTCCGGTTTGATGACGGCACTGGCGGTGTCGAAGTTGATGCCGTAGATGGCTACCGAACCGGTGTTGGAAATGCTGTTGGCCATGCCGGCGGCGTCCAGACTAACCTCCTGCTGCATGGCTTGCTTTTCGATGATCTGCATGTTGTACACCGCTCCATATGCAACGACGTGAAGCGCCATCCATACCTCTTTGTCGCCTTTTGCGAATTGGACCGTAGTATAGCGATCGCCTCCGGCGCCCTCTTCAAACAAAACCTTTCCACCTACGGCACGCACCGCGTTCTGGTAATTGCGAATCACCTCTAGCGCGCTGGGCATAGCTCCCTTGGAGGGGTCTCGTTGGGAATTGTAACGGTATCCGAAGTAGTAATGGTGTCCTTCAACATCCTGTTTCTTCTCACGACCGTTTTCCATTACACGGAAGGTAAAAGAATCAAAGCGCAACTCCTTATAATCATCGATGTAGTAATTCTGCGGGCGAGTGAGTCCGGGGTAATCCTTCGATCCTGTGACATCCGTCTGGCCGAAGGCAGTTGAAGTGAAGGCGATGGCGGCGAGCGCCACGAGCAGAGTGCGAACGTAGAGTTTCATACGGGCTCCTTAAAAAATGTTGTATGTCGATTTGAGTCTGACAGGGATTTGTGAATATCCTGCCGCTGTTCACAATGTCGCAAAAGTCACTGCGGCTTGGTGTTTGCTTTGACGGTCGCGTTGCCGGTGGTCTTGCCGGTGCCAAGGTCGACCGATCCCGAGGCTTGCACGTTGATATTGGTTTCGAAGTGAGAGCTGATGCTGGTGGCGCTCCACTCGCCTTGCGCCTGCGTGGGGCAGTTGGCGGGCGGCGTGATGCGCGCGACAGAGGGTTTTTCGAAGCGCAGCTCCTTCACTTCAAGCGTCAACATGGGCGGGGCGTCGGGGAAGGTCATTATCGCCTTGACGGGATAGTATCCGTTCACGGCAACCCAAATACTCGCTTTACCTTGATCGCTGGAGCTTTCCGTGAAGTATGTGGCGATGCCGTTGACGTTCTCCTGACGCACGGTGTTCTTTTTGAAGGTGGCCAGGTCGGCGGTGGAGGGCGGAGAGGTGGCAACCGGATCGTACATGGTGGGCATATCCGGCCCGGTGTAGGTCATCCAAGAGCAGTTGTTCTTGACCACATCGAGCGAGTAGGCTTTGTGGGCGACGAGATCGAACCAGTGTTGCGTGTGAATGGCCTTGCCCGCCTTGGACGGCGCGGATACGTTGACAAATTCCCGGGGGCCGAAGCGGAAGACCTTGACATCCACCGCGGAGCCTGTCGACATGGCTTCAAGCGCCATTGCCGTAGAAGCAGTGAGGGTATAGGACTGGGGCACCGCAGGCTGGGCTTGAAGGAGAGGGGCGGGGAGGCTGATGAGCAGCGCTATGAAAATTAGGCGTGAAGTTTGCGCGAACATAGCGTTCATACCTTTCTTTGCTTTGGCAATACATGATCGATAGGGGAAGCGGGAGTGGGAAAATGCAATCTCCATCTCCCGCTGTTAGGCGGATGCAACCCGCCGAACTACCGATGGTGGCCCGAGGGCGATGAACCACCAGAGTGTGAGGGCTGCGGATTCTGCGGGCGCGTGGACTGCACATTTTGCGAATGCGAACCCTGCGAGTGCGAAATCATGGGCTGCGCTCCGTTGCCGCGAGGCGCAACCGGCAAGGTTGTCGCTCCGCCTCTTTGATTTCCCGGCAAATGCACGGTGGAGCCGGAGCCGGGGGACGTGGAACTGCCAGTACCCGTCCTTGGCCCAGTACAGCCATTTGGGCCGCGTACCTGTCCAGATGGACACGCCCCTCCTGGAAGGCCGGGAGTGCTGTGACCGCCAGTTGTCGATCCCGAGCCGCAGACGCCATTGACGTAGCCCGTCGTACAGGGAACGGGCTTGTTCGGCGGGCCACCATTATTGCTTGTCATGGAATGCGTGGAAGACGAATTTCCGCCGGTGTGCGTGGTCGAGCCGCTGGTTATGCCGCTTCCGTGAGTCGTGCTGGAAGAACCCGTTAATCCGGTCGCACTGCCGGTGAGTGTGTTGTGGACGATCATGGCGGTTTGGGTGTGGGAGGTAGATCCGTTTGAGCCGCCCATGTGCGTGTTCGAGCCGGTGGTAGTGCCGGTCTTAGTGCCGGATGTGCCGTTCCCGGTTGTAGTTGGCACGGTGCATCCAACGCCGCCACTGGGCGCGGGTCCGGTACAGTTTGAAGGTCTCCCCGGTACTGTTTTGCTTGGTTGTGTAGTTGAGGTTGAGCCTGTGTTCGAGCCTGTACCAGTAGTCGAGCCTGTCGTCGTGCCGCTTCCATGCGTGGTCGTGGAAGTGGATGTTCCCGTCGCGCTTCCGGTTCCGGATGATCTTCCCGTCGAACCGGAGCCAGGTGACGATGGCGGGATTGTCGAGCCACTCTTGGTTGAACCTGAGCCGCAAACGCCATTCACGTAGCCGGTGGTGCAGGGAACCGGAGTAGTCGGCGGACCGCCGCCGGAGTTTGCCATGACACGTGTTGAATGCGATGTTCCGCTGGAGGCGCTGCCGGTGTGTTGCGTTACCTGGACACTCATGTTGGTTTGGGTGTGGGAGGTTGAGCCGGTGGCAGAGCCGCTTCCGTGCGTGGTGTTTGTTGTGCCGGCCATTTCCGGATTCTTGATATTGTCTGGACTCTTGATGTTAGATGTACCCGTTCCCGTGCTGGATGTGTTGCTGCCAGCATTTGTGGTTGGCGTGGTGTTGGTTGGCGGAACCATTTTGTGCTGATTCGTCGGAACAGTGGGGCTGGTGGTCGAGCCGGTAGTCGTGCCGGTACTCGAACCCGTGCCATGAGTGGTGTGTGTGCCGACGCCCACGGAGCCATGCGAGGAATTTCCTGTGCCGTTGGAGTTGCCCTCGATGGGGGTGGGATTCTTGGTGGAACCGCTCCCCTGATTGTTGTCGATAGAAATCGCATGAGTGGTGGCGCCGCTGCTGGACGAACTACCTCCGCCGGCTTTCCCCGATCCCGATCCAGCAGACTGCATGCCCATGCTTCCGTGTGAGGGATGTCCGCCATTGTTATTAGCATAGGAGGACTTATCGTTTCTGGAGAAAGTCTCGTGATGCTCCTGAAAGGATGTTCTTCCTTGGTGCTGGTCGTGCTCGGCCAGCCGCTCTTCGGGGCGAGGGTCGTAATGGATGCCGTCCGGGCCGCCGCTGAAGGCCACGTGGCTGTCGCGGGCAATGAAGCCTCTATCGACACGCTCATGATCCTCGAAGGTGGTGTGGATGTAGCGGCCGTCCACATGCATGATGGCGGTGTTGTAGTGGAAGTCGTGACCGCGCCATTCTCCACCGGCAAAGCCAAAGCCGCCGTAACCGAAGCCATAGTTCACGCCGCCGTAGTAGCCCACATGCGGGCCCCAGTATCCTTCATGAAAGTGATACCGGCCAGCTTCCCAACCCCAGTAGGGGGGCGTCCACAGCGCGCCTTCATACGGGGCGGGCACCCAGGCGCCGGAAACCCAATAGTAGCCTTCGTCGCCGTGGGCCCAGTAACCGGGGGTCCACATCATGCCGGGCTGCACGCAGGGGGGCTGCTCGTAAACGGGCAAGGCAGGCGGCGCAATGCTAACAACGATTTGCGCGCCAGCAAGCGACGACGCGAATACGAAGATCATAACCAGCGCCAGCGGAAGCCAGCGCGCAGGGAGTAATGAATGCATAAGAAATCCTCCAAATTCTTTCGGAACGAACAGAAATAGATTCTGTACGCGTGAACAGTTGCACCGTTCCACAATGCATAAGCGGAAATGCGCGGCAAACCGGTTCAGGATTTCTGGAAATAATTCTCCGCCGGCCTCCGGGAAGTTGGAAGACACCCAAAGTGACGATAGAAAGGGAAGGTAAACCGAATCAGAGACGGAGAGGGATTATTTGGGAGCGGTGCCCAGTTTTCTTCGCCAATCCTCCGCCTGAGCTGGCCTTCCCCAGGCAGTGTAGAGCTGCACCAGCCGCTGACCGGCTTCGGGCAGGTTAGCGTCGACCGATATGGCGGGACTTTGCTTCAGTATGCCTTCATAACCGGAGAGCAGCATCGGCTCGGCCTCGGCGTACTTACTCTGGCCAAGCAAGCTCGCGCCCAGCAGGCTTAGCCGGTCGAAAGTATCCCAGATTTGCGTGTTTTGATTTCCAGAGCCATTCATCGCCTCGCGCAGCAGTGATTCGGCCTCGGCATATTTCCGCTGCGTCAATCGCAGACGCGCCAGTGCCGTCAGGCAGGTTCGAGTGGCAAGTTCGCCCGGCTTGAGTATTTTGCGATCCAGCGCGAGGGCCTCGGTCAGCGTTTGCTCGGCAAGATCGTTCTTACCTTCATCCTGGTAGAGCATACCCAGGTATGTTGCCGCGGCTGCCACATTGGGATGCTCGGCGCCCTGCACGCGACGAGTGTCTTCTAGGACTTTTAGGAGAATCGGCTCCGCCTCTTTATACCTGCCCTCGGCCCCATAAATCAGTCCAAGAGCTCTCGCGGAAGTGATCGTCCATTGATTATTCTCGCCATAAATATGTTTGAACGTCTCTTGGTTTCTAACTGCAAGCGGTTCGGCTTCGGCGAATCTGCCAAGGCTGTACAGGGTCTGAATAAGGCCGTTTTCGTAGACAAGGGTATACATGTTTTCCGGGCCGTTTGTGCGCCGGCTGATCTCAAGCAATTGCTTCATCATACCGGCGGATTCGCTATAGCGCCCCTCAAGACGGTAGATGGTGCCAAGATTGTTCATATCAATCAGGGTGCGGGGATGGTCCGCGCCTAAAACGCGCTGGTCGCCGGCCATAACTTCGGCTTGAAGCTTCTCCGCCGCGTCCATCTCCTTCTTCCACCGGTAAATCACGACAAGAATACGACGGGCTTTTAGTGTGTCGGGATGATCATCGCCATGCAGCCGGCGCGCGATCTCCACTGCCTCATTCGCATACCGCTCGGCGTCATCCATCCTTCCCTCTTCGCTACAGGTAGTTGCCAAGGCGTAAAGGGCATCAAAGAGTTCCGCCAATTTATTCGGATAGAGACGTTTCCGTACTTTCACAATTCGAGTAAACATCGCGTCCGCCTCCGGGAATCGGCCTACGGAGTAGTAAATCGCTCCCAGATCCACGGCGGTATCCAAAGTCGCGTTGTCATTCTCACCCAGTGTCTTTGTTTGCGCTTTTAACACTTGTTTGAAGAGAGATTCCGCCTGTTGAAACCGCGTCAGGTCTCTATAGGTTTGGGCCAGCTTTCTCATGCTGTACAGCGTCTCCGCGGCATACTCTCCTAACGATTTCCGCCGCAGATCGACCGCGCGCTCGAATTGGCGCTGTGCCTCTGCAAAAAGCCCGAGATCTAAATAACTCTCGCCTATCGTCTGTCGAATCGAAGCCTCGACGAGCGGCCGTCCGGAAAATTTTCCCTGAATGCGCTCAGCTGACCAGTCCAGCGCCGTGCGAACCTTCAGGTCTGGATTGGGGCTGCCATTCTCACCGTTTTGATTGGAGGGGCCAGCCTGGGCCAGCAAATCTTTTTCTAAAAATTCATTGATGCTGTGGGCGGTCGCGGCTTCGGCGTCGGCGCGATTGCGGTCTTCGGAAGCGGCTTTTTCTGCTGCGATAGCGGCCTGTTGCGAGGCAATGGCCCGATCCCTTTCGACTTGCGCCGCGTGCTGTGCGAGTTGCGCGTGGTCTTTTTGCACAAGAGCTTCCTGCGCGGATTGCCGGGCGAGTTTCGCCTCGATAGAAGTGACAATCATGCCGGCCAGCATTGAAACAGCAGCCAAAGCGATCATCGCGCTTTGCACTTTGTAGCGATTAATCAGCTTCACGAAGCGGCGACCCCAAGACTGCCGGACCGCGCTCACCGGAAAGCCTTCCAGCCAGGCGCGAACGTCATCCGCAAGTGCCCCCACGGAGGCATAACGCTCCGCGGGATTCTTTCGCAATGCCTGCAAGATCACGGCATCCAATTCACCGTGCAGTTCCTTGCGCCGGTCGTGCGACCT
>Ga0181535_10003886_pt1 | contig 17063 bp, 16 predicted proteins | sample PEATcosm2014_Bin_44_FD_119774 | JGI IMG/M metagenome (GOLD analysis project Ga0181535, IMG submission 119774) | Peatland microbial communities from MTU Mesocosm Facility, Houghton, MI, USA - PEATcosm2014_Bin17_30_metaG | ecosystem: Environmental > Terrestrial > Soil > Wetlands > Peat | place... | reverse complement strand
GTATCAGCATGGTTATTTAATCGGCTGTTCGAGCAGCACAAGTTGTCCATTCTTCACGCCCGCCAGTTCGGACAGCAATGACTCGGTCTGCGACAAGGCCGGGATCATTCCTTCTGGCGGGTCAGGCAAAAGCGAAGCGACGGATGGCAGGAGCCGCCGTAATCAGGGGCAAAGCCATACTCTTGGGCGATGTGTTCGCCGACCGCCCGCGCCAGCATCGGCGGGATGGCATTGCCGATTTGCCGGATGCGGCTCGCCGCGCCGCCCGCGAATTCAAACCAATCAGGGAACGTTTGCAACCGGGCGCACTCACGCAACGTGAGCAGCCGATCTTCCGTTGGATGCACAAACTCCCGCGTGGCCGCGCTGGTGATGGTCAGGCTCGGTTCGTCGGCGAAGAGCCGCTTCAAACCGGAGGGCGCGCCGCCGCGTTTCTCCACGGGCGTTCCATCCATCACCCGGCGGAAGGCGCGCCGCCGGAATGATTCATGTTGCAGACGCGCGGGCAGGTCTTTCATCGTCTGGCCGGCGCGCAAACCTTGCACCCGCTCAAGCTGGATTTTCGACAAAGCAGGCGAATAATGATCGGTCACAGTCCGCGTTTCGCCGCGCAGACAGGTCTGCAACTCGTTCCGGGGCGGCTTGCGGAAAGCAACCGTCTGATTGGCGTTTTCCGCAACCGGAGGCAGGTCGCCAACGGCGGTTGAAAAGGTGATCTCCCCTTTGCGAAAAATGCTCCCGGAAAACCGCGTGACCGGCCCGGGAAAAACGAAGTCGCACCCCAGCCGGTTGCCAACAATAAGCACACGCTTCCGCCGTTGCGGCACGCCGTATCCCTGCGCGTAAACCTTTTCCACGTTGACTGAGTAACCCGCCTCCAGGAACGACGCCACCGCGTCTCGGATATGTGAGCCGCCGGCATTGGTCAGCAAACCTTCCACGTTCTCCATCAAGAACCATTTGGGACGCACCCCTTCAAGCAGCCGCACATAATGCCGCAGCAGGGAATTGCGCGGGTCCGCGCCCGCTTTCACGCCCGCGCTGCTAAACCCCTGGCATGGCGGGCCGCCAAGCAGAATGTCGAGTTCGCCCGGCTGAAGCCCGGCGCGTTGCAGCAACATGCCGGCGCTGAGTTCCCTGATGTCCGCGACTTCGCACGGTGTCCCGGAAAAATTGCGCCGGTAGGACTCCACCGTATCCGCGTCAATGTCCATCGCAAACCGGATGTCGTAGCCTGCCTGCTGGAACCCGAGAGAACAACCTCCTGCGCCCGAGAACAGGCTTATAGCCGTCGGATTGCGCTGGCCTGCCGAGGCCGATTTGCCGAGCCGGTCAATCACCACGACAAACATCGTAGGCGGGCAAATGATTCGGGCAACTCATTTTTGCCCCGTATCGATGTTTAGGGAGCCTCGCTTCCTCCCCTTCGTTCTCATGTAGTGAAATAGATACTGTTGCGCGTAGCCGGAATGGGGGCCGAAATGGGTCTGGCTGAACTCGCGCAGGCGCGGCAGTTTGACCGGTCGCTTCGCGAAATATAGATCGCGCAAGGCGCGCATAACCCAGACGTCCACCGGAAAGGCTTGTTGGAATCCAAAGCCGAACAGCAGCACGCAATCGGCGATTTTCAAACCCACTCCCGGCAGTTGCATCAGGCGGGCGCGCGCTTCTTCCAGGCTGAGACGGGGCAGCGCGGACAGGTTAATTTCACCATCCCGCAATTTTTTGGCGCTGTTGAGCAAATAAGGGGCGCGGAATCCCAGTTTGCACTCGCGCAGGTCGCGCTCCGTGACTTCGGCCAGGGTGCGGAAGCCGGGAAAGGAATAGACCGGCTCGTGTCCATCCGGCACGGCGGCCGGCCGGCCGAATCGGCGGCAGAGCAGGGCGACGATTTGTTGAATCTGGGTGATTTGCTTGGTGGAGGAACAAATGAAGGAGGCCAGACATTCCCACGGTTCCTGCCGCAACAGCCGCAGTCCGGCGCAGGATTGCATCGAGCGCCGCATCGGTTCATCCGGCGGAAAGGTCGCGAAGATTTGGTTGAGGTCGATGGATAATTGCAAATAATGAGGCAGCCAATCCCAGTTTCCCGCCGGCCCGGCGGTTTGGGCGATGATGCGGTCTTGTTCCTGACGCAAGCGGACCCAGTGTTTCCCGATCACGCCTTCCCAGGCATGGCCGATCAAACGCCAGCGAAAGGCCTGGCCGGAAGCCAGGGTGGCGGCGAGGTCGTAGTTTTTGGCCGGGAATTCCATCATGGCGTTGATGTTATGACTTCCTGGCGCCATGGCGGTTTGATCAGGTCTTTTTCTCCAACGCCTGCAACAGCCGGTGCGCGAACACGGCGTTGTCGCATTGCAGGTAATGCATGGTCCCGCCCATTCGCGAATAGCTTTTGCAGAAGCGCAGGTAGTAGGCCGGATTGTCCTTGGGCGGCTCGCTCCGGCTCCAGTCCCATTGTCCGCCGTCCTGCAAGTCCACCACGTAGATGGAGTGATCATGCACGATGCCGCGTCCCGCCTGCCGCCGTAAATTGTTCACGCAACTGACGCTTTTCTCGAATACTTGCGGACCCATGATGGCTGAACCCACCGACATCACCACCCCGCCGTCCAGCCGTTCGACGGTCGCGCCGAACAAACGGAAATCCACCGCCGCCGCCCGTCCGATGGCCGCGCCATTGAACATCGGATGCACGGAAATGATGTCGTAGCCGATGCCCGGATGAACGGTCAGAGGCACGTCGAACCGGAAACTTTGCGCCAGCACACTGTGGTTTTTCCAGGGGTGTTTGACCTTCAGCCGGCCTCCGGTCAATTGGTGGTTGCGCATGGCTTGCAACAAATCCGCCCGGGCCGCCGTCAAGGGGCTGGCCGGCGCGGTCGCGATGGCCGTTTCCAGTGATTCGGGCGCTGGCAGGGTGATGCCTTCGTGGTTGACAAATTGGCCCAGGCTCCGGCCGAACCCCTTTTCATCCACCGCCCCGGCCAGGATGGCCAGGTGGATATTGCGTCCGGTTTCCTCCCAGGCGCCGAACGTGCCGTCGGCCACGTTTTCCCGGACATTCTCGGTCGAAACACCGGCGTAGGCGAATTCCCAATCATGAATAATCCCCGCTCCGTTGGTGGCCAGATGCGTGATCCAGCCTCGCTCCATCAACCGGATTAAAATGTCCGCCGCGCCATTTTTTATCAGGTGCGCCCCGTAAATGAGCAGAACGGCGCGATCCTGCCGCCGCGCGAGGCTGATTTGCTCCGCGCAACGGGCGATGAGGGCGAGATTGCGTTCGGAGCAGGGAGCCGGTTCGGCTTCGGGATGAATCAAAATATCTTCCAGTCGCGCCATGCTTTTGCGTTGGGCCAGCGGCAGGACCTTGAGTTTCGTCAAATCGATGGGCGTCATGGCAATGAAAACGGCGCGGGAAGTCTGGCAAACATTTGCTCGCCAGTAAAGTTGCTTTCCATTAATAGTCATTCTGTGATTCTGCTGGCGGGTAATGCCGGGACGATGACGGATACGTTGGAAAAAGTCTCCAATCAGGACAGCGGAGGAGTGGCGCGGCTATCAACTGGCCGCGCGGACGGGCTTCAGCCCGGTCTGGCAATCATTGCAACCGCCGGCATTCCGCGGGCATCCGTCCCTGCCAGGAGCCGCTCCGGAAAATTCATCCCATGAACAAATCCCAATCCCAAAGCAATCGACGCACCTTCATCAAAACCGTGGCCGCCACCGGTGTCGGGTTGGCCATCGCCAAATCCGCCCCGATTGAATCCACCGGACCCCGCCGCAAAACGCCCCTTGGTTTCGACAATTATTCCGTTCGCGGCATGAATTGGAATGCTTCGCAATTGATCGATTACGCCGCCTCGCTCAGGTTGGATTCCCTTTTTCTGACGGATTTGAATGTCTATGAAAGTTTCGACCGGCTCTATTTGCGCGATTTGCGGAAAAAGGCCACCGACCACGGATTGCTCATCTATGCCGGTTCATGGAGCATTTGTCCGTCCTCCAAATCCTTCAAAGACAAATGGGGCACGGCGGAAGAACATCTCGCCCTCGGCATTCGCGTGGCCAGGGAACTTGGCTCACCCGCCTTCCGCTGCATACTGGGCACGGGCGAGGATCGCAACACGCCGGGCGGGATTGAGGCGCGCATCGCCGACACCATCCGCGTTTGCAAAACCGCGCGCAGCATGGCGCTGGACGCCGGGATAAAGATCGCCATTGAAAATCACGCCGGCGACATGCAGGCGTGGGAGCTGGCCGGTTTGTGCGAGGAGGCAGGCAAGGATTATGTGGGCGTGACCTACGACGCCGGCAACGCCACTTGGACCATGGAGGATCCAATGAAGAGCCTGGAGATATTGGCGCCCTACGTGGCGGCGTCCGCCTTGCGTGATTCCATGATCTGGCAGGACCCCGGCGGGGCGACCATCCAGTGGACCACCCTGGGCGAGGGAGTGATCGATTTTACAACGCTCGTGCCGCGCTTCATCGAGCTTTGCCCCAGGGTGCCGGTCAACGTCGAAATCATTTCCGGTTTTCCCCGGCACATTCCGTTTTTCAAGAAGGAATTTTGGAACGCGTGGCCCAAGGCGCGCGCCAGCGATTTTGCCGCCTTCGACGCCCTGACCCGCCTGGGAAAGGAAATTCCGCCCCATCATTCCCCCAATCCCATTGCCGAACAGGAATATCAAAAGAAAGGGTTGGAAGACAGCCTGGCCTACTGTAAACAAGTGCTGAAATTAGGGTGGAAATGAACCAGGGGCGCGGATTTGGATCGCGGCGAATTATGAAACTGATTGCGATGGTGTGTCTGGGATTGGGTTTGCTGGCCTGGCCGGCGTCGGCTGCGACCGGCAAGCCGAATATCGTTTTTCTGCTCACGGACGATATGGGCTACGGCGATGCGGCCTGTTACGGCGGCAAATTCATGCCGACGCCCAACATTGACCGGCTGGCGGCGGAAGGCACGAAATTCACCCAATTCTATGCCGCCGCCCCGGTTTGTTCGCCTTCCCGCGCCGCTTTTCTAACCGGCATGTACCCGGGCCGGTGGAGGATTTGCAATTACCTTCAATCCCGCGCCGGCAATCGCGCTTCCGATCAGGCGGATTTCTTGGATTCCAAGGCGCCGACCGTCGCGCACACCCTTAAAGAAGCAGGCTATGTCACCGCCCACTTCGGCAAATGGCATGTGGGCGGCGGACGCGATGTCACCAACGCCCCGCTCTTTTCCGCCTACGGATTTGACGAGCACTCCGGCACTTACGAAAGCCCCGAACCCGATCCCAACATCACGGCCACCAATTGGATTTTTTCCCCCAAGGACAAAGTCAAGCGATGGGAGCGGAGCGGTTACTTTGTGGACAAAACGCTCGACTTTCTGCGCCGGCACAAGGGGCAACCCTGCTTTGTCAATCTCTGGCCGGACGACGTGCATACCCCCTGGCTGCCCCAAGGCAGCGACCTTTCCGACAAGCGCCGCCGGGAAAAGGACGAGAGCGCGCCCAATTTCAAGGGTGTGCTGGTGGAATACGACAAACAGGTGGGCCGTTTGCTGGCGGGATTGAAGGAACTGGGGATTGACGACAACACCATCCTGATCTTCTCCAGCGACAACGGGCCTCTGCCCACTTTCAAAGGCCAGCGCACCGGCGGTTTGCGCGGCAGCAAGGACAGTCTGTATGAAGGGGGGGTTCGGATGCCGCTGATCGTGCGGTGGCCGGGGCATTTTCCGGCCGGGCGGGTTGATGACACCACCGTGATACACGGCATTGATTTCTTCCCCATTTTCTGCGATCTGGCCGGCGTGGCCGCGCCGAAAAACGCGGGACTGGAAGGCGAGGATTTAACCGCGTCATTTTTCGGAACCAACCTGATGCGCCAGAATCCGTTGTTTTGGGAATACGGGCGCAATCACGACCCCGCGTTTGGCTATCCCAGGGGCCGCGCCCGCAGCCCCAATGTCGCCATTCGCGAAGGCGATTGGAAACTGGTGGTGAATGACGATGGGGCCGGCGCGGAACTTTACAATCTGAAATCGGACAGGAACGAGACCAACGACGTGGCGGCCAAAAATCCGGAACTCACCGCCCGCCTGACCAAGGCCGCCTTGCAATGGCGGAAGTCTCTGCCCTGAGATTTCGCGCCCCGCCCAATTGTCAAATGCATGATTAGACAACCCGCTCCCGCGGGTGCATCTTGATGCATGGGCGTGATTTCATCGTCGCCGGGAAGTCCGGCGGATCCGGTTCGCGGCGTGACCCTCTACCGCGGGCGGGTGATTTATCTTTTCGCGTTTGATGTTGCCTACGACATGTTGCGCGCGCCGGTGCCGCAGTTGCTGGGACAACCGGTCACGGAGTTTTTCGTCGATACCAGCCGGCGCAATCCCCGGAACCTTTTTTTCAACCGCCCGCGCATGGTTCGTCTACCCCCCATGGAACGCATCGGCCCCAACGGTCCGGTGCAGGTGGAGCGGACGTTGAAATTTTTGCCCGTCGGCGCCATCAGCATCATGGTCTCCGTCCCGTTCGAGGTGCGGGCCGTGCGGGATTTGGTGGCTTATCACGATCTCGCCTTTTCCAACGGCGTCCTCAGCCAGGAAGTGTGCCAACTGGCCGAAGCCGCCCGCGGCGAGCTGGCCCGCTATTTTATAAAGCCCGTCCCCCAACTGGCCGACGAGGAGGCTTACACCGTTTTTTGTATTGACGCGCCTTTGATCGCGTCCGACGGCCGTCCCTTGAGCGCCGAGGACTGGCTGGCCCAGCATCGCCGGGAGGTTGCGGCCCTGCTGACCCAGGAACCCGACATCAACCAGCTTTCCCGCCAGGAAGCGAACGAATCCACCGGCCGTTATCTCAGCTATTACGAGAACGACCTGGCCGTGCTCGACTGGGATGCCGCCCTGATCGTCCAGGAACCATCGCTGGTGGACGAGACTCTCTACGTGCTGGAACTGGCCAATCTGCAACTGGCCGAATTGGAGGCCTACGACCGGATACTTGACACCGCCCTGGACCGTTCCTATCGCGATCTCAACCAGCGCCCCCGCCGCCGCGGCGAAGTCATGCGGGAACTGCGCGAATTGCGCATTGATCTCGCCCATTTCAGCGACGATCTGTCCAACATCACCAAATTTTTCGGCGACTGGCATCTCGCCCGCATTTACGAGAACATCTCCGCGCGATTTCATCTGGCCGACTGGCACCGGGCCATCGACGAGAAGTTGAAGACCCTGGCCGACCTTTACTATTTGCTCGCCCAGGACCGCAACAACTCCTGGATGCTGACCTTGGAAATAACGATCGTTCTGCTGTTTGTGATCGACCTGGTCCTGCTCGTCATGGGGCTGAAAAATCCGTAGAACTAGGCGAATGCGGCCAGATCGGAGACGATGCAGCTCTTGGTTTCGGCCAGCGATTTATCCAAATCGGCCGCCAGCGTCCCGGCCGGAAACCCGACCCAGCCGGCGTATTGTTCCATTTCCTGTCTGGGGTTCGCCATGCAGCCTTCCGGTTGTCCTACGCCCAGCGTCTGGGCAATCCCGACCGCCAGTTTCAGCATGGCCATTTTTTCATCCTCTTCCCCGGATACGCCGTCCAAGGGATCGTTGTAACGGAGAATGGCCTGGCAGATGGCGAGCGGGAACCCCCATTTTCTGGCCACCAAGGCTCCGACCAGCGGGTGAGAGAAGCCGATCACCGCGCGTTCCGCCGCGGCAAAATCCTCCTTGTGCTGGCGCATCCGGTTCAGCACCGCCGAGTATTCGCCGCTCACTTTTTCGTGCGAGAGCAGAACCATCTGGCCCAGGTTGTGCAGCAATCCTGTCAAATATAATTCATCGCGGTAGTATTTTCTGCGCTGCTCGCACACCACCCGCGCCCCCGCCGCCACTCCGATTGATTTTTCCCAGATCAGGCGCTCAATCGGGCCGAAACTGCGGTTCCAACGCCGCAGCGCCGAGGCCATGAGCAGGGTTTTGATTTGTCCCATTCCCACGACCAGTATCGCCGATCCCAGTGTTGTGACCTCGTGCCGCTGCCCGTATCGGACCGAATTGGCCGAGCGCAGAATCGGCATGGCCAGCGCCTGGTCGAGCATGATGACTTTGGCCAATTCTTCCGCCGGGGTGTCCGGGTCGTCCGCCAGGCGAAGCGCCTGCGTGACCACTCCCGGCATGGGCGGCAAATCCTCGACCCAATCGACGATCTCGTTGACGGTATGGCCCCTGCCAAATTTCCCGTCGTATTCGTTGATCAAAGTTTCGTACATCGCATTTAACCAGTCGCCTGGACATGGATTGAAATCACCACTCGCCGTCCACCAAGAGGGAAATGGCGCCGCGCGCCAGCTCATCGGTCAACAGCGGAAGCGCCTGGCGCTCGGAGCTGAATTCGTCGTTGCCCACCCGGATATAAGTGGAGCCTCGCACGGTGCGATTGATGAAGGTTTTCCCGGTGACAACATCCACCGCCGTGATGTGCGCCTCCATCATCAGGGTATATTCCTGCGGGGTCAGCACGTCGTTCGGATCATAGGACAAGCCGTTGCGGCTGAATTGGGTGATCTCGCCCGAAACCAGAATATCCGGGCTGCCCGATGTTTCGAGCCGGAAGGTTCCGTCTTGCAGCAATTGTTTGCGCAAAGACGTGCTCATGTATTCCGTCACGCGCGGTTCCCGGGTGCGATTGGAGAAGGGCTGGAACTTGACCGTGCGGCTTCCCGCCGGCATCCCGTTGGTCGGCCCCAGCTTGTAACCGGCGCATCCGCTCAGCGCCACTGCCAGAATGATTAACAGCCACGAACGCATACTATCTGTCCATCGGGTTGAGCGGCGAGAGCGGCGCGGTCGAAGACGACCACGGAGTCGGGCTGACCGCCGAGGCCGGATTGACCAGGACGGTCGGGCCGCGTTTTTTCAAGGCCTCAATGCGCTGGCGCGCCTGGATCGCCAGGGGAGAACCCGCGTCCGACAACAGGACTTCGTTGTAATAAACCAGCGCGCCGTCCCACTTCTTTTGCTTCTCGTAATATTGCGCGACGTTGAAATTTCCCTGCGCCTGTTCGGTGCGCAGCGTGCTGATGGTCTTGCGGGCTTCCGCCACCCGGGGATCATCGGGATACAGCGCCATGAAATCGGTGAAAGTCGCAATGGCCTGCCCGGAGATGCTTTGGTCGTAATCCGCCCTTTTGGCCTGCTTGTTATAAGCCAGCGCCTCCTTGTATTCCGCATCGGAAGCGATCTTGGGCTGGTCGCTGTAACGGTCCGCCGCCTGTTCGTAGGCCTGCACCGCCAGGGGGTAATCCTTCCCCTTTTCCCGCGCCGCCCCGACGTTCATTTGCGCCGTCGGCCCCAACTCGCCATAAGGCCCGTATCGGACGATTTTTTCAAACATGTTCGCGGTCTTGTCCATCGAGGGGAAGAAGGGAACATAGCCCCACAACTTGAACCATTGGCCGTGGAGGAAGCGGGTGGCGATGGCGAATTGCCGGTTCTGCACCTCCACCGCCTTGACCGTCTTGGGATATTTATCCAACATGGCTTGGTAGGCGTTGAACGCTTTTTCATCCATCCTCCGCGCTTCGTAGCAACGTCCGGCCAGATACTGGGCCGCCGGCGCATAATCCGACAAGGGCCACATTTGGACGACCCGCAGGGAGGATTTCAAGGCGAGGCGGAATTGTTTTTTATCGAAAGCCTGCTGGGAAAACTCCAATTGATCCTTGGCCCGTTGTTTATGCCAGTCTCCCTTGGCCCCGGGCATTTCATAACTCCAACCCTCGCCGGGACGGTAAATCAAAGGCGCTGGTGACCGATAAGGAAACAGCACCAACCCCAGCAAAATCAGCGCGAGACGCGCGGAGAACCGATTCATGGTCAAACCGTAGCGCAACCCGCTCTGCCAAGTCAAGAAGGCTGCGAATCGCTGTGGAAAAGAGCTTTACATTCGCGACCCTCTTTCCACACAATGCGCCGCGTGTCTGTTCAAGTTTTAAACAACGGCCAGGCAACCACTTTCGGACAGGCGTCTGACTCAGATACGTGTACCCTGCCCGACTTGGAAGCCACCATCGCCCGGTCGCAAGGATTTCTCCTGCGCGAACAAAAGCCCGACGGCTATTGGATCGGCGAGTTGATGGTCGATTGCACCCTCGTCGCGGACACCATCGCCTTCAGACATTGGAACAACACCATTGATGAGAAGTGGCAGCGCAAGGCAGTCAATCATATCTTCTCCCTGCAACTGCCCACCGGCGGCTGGAATATTTATCCGGGCGGCCCGGCCGAGGTCAATGCCACCATCAAGGCCTATCTGGCCCTTAAAATAGCCGGGGTGCCGATGACCGATCCGCGCATGTTGCGCGCGCGCCAGACCGCCCTCAGCCTGGGCGGCATCCCGCGCATGAACACTTTTTCCAAGCTCTACCTCGCCGTTCTCGGCCTGTTTCCTTGGGAATATGTCCCCACCATTCCCTGCGAGGTGATGCTGATCGGGAAATGGTTTTACGTTAATTTCAACGAAATGAGTTCGTGGAGCCGCTCCATGCTGGTGCCGCTCTCCATCATCAACCATTTCAAACCCACCCGCAAACTCCGCGTCGGCGTCACGGTGGATGAATTGTATCCGCAGGGTTTTCATGAGCGCGATTTGATGCTGCCCCGCGACCCCCAGCGTTTCACCTGGCGCAACTTTTTCATCTGGCTTGATCGCGTCCATAAATTCGCCGAGGTTTTTGCCCGCCACAACATTCACCCCTTCCGCAAACGCGCCCTCAAACGGGCCGAGGAATGGATGATCGAACGATTCGAGGGCAGCGACGGGCTGGCCGCCATTTTCCCCGGCATTCTCAACTCCATGATCGCCCTCAAGGCCCTCGGCTATCCCGACGATCATCCCTTGATCGCGCTTTGCGAACGGGAGTTTAAAAAACTCGAACACGAAACCGAGCACGACGTCCGCATCGAACCCTGTCTCTCCCCGGTTTGGGACACAGCCATCGTCACCATTGCCTTGCACGAGTCCGGCCTGCCCAGCGACCACCCGGCCCTGATCAAAGCCTGCGAATGGTTGATCGCCCGCGAAGTCCGTTTTCGGGGCGATTGGCGTTACAAGAACCCCGCCGATGTCGAACCGAGCGGCTGGGTCTTTGAATTCAACAACAAATGGAACCCGGACGTGGATGACACGGCCATGGTTCTGCTGGCCTTGCGCAAAATTCCCACCTCTGATCCGTCGCGGCGCGACGCCGCCTTCCAGCGCGGCTTGAACTGGATGCTGACTTTCCAATGCAAAGACGGCGGCTGGGCCTCCTTTGACAAGGACTGCACCAAGAGCATCCTGGAAAAAGTTCCCTTTGCCGATCACAACGCCATGCTCGACCCGGAGTGCGCCGACATCACGGCCCGCATTCTTGAGCTGCTGGGCTACGAAAATTTCACCCTCGACAATCCGCAGGTGCAAAAGGCCATTGAATTCATCCGCAGCCGCCAGGAATCCGACGGCTCCTGGTATGGCCGCTGGGGAGTCAATTATATTTACGGCACCTGGCAGGTTCTCCGCTCCCTCCGCGCCCTCGGCCTCGACCGTTCCGAACCGTGGATCGTCAAGGCGCGGGAATGGCTGGAAAGCGTGCAGCACGAGGACGGCGGCTGGGGCGAACAGTGCAACACCTACGACGACACCGTTTTCAAGGGGCAGGGTCCCAGCACCGCCTCCCAGACTGCCTGGGCCGTCATGGCTCTTTGCGCCTTTGACAACCCCGGTGATCCGGCCCTCAAAGCCGGCGTTGAATATCTCATCCGCACCCAGAATTCGGACGGCACCTGGACCGAAGCCGAAGCCACCGGGACCGGATTCCCCCGCGTGTATTATTTGAAATACGACATGTATCGGAATAGTTGGCCCCTGCTCGCTTTGGCCACCTACCGCAACATGCTGCCTCACGCCATGTCGGCCGGAAAAAAGGAAGAAGACGCAGTGCGCCGTTGAGTTTTGTTCGCATCATCCGGGGGGATGATTCGATTTACAATTCGTGCCGGGCCAGTTGCCAGAGGATGTGCAGGCCCTCTCCGGCCGCCATGATCAGGAGGCAAATTCCCGAGATGTGTTCCATGCGCAACAGCGTTTTCTCGGTGAATTTGCCGTGTCCGCGCGAGACCATGTAAGCCAGACCCGAAAACCAGGAGCCGGTTCCCGCGATCACGCCCCCCACGCAGGAAAAGCTGCCCATCAGACTGGATTCCACCAGGCCGCGCGCCCGGAACCGGGTGGCCAGAACAATCCAGAAGAGGAACACGCCCGGATTGCCCATCACGCGCACAAAGCCGATGGCAAAAGCGGAGTGGGGATTCAGTTTCACGAATTGATGTTTGGGCACACTGATCTCGGAGATTCGGTGGACGCGCAAAAAACGGATGCCCAGATAAAGAAAGAAGAGGAAGCTGGCCACTTCCATGATCCCTTTGATGACATGGCCTTCAAAAAGGACGGCGAATCCGGTGAAAGCCAGCGCGCAGTAAATCGCCTCCATCGCCACGGCGCCAAAACCTATCAGAGCCGCCCAGAGCAATCCGCGCCGCGCGCCCTCGTTGACAATGGTCAGATTCACCGGCCCCACCGGCACGGACAGGATGAAACCGCTGACGAAGCCGGTCAAAATTGCCAGGAGAGTCGCGTGCAGGTGTTCCATGTCGGATCAGTTGTGGGAGGAATGGTCCTCTTCATCTTCCTCTTCCTCCTCGATTTCATGCCGAACCTTCCTGGAAATCTGGGGTCGAACGAAACCATAGAGCAAATAGGCGGTAAAAAAGAGGGGCAGGACGATGGGCAGAAGATGTTCGCGGAGAAGGAAGAGGCAGGCGGCGAACACGATGATAATCACCATGCGGGCAAAGGTGCGCGTGGCTTTCAAATCCAATGTTTTGAAGGAGGGATACTTGACCTCGCTGACCATCATGAAAGAGAGGAAGAGCAGGATGCCGGGCAGGATCAGACCCCACGGGCCATGGAAAAGATTGCGGTCGGTTTGATCCCCCCACATGAGGAACAAAGTGAGCGAAGCGACCAGACCGGCCGCCGCCGGGATGGGGAAGCCCATGAATTCCTTGCCCGCCCCGCCGCCGCTCATCGCCGCCAGGCAATTGAATCGCGCCAGGCGGAGCGCGCCGCAGATAAGGTATATGGAGGCGATGCACCATCCGATTTCGGGCCGCGTGGCAAAAACATCGCGCAAGACGACGCGATGGACGAGGAAGGCGGGCGCGGCGCCGAAGGAAATCAAATCCGCCAGCGAATCAAATTCCCGCCCGAACGGGCTTTCCACCCCGCCCATCCGCGCCACCCGCCCGTCGAGCAAATCGAAAATGCAGGCGGTCAGAATGAAGAAAAGCGCGATTTTGATGTCATGAAAACCTTTCGGGCCGGAGATGTCCGCCTCTACGATTTTGGTCAGGGCGACAAAGCCGCAAAACAGGTTGCCTGCCGTCATGAGGTTCGGCAGAAAGTAAATCTTCAGTACGGGAGCCGGTTTTTCCGTTTCAGGAGTCAGAGGTTTGGAATCCATGTTATTTCGCCGCCAGAATTGTTTCGCCGCCCACCACCGGGTCTTGCAACTTGACCTTGATGGCGTAGGACAACGGGATGTAAACGTCGCAACGCGAGCCGAATTGAATCAGGCTGATGCGCTCGCCCCGCGCCATTTGGTCGCCTGCCTTGACGAACGGGATGATGCGCCGGGCCAGCACGCCGGCGATGAGGCGCACCCCGATTTTTTCGCCCGGAACTTCGGCCGAGTCAAAACCGATGAGCACGTTTTCATTGAACTTTGCGGAATCGGCATTGAGCGCGCTGATGTAATTGCCGTCGGTATGGGCGACGCGGCAGATCATGCCGCTGACGGGCGCGCATTGCACGTGGACATTAAGGACGGAAAGGAAAATGGAAATGCGATGGCACGGGCCGCCCGGGAAATCGGATTGTTCCAGTTTATCAATGCAATCCACCGTGCCATGCCCGGGAGAAAGGATGACGCCGGGATTGCCCGGGGTGCGGGCGTCCGGATCGCGGAAAAAGTAGAAGGTGAACAGGGTAAAGGCCGCCCAAAGCGCGGCCAGCACAATTGAAACCGCCTGCGGCTGAAATTGAACCATCATGGCTATGGCGCCCAAAATGGCCGCGCCAGCCAAGGTCAAAAAAATGAGTTTCAGCGCTGCGCGCCGTGCTCGCCCCGCATGTTTCATAAGATTAGTTTAACCGGCCCGGACTCCAAATCCAAACCTTCTTTATGGCACAATCACCCGCAATGCCTTGGGCTGAACCGACACGGTGGCCGGCAGTTCGCAGACATTTTCGCCGTCCAATTGCAAAATGACCCGGCTCCCGCTGCTCAGTTTCATCGAACGCGCGGTCAAATGCAAAGCCGAATGGACGCGGCTTATGCGTCCCGTCAGCGCGCCGAGGGCGGCAGCCGCGGCCGTGAACCATGTCACTTTTGGGAGGACACAGAAATGGAGCAAGCCATCCTGGCGGCGGGCGGCGGGGAACACGGCGAAGCCGCCCCCGTAGTAACGGCCTTTCCCGATCAAAATCTGTTCACCGGAGACGGTGGTTTCCCCTTCCGCCGTGATTTGCGGCTGGGTTTCGCTCATGGCCTTGCAGCCGGCGACGAGATAGGCGAATGGGCCGGTTTTCTTTTTCAATTTCCAACTGACGAGGGCGATGGCGCGCGAATCCAGGCCCGCGCCCGCCAGTTGGATAAAAAACCGGCGGCGCGGCGTTCCTGCCTCGATGTAGTCGGCGCGGCCCAAATCAGTCCAGAGCGTTTTGCCTTCCCCCAATATTTTTGCGGCCCTGGCCAGATTGCGGGGCAAACCGAGTTCGCGCGCCAATACGTTGACCGTGCCGAGAGGGAGGATGCCGAGGCGGACCGATTCCAGCCCGCCCGGAACGTCGCCGATGCCGTTGACCACTTCGTTGATCGTGCCGTCGCCGCCGGCGGCGATGATAGTCTGGCAATTATCGCGGGCGGCCTGGGCGGCCAGATCGCGGGCATGGCCGGCGTGTTGGGTTCTAAGCCAGACACATTGGGGGAACAGGCTTTCAGCGCGGGAACACCAGGCCTCCGCCTTTTCCCCTCGCGCGGAGGGATTGAAAATGACGCAGGTTTGCATCCGGGCCGGAGGTCAGAGGTCAGGCCACGGACATGGCAGCCGAGCCGATGGCCACGGCCAGGGTGGAGGAGATTTGCTCGATTTCGCCCATTTGCTGCGGGGAGAGGGAAAGCCTCAGGCCCTCGGTGGGGAACCACGCCTTGCAGGGCACGGCCAGTTCGGCCTGCAACAGGCGCAAGAGAAACTCGGAGCGCGCCGCGCCGCCGGAAACCATGATTTTGCCGACCGTCACTTCCCGCTGGTGTTCAAAGAAATCAATGGAGGCGCGCAATTCGCGCCCGAGCGGGGCGACGAGGGGTTGCAGATGCGCCTCGGCCTCCTGGGGCATGCCGATTTTGATGCCTTCCGCCTCGGCGTAGCTGACATTCATGGCCTCGGCCAGGCCGGCGGTCAGTTTGTCCCCGCCAATGTCCACCGAGCGGCTGAGGCAAAGCTCGCCTGTGTCAACAATGCTGATCGAGCTGGTTTTGAAACCGAGGTCCACCAGGGCGACGATTTCCTTGGTAAAGACGTCGGGCTGGGCCAGTTCGAGGGCGTTAATGGGGCCGAGGACGTTGAGGGTGACGCGGTTGGGGGCGAGGCCGGCTTCGCGGGCGGCGGCTTCGAGGCCGAGCAGGACTTCGCGGCGGGCGCCGCCAACCCAGACTTTATATTTGACTATACCCGCCTTGGGCGGTTCGGCGCGGGCCATTTTGCGCGGGGGCACGATATAGCAGTCAAAAACATAATCGCGCAGATCCTGTTGCAGGTAATTTTTGGAGTTGAACTTGAGCATCTGGCGGATTTCGGCCAGGGGGAGAAGGGGCAGTTCGGCGCTGCGCAGCAGGGAATCGGTCGAGCCGATGGCGATGGTGACCTGTTTGGCGCGGGGTTGGAGGGCTTCGACCACGTTGCGCAAATGTTCGGCCTGCAGGCCTTGCGGCAGAACCTTGTCGTAGATGGGAGCGTCCTGCACCACAAAGCGGGCGAGGCTGACCCCTTTGTCCACACGATCGAAGAGAACCGCCTTGGTCGTGCGCGAGCCAAGATCAATGGCCAGAATCTGGTCACTCCCGCCCCTGTTCAGAAAAGGGATCGTCATCGGCATCTTCTTAGCATTACCGCGCGGGCAAAAGCAAGGGGCAAAGGGGATTTCGTCAGGGCCTGGCCTTGGGCGGTTCCACCCGGAAGGAGCGCGCGATGGCCATGAAGACCAGCCGGTTCCGGTCAAATTCATCCCCGCTTGATGTCAATACGAATTCCTCCACGCCCAGCGGACCGGGGACGAAGGCGTGGCGGATTTTCTGCACGACATTGGGGGCGGGCAGGCGCACGAGGTCGAAAAACACTCCCGGCTGGAAGCTGGTCGGGCAGACGAGGGGCGGGGAAATGCCCGCGCCGGGATGGGCTTGCAGGGCCTGGTCGCGCAATTGATCCGGGAGCGGCAGTTGGCCCGGGGAATTGGCGCTGAACCAGACGGTGACAGCGCTTTTGCCGGAGGGGGATGTAAAAATGATTTTCTGGCTGGCGTCGTTCACCTGGCGGGACCAGTTTTTGGGAGGGAAGATGTTGAATTGCCGGTTGCTGGTGATCACCGTCATTTTTTCAATCCGCCCGCCTTCCAGCATATCCTCCGAGCCGAGGCGGACCCGAAAGTCAGCGCCGCGCGCGACGGTGGCGGCCACGACGGACAATAAGAGGAGAAAAAACAGCCTCATAAGAGCGGTCATGATTTTAAAAACTGGTGGAGTAGGGTTTCAGTTGTTGCCAGCCACTGCGCTGCACTTGGGAGACCCGGGGCATCATGGGCGGCTGGCGGTTGGGATTGTTGAAATTGGTGTCGAATCCCCAAGTGCGCGTGGGCGGGCTATAGACGGTGGTCGTTCCGGGCCACGGGGCGTTGGCGATC
>Ga0181535_10003885_pt1 | contig 17068 bp, 11 predicted proteins | sample PEATcosm2014_Bin_44_FD_119774 | JGI IMG/M metagenome (GOLD analysis project Ga0181535, IMG submission 119774) | Peatland microbial communities from MTU Mesocosm Facility, Houghton, MI, USA - PEATcosm2014_Bin17_30_metaG | ecosystem: Environmental > Terrestrial > Soil > Wetlands > Peat | place... | reverse complement strand
TCTTGAGGTAGCGGTCACCTTGATAGCGAGCAACACAACGGCGGAAATCGCGGTCGGGAAGAAAGCCGATCAACTGCGAGAAGATGCTCTTGCCCTCATTCATCCCTCCATGCTCTCCGGTTGGAGGGCATCGGGCGAACTTCAAATCGCGGCAAGCCAAAATCGTCGCTATCCGATTGCGCTGCTTATGGTTAGAAGATCAGAAAGTGAGTTTTACCGGACAGCAGTGTCCTCGGATAATCCTCGTCCATGGATCCAAACACTACATCTTGGGGTTGGTGGCGTCAAGTAAATACCCATATTTCGAAAATCTCCGGCCCGCTGCTGGACCGTATCGACATTCACATCGAGGTTCCGGCGGTGAAGTATAAGGAACTGCGCGGCGGGGCGGCGGCGGAAGGTTCGGCGGAGATTCGTGGGCGGGTGCTGGCCGCCCGGGAACGGCAGCGGCAGCGCTTCCGCAAGTTTGGCGAGAAGATTTACGCCAATGCACAGATGACCACCCGGCAGATACGCGCCTACTGCGAGCTGGGGGTCGATGCGGAGCGGTTGCTGGAGCGGGCGATGCAGCAGCAGGGGCTGACCGCGCGGGCACACGACCGCATCCTCAAGGTCGCGCGGACGATTGCGGATCTGGAGGGCGCCGAGAACCTGGCCGTGACACACCTGGCCGAGGCCATTCAGTACCGGACCCTGGACCGCAGCTACTGGGCTTGACCAGGGGTCAGGGATCAGGGGAGAGCCGGGACCCAATTGTTGACCGCTGACGAAAGTAACCAGAAAGATTCCCCAAGGCGCGGCGAGTGGTCAATCTCGATCATCATCTACTCCAAAATGGCGAGATTCCCGTGCAATATTTTCAACTTATCTTATTCATTTAAAATAATGTTATGGTTCAGGTGACGAAGACCAAGGGAGCTGAGGAAAAGAGACGAGAAGGGCCGGAAAAAAAGTGTTGACCCGGATGCCGAGTCGTTATACATTCATAAAAGCCATCCACAAAGGGCAGATTGCAGAGTGCGATTCTGTGCTCATCTGTCGCTTCCCGCATCAGTTTTGAGCTGCGGCTCATCCTTTGATGATCCGGTGATTTGAATTTGCCGGAACGGGAATACAGGGCGGATGGTCCCCAAGGCGGAAATCTGTATCCCAGATACTGCATGAGGCCTGTTTCACATTGTGCGAAAGTGCGTCATGATTCTGAACTCTACGCATACTTCGCGCGTCTAAAAGTCGGGAGTGGTAATTTTGGGGCGGTCCGCGCTGTGCTGGCTTCCCTGCTGCGCCGCCGGCGCACGTTGAGTTCCGGCCGGGCAGAGATTTTTTTGAAGGAGGAACTCGTGATGCGTTCCGATCTTGTTTTTGGAGCACTTTCTCATGTCTCCAATCGCTACCAACTTTGTCAGCTGGCGAGCAAGGCAACCCGCAAGCTGCACAAGCCAAACACGCGGCTGCAGGACACGACCAATGAAGTCCTGGGCCGTTTTCAGACCACCAACCCCGGCTCGGCGTCGCCTGTCGTGGCCGCAGTAGACCAGCCGGTTGAAACCCGCCGCGCTGCCTGATCGCGCCCCCGCAGGATATAGTTGAATCAGGCAGCAATTCCAGACGGCTTCAGCTTCAGGCATTTGCGCTTCCCGGTCTTCGATGCTCCGTTTGATTTTGGGAGAGGCACTTGATGCGGCGCGAACCGGCCGCAGTCTTTGAACTCCCGCCCGCTTTTCTCCATTAGCCCTTCCCCCTCCAGATCCTCTCACTCCCATCCTTTAAATTTGCAGGTGAATATGACCATCGCTGAACTAAAAGAAAAAAACATCACTGAACTGAGCCGCATCGCGCGCACCCTGGAGATCCCGGGCACCAGCGGCCTTCGCAAGCAGGATCTGATCTTCAAGATTCTCCAGGCACAAAGCGAAAAGGAAGGCCACATCTTTGCCGAGGGCGTGCTGGAGATTCTGCCTGACGGCTACGGCTTCCTGCGTTCGCCTGACTATAACTATCTACCCGGCCCCGACGACATCTATGTCTCCCCCTCGCAGATTCGCAAGTTCGATCTCAAAACCGGCGACTCGATCTCGGGCAACGTACGTCCGCCGCACGAGGGCGAAAAATACTTTGCCCTGGTGAAGATCGAGGCCATCAACTTCGAATCGCCCGAGGAGACGCGCAACAAGATTCTCTTCGACAACCTGACTCCGCTCTATCCCCAGGACAGGATCAAGCTGGAGACGGTCCGGGAGGGCATCAGCGGCCGGGTGATGGACCTGCTGACGCCGGTGGGCCGGGGCCAGCGCGGGCTGATCGTCGCTCCGCCGCGCACCGGCAAGACCATGCTGCTGCAGGCGCTGGCAAATTCGATCTCAACCAACCACCCTGACGTCGTTCTCATCGTCCTGCTGATCGACGAGCGGCCCGAGGAAGTCACCGACATGCAGCGGTCGGTAAAAGGTGAAGTGATAAGCTCCACTTTTGACGAGCCGGCGGCGCGCCACGTGCAAGTGGCCGAAATGGTCATCGAAAAGGCAAAGCGGCTGGTGGAGCACAAGCGCGACGTGGTGATTCTGCTGGATTCGATCACGCGTCTGGCGCGCGCCTACAACACGATCGTGCCCCCGTCGGGCAAGGTGCTCTCAGGCGGCGTGGACTCGAATGCGCTGCAACGGCCGAAGAGGTTCTTTGGCGCAGCGAGAAACATCGAAGAGGGCGGTTCTTTGACCATCATTTCTACCGCGCTGATCGATACAGGGTCGCGCATGGACGAAGTGATTTTCGAAGAATTCAAGGGCACCGGCAACATGGAAATCATTCTTGACCGCAAGCTGGTCGACAAGCGCGTCTTCCCGGCCATCGACATCCAGCGCTCCGGAACCAGAAAAGAGGAACTGCTCATTCCCAAAGAGGATTTGCAGCGAATCTGGATCTTGCGCAAGGTGCTCAACCCGCTGTCACCGGTCGAGGCCATGGAACTGTTGATCAGCCGCCTGGAAAAGGTGCGCAACAACGCTGAATTCCTGGCGAACATGAATCAACTGTAGCCCTACCGAAGCGCAGCAAAGGGGCCGCGTCTGGATTCGATTCCTGGGTGCGGCTTTTTTGTCAGCAATCGCTAGTGGACTAAAACTGCGCTAGTCGGACATCTCCGAAGTCGCCTCTCCTACAAAGACCAGCACTCCGTTGGGGTCGACGATATGGAACTCCGTCATCCCGTAATCGCGATCGAAGAGATCCCGAATCTTATAGCGGTCTTTGAAGGTCTTCACATGCTCCCAGAGGACACGAATGACCCGCACCTCGATGTAAAACTCGGTGTGTTCGCGCATGCTGCGAAGCACCTCATCATCGGCGGCCCGCTGGAAGTGAATCGTAAGTCCATCCCTTTGAACAATCGAGTAATCTGGGGAGCACCGTAGAGGAGAAAAACCCAGCACCTCCTGATAAAAGGCAAGGGTCTCGTCCATGTTGGCGGCTGCCAGCATGGGACTGATGCGCAGAACAGACGGGGCAGGATTCATGATGAGCCTCCGGGAAAGGTCGGCGTGCTATCCCCTCCAGCATGCCACAGGGTGGATCGAAAATCACCCAAACCCTGCCACACGGCCTCTGAAGCCACGCCGGGTCAATGCCGATGAATGGAATGCTGCTTTGCGGATTAGCCGCTCGCTGGTAAGATAAGGAAGTCGTGGGGCTGTAGCTCAGCTGGGAGAGCGCCTCGTTCGCAACGAGGAGGCCAGCGGTTCGATCCCGCTCAGCTCCACCATGAAATCAGCAATGAATCCGCTCCATATCCCCCCACCAACTCTTGCGGCTCATTCTAACTGGCATTGGAACTGGTTACATAAACCCAACTAAGGCCACCGAAAGACATCCCTCAGGGGCTAAAGCCCGCAATCCTGTTGCTCCTTTTGCGGCACGGCTAAAGCGGTGCCCTTTCAAGACACGTTGATGCGACCAACTCTAGCGGACATTCTCTAGCGGACATTGAAGCTGTAGACCACGCTGTAAGAGAAGATCGGGTACACCTGCACCTTGCCCAGGTCTTTCCTCCACTTGGTGAGCGTCGACTGCAAGGCGCTGTTGAAATCAACTGTGACTGGATTCGTGGGATTGCTCAGATTGCCGCACTGGGTTTGCTGGACATCCAGGCAAGCCCATCCCGCGGTATTGATGTTGATCGACGGAGCTCCGGTGAACACGACGCCAAACTCGGTTGGAAAGGACCAATGGCGGTTGGACCGGGGAATGAATTTGCCGAATCCGCCGGCGAGGGTCGCAGCCGGCCGGGTGCTATGCAGTCCCAATGCTCCACCCCCGGTGAGCGGCGTTGCCCCGGTTGCAGCATTCGCATTGGCTGAGTAGAAGGTCTGGTTGTTCAGGGTGAAGCTTGTTCCAGGCACAATGTTGACCGCTCCTGAAATCTGATTGGCATTGAAGAACATCAACCCAGGGCTCAACCGCCAGATGCTGTTGAATGGGTACCAATCCAATGAGGCCGCCGACGACGCCATATGCAAATCCGCATCGACGTTGAAGCCTTCGACCTCGACCCGGCCGGTGTGGTAGCTGAAGAAGTTTCCCATGAGCCGAGCGTCGAAGTATCGGTTCAACACGATAGCGGTCTTGACCCCGATTCCAAGAGGAGAGACGTCCGCGCCGATGCCAATGCGGGAAAAGGGCGGTTGATGCCATTCGGCGGGAGGAGCTGCGTTGTAGTGTTCCGGGTTGCCACCGCCGCCACTCTCAGGCCCGGGGGCCTCGGGGAATGCGCTCTCCCACTCTGAGCCACCCCCCAAAAAACCAATCGCAGCCGAGCCCGGCGAGCTGGAGCTTTCGTTTGCAGCGCTGGAGGCGCCGGCGCTGATGCTGCCTGGGGACTGCGCCTGGGCCGACAAGATGCATGAGAACTGAATCACCGACGAGGCCAACAAAATGAAGGTAGCCAACGCGAGCAAGCTCTTCCGGCAGAGTTTCCAGCAAGTCATCGGGATCCTCAAGTGTCTGCGTCTTTGCGGAGTGGAAGAGTGCCGCAGGGTGTCAGGATGGTTACAGGGTGACCGAAAACACTCAAGGAAGCGCCTGAAAACATCCCCTCGGATTTTACGCCTGTTCGATAGACGGAGCTCGACTCGATCCGTCTGCTTCAAGTGCCCCGGCCATGCTCCAAAGACGAGAACATGCCTCGAATAAGGGTTCAAAATCACTGTGTTGCCAAGACAAGTCAAATACTTGCAGGAGCGCGTGGGCTACTTTGAAAGGCAGTCCCCTGCTTACATCGGCACCACAAAAAGCGTGATCGACTGCGCCGGGAAAGTGTAGTTGGCGATGGTGCTGGACGCGCCGGCGGACCCCGGTGTCACCGTCACCACCGGCTGCGCGACGATTGCGTTGAGGTTGGCGTTGCTATAAAGGTAAGCCTGTCCGCTGGCCACGGTTGAAGGTAAACCCGGGATCGAGAGGGTGCTGGTCAGGTCGCCATAGGTCTTGTTGATGACCACGATGGTCAACGTATCGTCGGCGGTGCGCAGGGCGCCATAAACCGAGAGCGATGCCTGGGTGGCGCTTGTGGAGGCCAGTGCAGTATCGCCAAAGGTGGATTTGTTTCCGTCGTAGTTGCGGAAGATCTCATAGGCCATCAGGCCCGGCACTTGCGATGTCGGGTCGGGAGGTCCCCACAGGGTGGCCATATCAAGGCCATAGGCGCCAAAGATGCCCAGAATGTCCGCCTGGGCAACCGCGCCGTTGATACTCTCCTGGCCGCCCCAGTTGTATTCGGTAATTGCGGTTTTGGTGCCGGGATAGTCCTTGGCAACCCACGACTGCATCATGGGAATCACTTGCGGAGCCTGCAATGGAACATTGCAGCTCGGAGTGTAATTAGAGTCGGTCTTGTAATTCGGCTGAGGATAATTTGGATCGGTATATGTCGGATCCCAGAAGGCGCGCGTCGAGTTGAGCCGGGCCTCTTGCTCCCCGGTGTCGCCGGCCGCGGCCAGGCCGACGCCATTGCCGTTGTAGTTGGCAGCGAAATAGGTGTGCAGATCCACGTAATCCAGCAGGCGCGTGCCGTAGGTGGTTTGAGCCGCGGCAAACTGTTGCAGATAGTATTCGATGAAGGGAACGCCGCCGTGCGCCTCGCGATCGATGGGATTGTTCCACGGCTGCCAGCAGGGACTCCCATTGCTCCATCCGGATTCGATGTCTTTTTTTGAATAGAAGTAGGCCCACCAGTAGTCCATCACCGGACCGTTCACACCGGCGGTTGGGTCGGCGGTTTTGATGGCCAGCGCGGTGGCGATGCCGTTGTTGGTCACCTCGTCATAGGTGAAGGGTAGTGGGTGCACGTCGCGGTCCTCCGCATCCCACCAGCTGGGCTCGTTGTCCAGATCGTAGAAGGCTGCTCCGCCATTGGCCGCCGTGCCGAAGCTTGTAACCAGGTGGGTTACCCAATCGCCCACCCACGACGGGCCAGCGGGGATGCTGGTGAGTGCCGCGACGGTGTCGTTGCCGTAAACAGGGATCGGATTGGACGGATCGGAAGGATTGGGCAGCTCTCCGTCGCCGCATTGTGTGCCGTAACTCGTGACGTAACTCACTTCGCCTGGATTCGTCGCGATCGGATAGCTGCACGCCGTGACGCTGCTGTTGGTGACCCAGCCGAGGACGGGCACAGTACCCAGAATCTTAATCCCGGCGGCCGCGCCACTGGAGACCGTGTCGTCGAATTTGTAGTCGGGCCATTCATCATAGGCGCCAGAGGAGTTTTCAAAGTAATAGTCGGCAATGGAATTTGAGGTATTGGCCTGGTAGTTGTAGCGCTCGGTGTTGTCCCCACCCCAGCGAACAACCGTGATGTTGCCATCGGTGATCATACTGGGGTCAAGAGAGTACCCATTCATGCCATAGATATAGGGGCTGATTGGATGGGTTTGATTGGTCGTATCCACTGTAAGAGCGGGACCGGCAGTGGTGGCCGGCGGGGTGAGGGTAACGATAAGACTGGCACTGTTGGCCGTGTTTTGCGTGCTCGTGGCCTTCACCGTGACAGTGGCCGGGGCCGGGTAAGGCGTGGTGTAGAGGCCGGTCGAACTAATGGCGCCGGGGCTCATGCTGCTGCCCGAAGGCGCTGCTACCGACCAGGTCACAGCGGAGCTGACAGTTCCGTTGACCTTGGCAGTGAATTGCAACGTGCTGCCTATGATGGCGGTGGCGGGGTTGGGTGTTATGGAGACCGCCGGTACGACGTAGTTGGCCGTGACGGTCATATTGCTGTTCAGTGTCACGCTACAGGTTTCGGTGCTGGAGCTGGTGCAGCCGGTCCATGAAGAGAATGTGTTGCCCCCCGCGGTCGCAGGCGCCTCGATCACCATGGCTTCGCCGGGTATACCGTTCGCCGTAAAGCTCGTAGTGCCCTGGCTGGCGAGCGTGGTGGGAGGATAGGTCACGGTCATCGTCACGCCGCTGGATGGGTTGGTGGAGTTCACCGTAAGCACATTGCCATAATTCGCGGTGACGGTGGTATTGGCATTCAGGGTGACGTTGCAAGTAGTTGTAGTGGCTGTGGTGCACCCTGTCCACGAGACAAAGGTGTTGCCTGCCGAGGTAGCCAGCGCGGTCAGCGTAACGGATGTCCCGACGTTATAGGTGAGCGTGTGGGGCGTCTCTCCACTTGTAATGCCGTTGTTGTCCGCCGGCGAATCGGTGATGGGCACTCCGCTTGTGGGGTTGGTCGAGTTTACGGTCAAAGCGTACGTTGGTGCGGCATAGTTGGCGGTGACGGTCCTATTGCCGTCCAGCACCACGCTGCAGCTAACGGTACCGGCGGAGGTGCATCCGGTCCACGAGGAGAAGTTGTTGCCGCTCGCGGTTGCCGGCGCCGTCAGTGTGATGATCGCGCCGGCCCCATAGGTTTCCGTAAAGCTCGTGGTGGCTTGGAAGCTTTGGGGGTTTGACGGGTTGTTGCCTATCGTGATGGTGACGCCGCTGGCCGGATTCGTCGAGTTCACCGTGAGCACGTATACCTGAGCGACGGTTACCGCCGACGAAGTTCCTGTCGCGCCGTTGTAGACCGCGGAACTGGCCGCATCCGGCGTATAGTTGGCGATCAAAGTATCGCTGCCCGCGGCCAGCGATCCGGCGGAAACATTGATCGTCACGCTGCCACCGCTCAGCGTCGCCGACGGCGACGTGTAGCTGCCGCTCGTCAGCATCACAGAACCTGTCGGCGCCGGGTTGCCGGCACCGCCGCTGACAGCTACTGTCACTGTCAACCCCTGCGCCGATGTGATGCTGGATGCAGACGTCGTCACCGTTACTGTCGGTGTGGTCTTTGCCGGAGCGGCGTAGTTGGCGGTGACGGTGGTATTGGCGTTCAGCGTGACGGTGCAGATTGCGCCGTTGGCGCTGGTGCAGCCGGTCCATGACGAGAAAGCATTGCCCGCCGAGGTAGCTGGCGCGGTCAGAGTAACGGATGTCCCGGCGTTATAGGTGAGCGTGTGAGGCGTCTCTCCGCTTGTGATGCCATTGTTGTCCGCCGGCGAATCGGTGATGGGCACCCCGCTCGTGGGGTTGGACGAGTTCACGGTCAGCGCATAGGTCGCGGGAGGGGTCGTAGCATAGTTGGCGGTGACGGTGGTATTGGCGTTCAGCGTGACGGAGCAGATTGCGCCGTTGGCGCTGGTGCAGCCGGTCCATGTCGAGAAGTTGTTGCCGCCCGCAGTGGACGGGGCGGTCAGTGTGACGGATGTTCCCGCATCATAAGTGCGCATGAGGCTTGTGCTTCCGTTGGACGCGCCAGTGGTGTCTGCCGGAGAGACGGCTATGGTCACACCGCTGCCTGGGTTGGCCGAAGCCACGGTCAGAGTGTAAGTCGTCGCGGGGTTAGAGTGAACTCCGCCCATGCCTCCGCAGGCCGTGATCGAAAGGCTCAGTCCAAGTCCAAAACAAAACGTCGCGCTCCGCCCCAAATCTCTCATGCCGATTCCCCTTTTTCTTTCAAAATCTTGTATGGAATGGCCGGCACTGCGAACTGACCTTTCAATCGAGGTTGAGTTCCTCATGACCATTCCGCCCGGAGAGGACACACTCTCGGGAAAACGGGAATCACCGGTCTCCCGGTGTCTAGCCCGATTGCATTCTACGCCGGTTGTGGGGGCGCCGGAATCGGGCGCCTGCAAGAGGAACTGGGCCAATGAGTTAGTCTTGAAGGTAACGGGGGAAGTTGAGCCGCCCCGATGGCGAAGGATGGTATAGTAGTTGCGCATGCCCAAACGAACCAAGTCAGGGATTACGCCTCAGCCAGGTCAGGCTGTCAGTCTGCGTACGCTGGGCGAGTATCTGAATCTTTCTCCGGCCACGATCTCGCTGGTGCTGAACAACGCGCCAGGCGTGCGCTCGATTCCACAGGAGACCCGGGACCGGGTCATCGCTGCTGCCGCAGAATTCGAGTACAGGCCCAGTTTCTATGCGCGGTCGCTGCGCAAACGGCAGTCTTTCTCGGTCGGCGTGCTGGTCCCGGACCTGAATGATACTTATGTGGCGCAGGTGCTGGCAGGCGTGGAGGAGTACCTCGTCGAGGAAGGCTACTTCTACCTGACCGCCTGCCATCGCCGCAAGCCGGACCTGATTGAGGAATACCCACGGCTGTTGATGGACCGCTCAGTGGAGGGGCTCATCGTCATCGACACGGTGCTGACGCACGAGATGAAGCTGCCGGTGGTGGCGGTGGCCGGCCATCGCGTGGTCGAAGGGGTCACCAACGTGGTTCTCGATCAGCGGCGCGCGGCGGAGCTGTCGCTGCGGCACCTCTATAAGCTGGGACATCGCAGGATCGCCTTCATGCGAGGTGGCAGTCACAGTTCCGATGCGGACGACCGCTGGGAGTGCCTGATGGCGGTGGCCAGAGAGCTGAAGCTGGAGGTCCCGCCGGAGCTTACCCTGCAACTGATGATCCTGTCTTCCACTCCGGAACTGGGATTTGTTCCGGCCAGCGAGTTGCTCAGTCGCGGCGTCCCTTTCACCGCCCTTATCTGCTTTAACGACGTGGCCGCTATCGGCGCTATCCGGGCGTTTATGGACCATGGCCTTCGCGTGCCGCAGGACATCTCAGTTGTGGGATTCGACGACATCGAGGGCGCGTCGTACCACAATCCCAGCCTGACCACCATTCGCCAGCCGCTGAATCAGATTGGCGTGGTTGCCTCGCGCATCCTGCTGCAAAGGATTCGCGGGCAGGCGACTTTTCCGGATTCGGTGCCGATCCAGCCGGAACTGGTGATTCGGGAGTCGACCAGCGCGCCCGGCCCCCGAAGCGTTCGCTGGAAGCGGAGCTGACTATTCCGGTTTGCGCCCAAATCCCGATATACACCCCAAGGCCAAATGAGATAGCCTTTCTTGAGTTATGAGAGATAGAAATCGGGCCCCTTTTCAATCGCATTTCATTTTCTGCGCTGTCTTTTTGTTGCCTATCCTCGTTTGCAGCGCCGTGGCCGGTCTCGCGCAGGCGCCCGTGCAGGATTCGTCGGCTCTTGAGGCCCGGGCACAAGCGCTGGTGGCCAAGCTCACGCTCGAAGAGAAGATCGAGTTGCTGGGCGGCGAAGACAACATGTTCACCCGCGCCATGCCGGCCATCGGCCTGACGCGCTTCAAGATGTCCGACGGCCCGGTGGGAATCAAGACCTGGGGACCCTCGACTGCCTTTGCCGGCGGAGCGGCACTGGCCGCGAGCTGGGACCCGGCGCTGGCTCTCAGGGTCGGCGAGGGACTGGGCCGGGATGCCCGCGCCCGCGGCGTCCACTTCCTGCTCGGCCCAGGGGTCAACATTGCCCGTTCGCCCAAGGCGGGCCGCAATTTCGAATATTTCTCAGAGGATCCATTTCTGGCCGCGGCGATTGTCGTCCCGTATATTCAGGGCGTCCAGTCCCGGGGGGTCATCGCCACCGTCAAGCATTATGCACTGAACAATGAGGAGTTTGACCGGCACAACATAAGCGCCGACGTGGATGAACGGACGATGCGCGAGATCTACTTGCCGGCCTTCGAGGCTGCGGTCACCAAGGGCCATGTGGACGCGGTGATGAATTCTTATAACCTGATCAACGGCGTTCATGCCACACAGAACGATTTCCTCAACAACAAGGTGCTCAAGGGCGAGTGGGGTTTCCAGGGCATTCTCATGTCCGACTGGTACGCAACCTATGATGGCGTGGCCGCGGCAAACAATGGCCTCGACCTGGAGATGCCTGAAGCGCGCTTTATGAACACGAAGACCCTGCTTGCAGCGGTCAAGGCAGGCTCGGTGAAGGAAGCCACCATCGACGACAAGGTGCTGCGGCTGATCCGCGCGGAGTTGCGCTACAGCTTTCTTGACCGGCCACAATTCGATCCGGCCAACGCCAGTTACTCCGCGGCCGATCGGGCCGTTGCCCTGGACGGCGCCCTGGAAAGCCTGACCTTATTGAAGAACGAGGGTTCCCTGCTGCCGCTCGACCCGGCAAAGACCAAGATCGTAGCCGTCATCGGGCCAAACGCCTATCCGGCGGTGACCAGCGGCGGCGGCGCGGCGGAGACTCAGGCATTCGAGCCAGTCAGTATCGTCGCCGGCATCGCCAATCTGCTTGGTCCAAACGTCAGCGTGCTTTATAGCCGCGGCTTGCCCGAGATGAAAGACTTCTTCTCCGGCACAAAATGGGAGGGCGACGTACAGATCGCCACTTATCCCAGCAAAGACTTCACCGGCTCACCCGAGATTGTGGCTTTGTCGAACATTGCGGATTGGAACGACAGATCGTGGCAACCCGATCGCAATGCGCCGCGCAGTGTGCGCTACACGGCCGGCTACAAGGCAACCAAGACAGGAAAGTATCTTGTACTGGCCTTCTCAGCAAACTGGGGCGGCGGCGACTACAAGGTAATGGTCGACGGCAAACAGGTTGTAGCCTGTCCTGAGGGTGACGGCCAGACTCCGCAATCGGCAACAATCGATCTGAATGCCGGACAGACAGTGAAGGTCGTGGCTGAGTATATGCCCCACAACAGCGACGGCGTCCGCTTTGGCCTTGGGATCGGCTATGAGCCGGATCTGATTCCCGCCGAGGCAAAGACCATGGCGGCCGCAGCGGACGAAGTAGTTGTTGCAGCCGGCTTCACCGCCGAATCCGAGCGCGAAGGGGTGGACCGCAGTTTCTCACTTCCCTGGGGCCAGGACGCCCTGATAGAAGCCATTTCGGCGATTAATCCTCGCACCATTGTCACTCTCAACGCAGGCGGCGGGGTGGGTACACGGCTCTGGCTCAGCAAGGTTCCCGCTCTGCTGCACACGTATTATCCCGGCCAGGAGGGCGGCACGGCCGTCGCCGAAGTTCTCTTTGGCAAGCACAACCCCGAGGGCAAGCTGCCGGTGAGCTTCGACCGCAGTTGGGAAGAGAATCCCTCGGCGCAGTACTACTATCCCATCAATGGCGCGGATACTTCCCTTCACGTGATCGAGAACGACAAGCCGCCGGTGGATGATGTGATTCCTCATGTGAGATACGACGACCGGCTGATGGTCGGGTACCGCTACTGGACCACGACGGGCAAGCACCCGCTGTTTCCTTTTGGATTTGGCCTGAGCTACACCACCTTCAGCTTTGCCAACCTGCAATTGCCCGCCGCGGTTGCAACGGGTGCAACCGTTGCGGTCAGCTTTGACGTGACCAACACAGGCAATGTAGCCGGTGCTGAAGTGGCGCAACTCTATGTCTCAGACCCTTCGAGCAGAGTCAGCCGCCCGGAGCGCGAGCTCAAGGGCTTTGAGAAGGTCCGCCTCGCTCCCGGCGAGACAAAGCATGTGACCCTGAATCTGGACGCACGGTCGTTCAGCTATTGGGATACGGCCACCCACAAGTGGACAATCGATCCCGGCAAGTTTGTCATTCGCGTCGGCGACTGCAGTGAAAACACCCCGCTCAACGCGGATTTGACGCTGAACTAGTGTTTAGACCGCATGAGTTAGTAATTCATTATGGACAGCGCGGACGAGGACGTCCGCGCTACAGCCGGCCGAGAGGCCAGCGCTACATTCATAGGATTATCAGATCACGCGGTAACGGTGTTAGAACTTGCCGCCATCGCCCACGGGTGCCCCATTGTTCCGCGTTCTTTGCGGAAGGGTGGGATGCAGTACTAAGATTCCGACGGGAGAACACACCATGCGTATTGGAGTTTTCACGCCGCTGCTCTCGCAGCTTCCGCTTGCCTCGGTTCTCGACAAACTCAAGACCCTCGGAATCGAAACCGTTGAGCTGGGCACGGGCAACTATCCCGGCGACGCGCACTGCAAGCTCTCGATGCTCGAAGACAGTTCAGCCCTGGCCGAGTTTCAAAAGGTCCTGGCCGATCATGGTGCGTCGATCAGTGCGCTCAGTTGCCACGGCAACGCGCTGCATCCCGACAAGGCTCACGCCAAGCACGATCGCGAGGTCAGCCGCAAGACTGTCCTGCTCGCCGAAAAGCTTGGCATTCCGGTGGTGGTGGATTTCTCGGGCTGCCCCGGCGACTCGCCTGCCTCGACAGCTCCCAACTGGGTGACCTGCCCGTGGCCGCCTGATTTTCTGAAGGTTCTCGACTGGCAATGGAATGAAGTGGTGACGCCCTATTGGATCGAGCATGGGAAGTTCGCCGCCGATCATGGCGTGAAGATCGCGATCGAGATGCATCCGGGATTTGTGGTCTACAGCCCTGAGACGATGTTACGGTTGCGCGCGATTGCAGGCCCGAGCGTGGGCGCGAACCTCGATCCCAGCCATCTCTTCTGGCAGGCTATCGATCCCATCGCGGCCATTCGCGTGCTGGGCGACGCAATCTTTTACGTTCACGCCAAAGACACGCAGATCTACACTGCCAATCTGCCGCGCACGGGTGTGCTCGACACCAAACCGTATACCGAAGAGCGTGAGCGCGGATGGATCTTTCGGACTTGTGGTTATGGGCATGGAGCCGAGTGGTGGACCGAGTTTATCTCAACGCTGCGGATCTACGGCTACGATTACGTGCTCTCGATCGAGCATGAGGACAGCCTGCTCGCGCCGGAAGAAGGCCTTACCAAGGCGGCCAACTTCCTCAACGGAATTGTGATCCGCGAGAAGGCGGGGGCTGCGTGGTGGATCTAAAAAAGGTGACACGATGAAACCAATCAGGACCGCAATCTTCGGCACGGGATTCATGGGGCGCGTACATCTCGATGCGCTGCGGCGGCTGGAATCGGTCGAGGTGGTTGCGATTGCCGGCAGGAATCTGGAAGTCGCGCGGAGGCTCGGCGCGGGCTTTGGTATCTCAACGATTACAACCGACTATCGTGAAACTCTGCGCGACCCAACAATAGACGCAGTGCATATTCTCACGCCGAATGCGCTGCACTACTCGATGACTAAAGCCGCGCTTGAAGCGGGCAAGCACGTGGCCTGCGAGAAGCCTGTGACCACCAGCGTCGAGCAGGCACAAGAGCTTGTTGCTCTTGCGGCGAAGAAAGGCCTGCGCAATTGCGTCTGCCACAACCTTCGCTACTATCCAATGGTTCAGCAACTACGCCGCATGGTGGAGGCTGGCGAACTGGGCGAGATCCTTTCTGTACAGGGCGGGTATTCGCAGGATTGGCTGCTCTACGACACGGACTGGAACTGGCGCATCGACCGGGAGGCCGGCGGCGCATCGCGTTGTCTGGCCGACATCGGGTCGCATTTTTTTGATATGGCCGAGCACATCACCGGCCTGCGCGTCTCCTCGCTGGTCGCCGACTTGAAGACCTTCCACCCGACGCGCAAACAGCCGAAACACTCCGTTGAGAGCTTTGCAAACAAGATGATGGGGCCGGAAGACTATTTGGAAACTGCCGTCGAGACAGAAGACTTTGGAACGGTCCTCTTTCATATGGGCTCGCGCGCTCTTGGCGCAATGGTTGCCAGCCAGGTTTCGGCCGGCCGCAAGAACCGGCTCTCCATCGAGGTCTATGGCACGAAAGCCGGGGCCGCATGGGATCAGGAACGGCCCAATGAACTCTGGATCGGCCACCGCGATACGGGCAACGAAATCATCCTCAAAGACCCAGCGCTGTTGAAGCCAGAGGCGCGCGGCTATGCGGATCTTCCCGGCGGCCACGCGGAGGGATACGACGACAGCCACAAGCAATTGCTGCGCCGCTTCTATGCTTCGATTGACGATCCCAATCTTGCGCCCGAGTACCCGCAGTTCGCTGACGGGCTGCGACAGCTTGTGATTTTGCAAGCCGAACTCGAAAGCCATCGGGCGCGCAGCTGGATCGATGTTCCTGCACTCTGAACCGGCACTTAAAGGAAAGGCCGCCGCATGTTGATCTTCGCAGCTATCGTCGCCATCTTTGTCTACGGAATGCTTGCCGCTATGCTGGGCACTATCCTGCCCAACCTCTCGGATCGTTTCAAACTCACGCCGACGCAGAATGGAACCATCGCCTTTGCGCAAGCATTGGGATTGATCATCGCCTCCGTCGCCGTCGGCCCGCTGCTCGATAGCGAAGGCAAAAAGATCGGTTTGATTCTTGGCCTTGGTCTCATCGCCATCGCGCTCTATACACTGCCGCGCTCACCGGGCTTCCGCAGCATTCTTGTTCTCTTATTCGTGCTCGGTGTCGGCGGCGGCATCGTAGTGACTGGAGCCAATGCCCTGGTCAGCGACGCAGGAGGTGAGCATCGCGCAACCGCATTGAATCTCGTCAATCTCTTCTTTGGTCTGGGCGGACTGGCCACGCCTTTTATCTCTGCAAATCTCTTCAAGAGCAACTGGGTTCGCCTCTGCTATACCGTTGCGACGCTCACCGTTGTCGCGCTTGCGATTCAGGCCGTCACAACGATGCCTCCGCCCCAGGGCGACGCGCGCTTTCTGCTCGCCGATGCTGGCCCGGTCCTTGGCCAGCCGCTGCTTTTTCTGCTCGGACTGTTTCTTTTTCTCTACATCACCTGCGAAGTTGGCGTGTGGAACTGGCTGCCGCGCCATCTCATTGCTCAGGGCATTCCGGAGTCGCGCGCGCTCAACATTCTCTCGCTGGGATTCGCGCTCGGGCTGCTGGTTGGCCGCGTCGGCGTGTCACCCATTCTTATGAGTGTTTCGCCGATCGATGTTACTTTGGCGGCGTCGGCCGCGATGGCGGTGACAACCTACCTGATGCTGCGGACGAGCAAGGCAATCACGGCTGCTGTACTTGTCTTCGTCGCCGGAGTATCGATGGCGCCGGTCTTTCCCACCACTCTGGCTATTGTCGGCTCGGCCTTTCCGCGCATGACCAGTACGGCAATGGGAATCGTGATTACATTTGGATGGGTGGGGCTCGCGGTCAGTTCGCGGATCATCGGAGCCATCGCCGGGCCTGATCCGCGACGGTTGAAAAAAGCTCTATTGGTGATTCCCGCCTCGGCCGTGCTGATGGTGGGCTTAAATCTGGCGATCCGCGGCGCACTGCGGTAGAGGGAAGAATCCGAAGCGCAGCTCCTTTGATTCCCTTGGCTTCGCAATAGTCGCTTGAGCTTCTTGGCCTCTGGAGAGACAGGTTACCAATTAATTAACTGCAACCTGAGCCACTTGCAAAATGCCCTGCGCACTCAGGCGAAATCGCATTCTTCGCCGCTTTGATTGAGCGGTCTATCATCCTGGGGCGTGAGAGGAGCCGGATTTTGGCTCTGCGCGGGCATTTTCGCCACGCCGCGACTCGCGCTCGGTGATTTCCGTTCGCCGCAGGGCTTTGCTGTTGGCTTTCCGAAGTCGTTTGAGCCGCTCAGCAGCTCAGTGGCGGAATCAGCCGCAGAATCTGATCGGCGGTGAGCGCCGGGATGCCGAACATCAGGTGGCACATCACCTTCAAATGGCCGCGTACCCGCACCGTGCGCCCGCCAAACTCATCCTTCAATCGCGCGTTGACACGTTCGACAGTGGTTCGCTCGCGGTAACGCAGATCTTCAGCCGTGGAAAAGGCCAACAGGCAGCGGCGTCTTTGCTCGGCCTCCAGTTCGGCCTTAAGCTCGGCGCAGCCATGCGGATGACGGTCGATGATCGCCACGCGCCCCAG
>Ga0181535_10003884_pt1 | contig 17069 bp, 10 predicted proteins | sample PEATcosm2014_Bin_44_FD_119774 | JGI IMG/M metagenome (GOLD analysis project Ga0181535, IMG submission 119774) | Peatland microbial communities from MTU Mesocosm Facility, Houghton, MI, USA - PEATcosm2014_Bin17_30_metaG | ecosystem: Environmental > Terrestrial > Soil > Wetlands > Peat | place... | reverse complement strand
TCTGGTGATTGGTGAATTAGCCCTCTCCCTGGTGCTGATGGTCGCCGCCGGCCTTCTGCTGCGTAGCTTCTGGGACTTGTTCAAGGTGCAACTCGGCTTCAATCCCACGCGGGTCATGGCAATCGAGACCTCGCTGCCGAATCCCAACGATCCCAGCACCGACATTTATCGAACTGCCACGCAGGAAGCCGTGTTGCTGCGCGAAGTTCTGCGCCGCAACCGGACGATTCCGGGCGTGGAAGAAACCGCCGTCAGCGATCGGGCGGCCATTCCCCTCGGCTATGGCCAGAGCGATCACAAGGCGGTTCCATTGCTTCGCGAAGGCCAGGACCTGCAGAGAAGCCAGCCTCCGCTGATCGATACATTTACCGTCTCACCGGAATATTTCCACGTCCTCGGCATGACTCTCTTGCGTGGACGCCTCTTCGTCGACCAGGATGTTGAAGCTGCGCCCTTGGTCGCAGTCATCAACCAGGCCGCGGCCCGCATGTACTGGCCCGGCAAAGATGGGAAGGGCGAGGATCCGGTCGGCAAGCGAGTCCGTTTGATGGGCCGTCTGGGCCGTGCCAGGCCCGACTGGACCACCATCGTCGGCGTCCTTGCCGATGCACGCACAGAGTCGCTCGCGGACGCCGGTATTCCGCAGATCTACGTCGACATCTACCAGCGCCCCGCCAAGTTTATTGCGTTCTACCTGCGTGGACAGGTCGATCCAGCCACCATCTCCGCGCAGGTGCGCACACAAATCCAGGCCGTCGATGCGGAGCTTCCCGTCTTCCGCGCGGAGACCTTGGACGACGTTCTCTCCTCTTCGCTTTCTGTGCGGCGGTTCTCCATGGAAATGGTGGCGCTGTTTGCCGCAACTGCCCTGCTGCTCGCGGCATTGGGAATCTATGGAACCATCTCCTTCCTGGTCAATGAGCAATCGCGAGAGATCGCCATTCGCCTCGCGCTGGGCGCGCAAAGGCGCGATATCCTCAAGATGGTTTTACGTCAGGGCCTCACTCTGGCCGCCACCGGCGCCGGCGTAGGCCTGGTTGGCGCGATTACTGTTTCTCATCTCATGGCCGGCCTGCTTTACGGTGTCTCGCCCTACGATCTCTCCACCTTCGCTGGCGTAACCGCCGTGCTCACCGCCGTCGCCATCGCCGCTAGTTACGTCCCTGCGCTGCGCGCCATGCGCCTCGATCCGATCACGACACTCCACGCCGAATAACCTTTGGCACTGCTCGAGACTTGTGTGCACAAGTTGTTGAGCCTCCCAATGGCCTGCTTCGGGATGCTGATGAATTCACCCCACAGCGAGTTCCAGAGGATTAGTCCCCAAAAACGCCCTTTGCGCCAGATTTTCACTTTCGTTCACGACTACGGGGTTCGTTCGATCTCGAATGCCGAAGGCCCAAGGGCGACAAGAAGGGACGTAGATCTGTCGCCTTCGTTACAGAGCATTACCACCTTCCAGCGCACAATAGAGGCTAGGCCAAAGCACGAAAGCTGAGGGTGAACGGCGGAAAGTTGCCAAGTCCTTTGCTGAGGCATATTTCGCCATAAGTAATTGATTCTATTAAGGTTAGCGTAAGTTATTGATAAAGATAACTCCAATGGAAAGAGATATTTAGCCAAAAACGAGGGGAGGGGGTATACCCTTCGGAAGGGCCTGCAGGTCATCATGGCCCGGACTCTCTGGGATCGAAGGTTTCTTCCCTCATGGTTCCGTTTATCTTCTTATTCTTTTGGTCTCGCGATAAACTGGTCCTACGCTGCAATCGTATGAAACGCGAGGTTGATGATGGCGAAGGATAGCCAGACAGCGGATGTGCCCGAGGCGGCAATCCCCTTGGATCCTGGGATGGCGGCGTCCGCGGGAGAGACGCCATTGGATGGAATGATGGCCGAGGAGCGACGGACGCAGATTCTGCAGATTGTGCGCAGTCAAGGCCGTGTGAGAGTCAATGGGCTCGCCCGCAGGTTCAATACGTCGGCAGTGACAATCCGAAGCGATCTGAACGAACTGCATCAGCGCGGCCTGGTGCTGCGTTCGCACGGAGGGGCTGTCCTCCCGGACACTATCTTGCGGGAGTCGCCCGTACACGAGCGTCTAAATACGCACGCCGACGAAAAGCGGCGTATTGGCGCGGCGGCGGCCACTTTGATTAACAATGGCGAGACAATCATTCTGGATTCAGGCACAACAACGCTCGAAATTGCTCGGCAGATCAAGAAGAAGCAAGGGCTGCAGATCATCACCAATGGGGTCAACATCGCTGCTGAGCTGTTGGACGCTCGCGACGCGCAGGTTTTCATTGTGGGAGGAACGGTGCGCGGCGAGTCGGCATCGATCAGCGGCCATTTCACCGAAGAAATGTTCGAACAGTTCTCCGCCGACAAGCTTTTTCTCAGCGGGGCGGGATGCGACCTGGACTTTGGAGTGAGCGGGGCAAATCTGGAAGAGACGATGGTGAATCGAGCCATGATTCGCATCGCACGCGAGATTATTCTGGTCGCGGACGCCAGCAAGTTTTCCAAACGCAGCATGTCGCGCATCGCGCCCTTTTCACAGATTGACACCGTCATCAGCAACACCAGTCTGGACGAAGATATCCAGGCAAAGCTGCGTGGGCAGGGCTGCAATTTGATTCTGGTGTAGCAGAGGCTGGTATGTTGAGCGCGCCTCGCCGTCCCTCTTCCATTGCGGATGAGTTCTTTCTGCAACTCACTCCGCGAAGCTACGAATGAATCCGCATCTCGGCGGACCATTGGTTCAACGACCTAGATCCGAATGAAGAGCTTCTTGCGATACATCCACCAAAGCATTAGCCAGTAAACTCCCAGAGTGAGAGCTCCCAGAACTGTGGGCTCCACGGCAGTTCCGATGATGTTCAGAGCGCGCATTCCCAGGTTGATGCGAAAGCTGCTCTCAACAAAATTCTCACAAAGATGAGCGATGAAGTACGCGGCGATGGAATTCATCCCGATGACGACCAGCGGGAACGCAAGGCCGCGTTGCTTTTTGATATCGACGACCCATGAAAATGCGGCGAGAAAGAGAAAGCATACGCCACCGCTGAACAGCGCCCACGACGGCGTCCAAATCCGCTTCACGATTGGGCAGATTCCGGTGAGGTGAAGCAAGAGTCCCGCAGCCATCAATGCGGCAGCTGCCAGCAGAAACTTCCGCAGCGGAATGTTCGGAGACGCAGCGAGAGACCAACGGCCTGCGGCGACTCCCAGCAGCATGGTGCCGAGCGTCGGAATGAAGCTCAGGGTTAGATAACCACCGTCGTTAAAAAGGAATGGGCTAGTGCGAGGAAACAGGTTTAAGAACCAGAGATCGAAAGCCTGGCCGAGATTGCTGTTCTTATTCCAGTGCGATGCGAAGCCGGTGAAGAGATGCTGGCGCCATTCGTCCGGCACGCCGACGGCCGCGTAGTTGAAGTTGGGGCCAGGTGCCGGATACAGCGCCCATGCCAGCCAGTAGGCGAAGAGAATTCCTGCAAATGCGGTCCATTGCCAGCGCGGACGAACGAAGGTGAGAAGGAAGGCAAACGTGTAACCGAGGCCAATCTGGGTCAGCGTGTCTTCGAAGGTGAAATAGGTGATGGGGCCTTGGTTTGACCGGAGGAAGATTCCTAATGCCACGAGCAGAAAACTGCGCCAAATTGTATGGCCGAGCATGCGCTCGAACGTGGCTCCCTTTCTCTGGCGGCTTCTTACGGAATAGGGAAGGGCGACGCCGACCAGGAATGTAAAGGATGGCTGAATCGTGTCATGAAGACTCATGCCGACCCATTCGCTGTGGGTCTGATTGAAGGCCAGAGTTCGCCAAATGATGCTATTGGGGAAGGAGAGAGCGACGCGGGAGAACTGGAGCACCTCTGCCATCATGAGCAGCATGACAAAGCCGCGATAGGCGTCCACCGCGATGTTTCTCTGCAGTTTCTGCTCTACGTCCACGACGGTTTCGCTCATTCGCACAGGCTCCGCTGCGATCATTCAATTCTCCTCGGATCATCTAAGCAAAGAACCATTATCTTTCGCAATCTGGCGTTTCATTTCCTTTTTCTTTGCTCGATAAGAGCGTAGCGGGATGGGTGATTTCTGTAAATATCTAATTTCCCGGCTTTCCTAAGCAAATGCCTAGCTCCCCGATATCTTGACATAGAAGGCGTAGTCCTCTAGTCTCGCTACCAAGTGTTGCGTTTACTTGCGAACTCTGCGAATTCTTACGAATTTGGATCGATGACGGAGCGGCGAAAACGTAGGGCAAATCCGACCGTGCTCCGCGCCGAACCCGCCAGCAATTCCTAATTCACCCACAGTTGGTGACAATGAGTATGTCAAAGTGCCGTACAAAGAGGACGAATCAATGAATTCTGACGATCAGAACGCCGGATTGGGATCGTGGAGCCGGCGCAGGTTTGTGCAATTGGGAGCGGCCAGCGCAGTTGGCCTAAGCGTAATGAATTTAGCGAAGGCCGACGCAGAGGACGCCTCTAACGACGGGACGATGATCGGTGTCCCTTTTGAGAAACGAAATCCGCGGGTCGCATTTATCGGCACAGGCCAACGCGGGACGTCCTTGCTGGAGAATCTGCTCGCGGCAGACGGCCTGGTGGTTGCGCTGTGCGATGTAGTACCGGAGCATGCCGAGCATGCCGCTTCTTTAGTGGTGGCGGCTGGCCAGACTAAGCCTCAGCTTTTCACAGATGGCCCGTATGCCTTCGAGACCATGCTGCGCAGGAATGACATTGATCTGGTTCTGGTTGCCACTCCCTGGAACTGGCATGCGGAGATGGCTGTCGCCGCGATGAAACATGGCAAGGACGTGTGCATCGAAGTGCCGGGCGTAGTTACCCTCGATGAGTGCTGGCAGATAGTCAAGACTTCGGAAGCAACGCGCAAGCACTGCATGATGTTGGAGAACTGCTGCTACGGTTACAACGAAACTTTGATCCTGCGGATGGTGCATGACGGCAAGCTCGGCGACCTCCTCTATGGCGAAGGCGCCTATCTTCACGATCTTCGCGAGGAACTGTTTTCCGACAAGGGGGAAGGCCTGTGGCGCCGAGCCGAGCATACCAAGCGCGACGGCAACCTATATCCCAGCCACGGGCTTGGCCCGGTTGCGAACTACATGGATATGCAGCGCGGCGACCGCTTCGATTACATCGTCTCGATGAGCTCTCCCCAGCGAGGTCTCGATCAATATCGTAAGGATCATCTTCAGCCGGGAGATCCTCGTCTCGAAGAGAGATATGTTACCGGCGACATGAACACGTCGCTGATCAAGACCGCGAAGGGACTTACCATCACGGTCAAGCATGCCGTCTCCACCCCTCACCCGTACGATCGCATCAACCTGATTGCCGGGACCAAGGGTATCTTCCAGGACTACCCGCCTCGTATCTACCTTGACGGGCAGAATAAGGATGAGTCGTATATTTCTATCGATACCTGGAAGCAGTATGCGCATCCGCTTTGGCAGAAGGAGGGCCAGCTCGCGGCAAAGATCGGCGGACATGGCGGCATGGATTTCATCATGCTTTATCGTCTGCTGCAATGCGTGCGAGAGGGACTTCCACCGGATCTGGATGTGTATGACGCAGCTTCCTGGTCCGCTATTGGGCCGCTTAGTGTAACTTCCGTGAGTCGCGGAAGCGCGCCCATTGATTTCCCGGATTTTACGCAGGCTAAGTGGATGCAGAGGAATATTTCGGCTATTGCAAGCCAGGCATAAGACCGGCACGATCCATCAACGTCCGTCAATGCTTGTGCCGTGGAAGTGGGACGTGTTGAATTGCCACTTCGGCGACGGCCGAGCGAACGCTGTGGCCATTCGCATTGACTGACGTCACGGTATACTCCGTCATTCCCTCATCTGCTGCAGCTTCAGTGAACTCCGGCCGAGTCAAGCCAGATGCAACGATGTGCGCGACGCCTCCCTGCGTACTCTCCACGGCATAAGTTGTGGCATTGGGGACAGGACTCCATTTCACTTCAACGAACCGACCCTGGATCGAGGCATGCACGCTGGCCGGTGCGTCCGGCGGAGGTCCGCTGGGAAGCAAGCCGTAAACGCACATCTGTCCGGTTCCAATATTTTCTTTGCCGAAGCTGGCCAGATACACTTTTCCATTTGCAACCGTCGGAGGGGACATTTTGGAGTAGTTATCGCAGTTATCGCGTTCGGGTTTCTCTAGGGAATTCCAAAGTTCGTGATTGATATCGTCTGCATCGTAGGCATGCAGAATGCCGGGACGGGACTCATTCCATGAGTCTCCGGTCGCATGAATCGCAGCCCAAAGGATCCCATCCTTTTCGCCGTTTGCGGACAGAGAGAGCATTGCTCCAGGATGACCATCGTTCTTATCCGGTCGAATCATGAATGGAGTCTCGTCGAACTTATCGCCATTAAACCTGTAAGCGCGCGCCCTGTCGCGCTGGCCCCAAAGATAGAGGATGTTGCCGTTCCTGGCGCTCTTCCAATAAACCATGCTATGCAGGTGGGAACTGGTCGCGGGAAAATGTTGCACTGCATGTTCGTCGCCTAGATGGCCAAAGTGGTTAGTGTCGATGACATAGAGCACGCCCTCTTTGCCTCCACCAATCACCAAATGCGTTCCTGGAATCAGGACGGCTCCCGAAGAGTTCAGGTCGTTGTCGTCCTTGTCCAGCTGAAAATGATTGGTGGGTGTAAACCAGTCGACCAAGCGCATACGCGGGTCAAGTCTGATAAAACTCTCGCTGAATTGTGTCGTGCCGTTCCAACTTCCGTTCCCGGTGATGAAATAGATGTTGCCCTTGTCATCGACTGCAGGTGGTTGTCCAGACTGCCAGATGCTGGCTTCCTCTCCGCCTGGCGAAGTATTGAAGACACCGACTTGTCTCAGCGACACTGCGTTGTAGCCCAGCAGGAATCCATGATACGGGCCATTGTCGCAGTGCGAAGCATAGCCGATGAACACATTTCCTCCGGAGAGGAAGAGCCCTGGGCGCTGGTTCTGCCGGAGAGGATCGAAATCAGGTGCTGTGATCGTTGCCGGGCTGTTCGGGAGATCGGCGCCTGTGGCAAGATCGAGGGCGTGCAGGCGCTGCGAGAACTGCCCACCCGCCTTCGTCAGCGCGACCACATACAAGGCGGTTTTGTCAGCATTGATTACAGGCGTGCCCACGATTCCCATATTGCCATTGATGTCGGTGCAGGTGAAGTCCGCATCGTGCACGCCAGCGGGAGTTCCGAAGTTGACATGCCAGAGAGGCGCGGTCGCGCTCGCATCGTTCGCATCGAATGCGTACACGCTGTTGTTGACCGTGGTGACATATACGACATCGTGCCATCCACCCGCTATCTTCACGTTAGTCACGACGAGCGGTTGTGCATAAAGCTGATCGTCGACTACACGTTTGAAGAACATGCCAAACTGTCGCGAATTGACATTGGCGGGCGTCAGGACCGTCTCCTGCAAGTTCACACCCGTCCGCTCCCGGTTGTTGTGGTGCGTGAGTACGTCAACCTGAGCGGGAACGGCAACCGGGATGATAAGGCAAGCAAGGCAAATCGTAGATGGCGCAAAGGAATTCATGGGAGTAAGGTTGCGGGACCTCATATGTTTCATCTCCGAATTATGTCTGCTGCGACTGATCCCGAAGAATCGTCTGGAGTGCGAACCAGAATCAATACGCATGCCGTTGCGAATAAGGGCATCAAACCTGCAATCAAAAACGCGGGTCCGTAAGAGAAACGATCGACGAGAACCCCTACCGCAATGGTGAAGAGCGTGCCGACAAGACCCGCTGCCAGCCCACTCAATCCAGTAACTGTGGCCACTACATCCTGGGGAAACAGGTCGGAAGGCAGAGTAAGCCCCATCGTAGACCAGCTTGCATATCCCCACAACGCGAAACAGATCAATCCCAACGCGAAATACACATTATGTGTGCTGGCGGCAGGGATGCCCGCAAGGATTGGCAGGCAACTGACGGCACATACCCAGAGGCGGGCACGCAGGACGGGGAGACCGCGCCGAATCCAGTAACCTGAAATCCAGCCTCCGGTGAAGTTGCCGATATCCGCAGCAATGAACGGCATCCAGGCAAAGAGGGCAATTCTGTGCAGACTGAATCCGCGTGCATCGCTTAAATACTGAGGAAGCCAGAAGACATAGAACCACCAGATGGGATCGGTAAGTGCGCGGCCCAAAACGATGCCCCACACATTTCGATTGCGGGATAACTTAAGCCAACGCTGGACGCCCCGTTCCTTTGAACTGGAAGGTACATCCTGACCGGCGCGGATGAACGACGCTTCCTCCCGTGTAACTCGTGGATGACGGTTGAGGGGATGGTATACGCGCAACCATACCAGCAACCAAACGAAACCGAGAGCTCCAGAAAAGATAAATGCGGAGCGCCATCCATAGGCCAATGCGATCAGGGGAATGATCAGAGCAGCGACGGCTCCGCCCACGCTCGAACCGCTATCGAAGATAGCTACAGCAAGACTGCGTTCCTGACTGGGAAACCATTCGGCGACTGTTTTGCTTGCGCCGGGCCAGTTGAATCCTTCTCCGATTCCGAGGAGAAATCGAAAGGCCGCAAAGCCGAAAACGGATGAGGCGAAGCCGGTGAGGATGTTGACGACGGACCAGAAGACTACTGCCAGCGCGAGTCCGAGCCGCGTTCCGACTGCGTCAAGAAAAACACCGCCGAGAAGCCATGTGACCGCATACGAGAGCTGGAACGCACCGAGAATTCTGGAGAGGTCGGTATGCGTCAGATGGTACTGCGTAGTGATCAACGGCGCTAAAACAGAAAAGGTCTGACGGCTGATGTAATTCGTAACCGTGGAAAAGAAGAGCGTCCAAACGATCCACCACCGCACCCGTCCTTTCGCGCGAGGTCGGTGCGATGCATCTCTAATCTGAGTTACGTTCGCGGCATTCATCGCGTCTCGCTCATCAGACTCCTCGCTGGCCCGTGGCACTCGATGCAGGCCGTGTCAGACGGCGGGGTTCCCGACAGGATGATCGACGATCTGTTCGCTCCGCGGATCCCAATACAGCTTCTTGCCACTCCAGAAGGACTGTGCTGCCATGATGCAGACGAGCGAATGCGAGAATCCATGGTCGACGGTGGCGTTGGGCTGGGTCCGGGATTGCATGGACTGAAGCCAATTCACCAAATGGCCTACGTCATCATCGTCCGGACCGAGAGAGTTGGGCGCAGGAGCTCCCGTCGCGTGGACAAGCTCCTCGCCGTCTTTCGTGGGCCCGACGATGGGGACTTTCGTGTAGACCGGTCCATTGTCGAATGGATCGAATTCCTGCCGGCCGCCTTCGCGCGTGACCGTAAAGAGAGAAGCGCCCTCACCACCATAGTTCTCGATGGTGCCGCTTCGTCCATTGATCCTCGAAAAGCTGCGATAGCTGTTTCCAAATATCGACTTATAGGTATAAAGAAAACCCTTGGGATACACGATTGCCGTGACGCATGTATCGGGGTTTTGTCGGTCATCTTTCCAGGCGAAGATTCCGCCGTTGGCAACGACGCTTTCAGGATAAGTTTCCCCTGTCCAAAGATGGACTAAGTCGCAGGCATGGCTGAGCCACTGATCGAAGAGTCCAGACGAGAAGTCCTTATAAAGCCTGAATTCAAGATAGACGTGAGGATCGAATGGCCGGTCCGGTTTTCCCAAGAGCCACCGCTTCCAGTCCGTGTCTTCTTCTTTTAGCTGCGATGTCCGGCCATAGAGCCATTGTTTCCACTCCATGTTGGCATCCATCAACATTTCCTTGTTATAGCCGGTGTCCATCGGCGTGAATCTCCATCGCTCTTCATTCACATTCCATTCCTGCTCTATGTGAACGATGTCGCCGATCCGCCCCGAGCGAATGATGTCTCTGACCGCAAGGGGGTATGGTTGACTGCGATGTTGAGTTCCCATCTGGACAATCTGCTTCGACTGTTTGACTAAATCACGCGTCTCAATGGCCTCGGAGAGCACGTTGGCAAACGGCTTCTCAACATAGCAATCCTTTCCGGCCTTCACCACTTCCGCACATAACTTGGCATGCTGAAAATCGCCGGTAGCGATCATCACGCCGTCGATATCCTTCAACGCGAGCATTTGTTCGGAATACTTGAAACTCTGTGGCTCAAGATTGAACGCTCGCTTTACCTGAGCAGCTCGATGTTCCCGTGCGAGGCTCCAGAGATCGCAAACCGCAACCGTCTCTACCGGGATTTGCTTGGAAGCCAACGACACCATGTGCACATGTCCTTGGCTTCGGTCGCCACAGCCGAGCTGACCTAAACGAATGCGATCGTTCGCTCCGAGAATGCGGCCATAGGATTTGGCACTCATGCCTGCGGCTAGCATTGTCACTCCGGCTTGCTTCACAAATGTCCGGCGGTCGATTTCATTCTTTGCGTCTTCAAGCATGGCAATCAACTCCTGGGATCCGGTTTTTGTTTTGGGTGCGAATCGCCTAAGATCTTCTTACTTGGAATGCAGTACCTCGCCCAGTTCGCTTGCCGACTTCAAGTCCAGATAGACGGTGGCATTTGGATGAGTGCGAAGGATAGTGGCGGGACACTCTGTTGAAATGGGTTCTTCAAAAGCACGCCTTACAATCTTCGCCTTGCGGCTGCCCGGCACGGATACGATGAGCATGGGCACGCGAAAAAGCGCGGGGATAGTCAGTGTAATCGCGCGTTCTGGAACCTGATCAACGCTGGCGAACCACCCCTCAGCCATTTGCTGCTGGCGGCATATGGCGTCCAGTTGCACGATCTTCGCATCCAGGGGATCTGTGAAGTTTGCTACTGGAGGGTCGTTGAAAGCCAGGTGACCATTCTCTCCGATACCCAGGAAGCATAACTGCGGATCGGCGGAGCGAAGCTTGTTCGCATAGTCATTGCTCGTTTTCTCCGGATCGGGCGCGCTCCCATCGATCTCAAAAAACTCCTTCATGCGCACCTTACTGGTGAGTCTCTCACGCAGATAGCGACGAAAAGAGGCTGGGTGATCCGAAGATATACCTACGTATTCATCCATATGAAAGCCGCGAATCTGGTTCCAGGGCAAATGTGGAAGACGCGTGAGTTCATTAAGAATCTCGAACTGGGAAGCCCCGGTGGCAAAGATCACTCCCACCGAGTCGAGCGCCTTCGCTAACTCGACTAGCTCTTGTCCTGCGGCTTGCGCAGCAGCTACGCCGGCCGCGCGGGCGTCTGGATGAACTTCCACCTTCATGGCTCCGACTTCGAAGTACTTCGGGTGAGCAATTGTTTCCGTCAATCTTCACTCCTAGGAGGTTAGTACATCTCAGGTGTGCTTAAACGGCGATGACGGCGCGAGCCATTTCAACCGGCAGCGCGACGTATATCTACCGCTTTGAAGCGACCTTCTCAACGGATTTAACCCGGTGAATCTTAACTCCTTGCACCACCCGATTAATGACGCCTTCCGGGCTGGGGTTATCGGGATTGAGCCCGATGCGCAAACTCATGTGGTAACCCAGCAATTGCGGGCCCATGATCTCGTACGGCGTGCGGAGACTGTCGTCTGCCTGAGGAGCCACGGCTGGAATGACCTTGTCAAATAAACCTTCCGATCCAGCCGGGTCGATGATTCCGACTAAGTGACCAATCTTTTTTGCGCGAAGCTCACGGATCAGGTCTATCTCGTAACGGCGGCGCACCGGGTCACTGGATAACAAACACAGGACTAGAGTGTCGGCTTTGACAAAAGACATCGGTCCATGACGTAATCCTAGATAGGTCTCCGTGACGACAGGAAAGCGACCGGCTGTCATTTCGAGCATTTTAAGCCCCGCTTCACGCGCCCAGCCAAGCAACGGCGATGAGGAGAGAATCACAATTCGGTCCCGGACGTGAGCCGCCTCTTGCCGGCATGCGCGATCGAGGTCGGGCAGCAATTCAGTCGCGCGCTTGCTGAAAGCCTCGACCGTAGCGGATACTGCATCCGGTTGGGCAAGGACCAGTCCCGCAAGCACCAGGTTGGAGAATGCGCTTGTCATTACAAGACTTTGGTCATTGGTGCGCGGATCAAGAACGATGTGACCGTCAAGACTCGAATGAGTCAATGCACCGTCTTCATCGCAGACGATCGCGAATTGGAGAATATCTGGCCGGAGACCACGAATACGCTCGACTACTGCGGGGCTCTCCGGACTATCGCCTGACCGAGCGAGGGAGATGACGGCGTCGACTCCTGCCAAATAGCGTTCTGTATCTATCAGAAGATCGGTAGTGGGTATGGCTTGCGCGCGGGGCCATGCCGAGGCCACGGAACTAGCTGCGTAGGCGGACGTTCCGGCTCCGGTCAGGAGAACCCGGGCATTTTGAAGCTTCACTGGAAGTTGCAGCCGGTTCGACGCGGAACGAACCCTTTCAAGGGTGGTCGGCCAAAGAAGCGGCTGCCGAAGAATCTCCTGGAGGGTATATACGGGGGCGTCGTGGAGGCTAGTCTCTGAGGACGCGCTCGGAAGTTGTGACATATAAAACTCCGTTCATTGGTCGGGCAGCTTCAAAAGCATCGCCGAAGTATTTTTCACGAATGTATCGAATTCGAAGCCGTATGTAAGAATATATTCGCATTTCGCAACCGTCAAGCCTTTCACTTGGACGGCTTCGAAAACGTTTTGTAAATCGTTGCAGGCTCTTCGGGGCAACGGCCTCTCGACATCAACATAGCCGAGTATGCACTTCCTCGCACTTGAAGCACCAGGGAGATTTCCAGAGCGCATGGATGTCTAGGAATACCTTCGCCGAATTTGAAGGAACATGCAATTCCATAGCCATGAGTAGCTTGCCGCTGGTTCATCGCCGAAGACAGCTTTTTTCCTTGTGCACCAATCAGTCCATCGCCCCCGAATTCATGATTGACACGAAAGCGCCCAATTCGTAATATTGCGAAACATACCGATGCATCGCGACTTGCGTTCTCAGCTAGATCGTAATCGTACGAAAACGCTCTGTGGACTCCAAACTGGCGCAAAAGTGCAATCGGGCTCTGATTGCAACCTTCAATGCGTTCTATCGTGCCTGGGAAGCTTCGATGATCCTGGGAACTCGAATTTTTGGTTCAATAAATGACGGCCTTCTCGCGAATCGGATCGTTTCAGTCAGCCGCAGAGTGCATGCCTAACTCCTCGCCCTCCGGGTGCTTATCGTCCCAAGCGGGGGGGGGACGCTCCACAAATTGCGAGTTACCGGCAAAGAACAAAGGAGTTTATTGTGAACTATTGGCTTGGGCGGCTTTCATGCGCTCTATTCGCTGCAGGTGTATTAGCGTGCGGGACCGATGCATACGGGAAAATGCAGGAAGCGTCGACGCCCCACGATGGGACGCGCGGTCTAGGGTCGATCGAGGGGAAAAGCCTGTCGGTGACCATCGAAGAAGACGGATCCTACTCCCTCACGCATTCCGGAATTCCTGGTGTAGTCATGCAGTCCGGTGTTGAGGCAGACGTAAATTCCAAGGTGTTGCAATCATCTGCCTATCCGCAGCACAAGACCGCACAGTCCGAGTTTCATGATGAATTTGGTTCGGGATCCGAACTCACGGTAACCCACACAGGGCTTCCAGGTGCGCCGGATCTTGTCTGCACTTACAGGTTGTACCGGGATCAGCTGTGGGGCGACCTCGAAGTTAAGGTGCGTAATACGACCGGGCAGACGATCAGTGTCCAGGCGATCCGGACCATTCACGTAACCGCCGCGCCGGTAATAAGCTTGAACGGGCCGGCATCTGCCGACCGCATTCTGTCCGACAGCTATAGCGAGGATCGGCCTCAGCTCGCGATTCGTGACCTAGCCGATGGTCCACACGGCATGCATCGTGCGGTGCAAAGCCAGCTCATCTACAACCGCAAGAGTGGTGAAAGTCTCTTCATTGGCGCGCTCACTTCCGACCGGCTTTTGACGATCTTCCATTTAAAGCAGAAGTCGGCGGCCGACGACACGCAGATCCTCTCATACGAAGCAGTGGCAACGGGAACAACTGAAATCATGAAGGGTGAGTCGCTCCGGGGTTCGCCCGCCGCTGAACAGGTAAGCCTGAGCCTTCCCGTTCAGCCCGGGGAGAGCCTATCGTCCGAGCGCCTCATGTTCTCAGTTGGATCTGACTACCATGCGCAGTTGGAAGAGTATGGCCGTGCAATCAAGCTGCTGCATAAAGCCCGCGTCGATACCCCCACTCCGATCGGATGGTGGAGCTGGACAGCCTATTACTTCGGACTCAATCAAGGAGCCGCCATTACGACGGCAGAGTACCTGGCGGAAAACCTGAAGCAGCTTGGTTATCGCTATTACCAGATCGATGAGGGATACCAATACGCGCGCGGTGAATATACAACACCCGACGCTAATCTGTTTCCACGCGGACTTGGATATGTGGGCGACGAAGTGCGTCGCCGCGGCCTGACGTTTGGAGTGTGGACGGCACCCTTCGAGGTGTCGGATCGAGCTTGGGTCTTTCAGAACCATAAGGACTGGCTGCTGCATAACTCCGCCGGCCAGTTGATCCACATCGGTCATGTGACGAACCACAACGACCCTTTGTATGTACTGGATACCACGAATCCGGGAGCCCAGGGATATCTCAAGCAGACCTATAGCACGCTCTACAACTGGGGAGTTCGTTTCATCAAAATGGACTTCATGGACGACACCGCCGTTGAAGGTGCATACTATCGTCCCAATACGACTGCCCTCGAAGCTCAACGTATAGGACTGAATATCATTCGCACCGCCGTTGGAGAAGATGTCGTTCTCGACAAGGATGGCAGTCCTATGCTCAACCCTGTAGGAATTGTCGATACCGGGCGCATTTCCCAGGATACTGGGCATACATTCGGCGCCACGCGGGATGCCGCCTCAGGGATTGCCGCACGCTACTACATGAATCGCAATTTCTTTATCGCCGACCCTGACGCGTTCACGGTCTCCACTCAGACCGTGAATGATGAGCCATGGCATGGTGGGCAGCATCCGCTCACGCTCGACGAGGCAAAGGTTTCGATCGCGCTGGCAGCGGTGGCTGGAGGCATGTTTGAACTTGGAGACGATCTTCCAACTCTAGGATCTTCTCCCGAACGGCTCGCCCTGGTAAAGAACACGGACCTGATTGATATGGCCCGTCTCGGCCGTTCGTCCTTCCCTGTAGATCTATTAAGTTATGATTCTGCTGATAAGCAGCCAAGCATCTTCTTGCTGAAAGAGGACAGTCGCCAATCGATTCTCACGATCTTCAATTGGACTGAGGAAGAGCGCAAGCGGTCCATCGACCTGAAGAGTCTTGGTTTGAAAGAACAGCGCGAGTATCAGATAACCGAAGAATTTGGCGATAAAAGCTGCTGTGATAACTCCGCCGCAACAGATAACCCTGCCGCAACAATCGATTTCGTCCAGCCACCTCACTCGGTTCGCATGTTTAAGCTGATCGATAATGCCACCCCGGTTGCGCCGCCTCCCTTCGATGTGCATTCGGCGGCGAGCGGAAAGGCAGGTGAGACGTTAATCTTCAGTGCAGACGGAGCGCCGGCGGAATCGCCAGTGCTGACCTGTCACTGGGATTTCGGTGATGGAACCACTTTGGACGGGATGAAGGTCCACCACACTTTTACTCATTCGGGCGAATATACCGTGCATGTAATTGCTGAAGGTCTCAATGCAACTACGAATTCCAAGACTGTTACGGTGTCTATATCCGGAAGGATCCCGACGGGATTTGTTCCCGCTGAAAAGAAGCGCCCCGAGTCAACGACTGCGCTTCGGTAGATGGCCTCCCGAATACCGATGCGAATTCCGATAACGTAGACGGCTGAGAGTAAGGATGTAATTGAAATGGCGGATAGTAACACGCATCAAGGCGCCTCGGAGCAGCCAGACATCGCGATTGTGGGTGAGCTTAATCCCGATCTGATTGTTTATGGGGCGCCTCAGGAACTGCCGGAAGAACGAGAGATTCTTACCAGCGGTTTCACGCTCACTTTGGGAAGTTCCTCGGCTATCCTGGCGCACAATTTGTCGCTTCTCGGCAACAAAGTTACCTTCAGCTCGCGCGTCGGCCCTGATGCGCTGGGAGAGATGTGTTGCCAATGGTTGAAGGAAGCAGGTGTGCAGGTTGGCCACGTGGTCCGCTCCGCAAGTGGAAGTAACACCGGGATCACTTTGATTCTTCCGCTCACAACCAGCCGCCGAATCCTCACTTATCCCGGCGCGATGTTCGAGATGGGGATCGAGGATCTGGATCTCGACTATCTGGCAACTGCGAGGCATTTTCATTTGTCCTCGCTCTTTCTGCATCGCAAGCTTTTTCCGCATATTCCCGAGCTCTTCCGAGAGATGAAGGGGCGCGGACTGACCACATCCCTCGATACCAACGACGATCCGGAAGATAGGTGGGGCGGTGTGCTCGAAGATGTGCTGCCACTCGTGGACGTGCTGCTCTGCACAGAAGATGAGTTAGCAAAGATCGCAAAAGTAGAACCGGCTGCCGAGCATGTCGCAGCTAAAGTGCCGCTGCTGGTGGTGAAACGCGGAGCACGCGGGGCCTCGGCTTACACGAAAGGCCAAAGGATCGATGTACCTTCGCTGCGAGTAGATGTGATTGACACTGTAGGAGCCGGGGACACATTTGATGCGGGTTTTCTGCACCAATGGGTGCGCAAAGCTCCTTTGGAAAGATGTGTCGCTTATGGAAATCTTGCCGGAGGATTATCCGTTACGCGCACTGGAGGCACTGAGGCTTTCCGCGATTCTGCCTATCGCCAAAGATTCTTTTTGCAGCATTGGCGGCAGGGCACCCTTGTGCCGTGAGATCCCTCGGCGATTTGCGCGAGTTTCTTGCGGCGCGATTTAGCTGGATTTGCGCTGCTCCGCACGCAACGAATCGGCGCGTGCGCGAATCGATATCAACGGAGGATAAGTTGTAAAGGCCGAATATGAACTCTTACTCTGACAAACCCGCGGTCTCTCGTACTTCCGTTGACGATCTGTGTCATCTCCTGCAGGAGAATCGTGCAGGGGAGTGGAAGGGCATC